>Ga0302167_10000990_pt1 | contig 12764 bp, 7 predicted proteins | sample I_Fen_N1_1_FD_193496 | JGI IMG/M metagenome (GOLD analysis project Ga0302167, IMG submission 193496) | Peat permafrost microbial communities from Stordalen Mire near Abisko, Sweden - I_Fen_N1_1 | ecosystem: Environmental > Terrestrial > Soil > Wetlands > Permafrost | place: Sweden: Abisko...
ATTTGTATCTTGGAGGACAATTGTCCGATCATGAGAATGTGGCTCTAGGTGAGAGTAATTTAACGAAGCGGACATTTGCTAAAGGAGGAGTTCTTTTGGCGGATATAGATCCGAAAACACTGCCTGCCAACATGAAGGAAAAAATGACAGTGTTGGCTTATACTAACAATTTAGGTGCTGTTTCCAAAGAACCTATTAAAGGGCATGTAATGATCGGATATGACGATGTGTATTCTATTCGTTATTTCTATGAAAACCTTATGCCTTATTGGAAGCATAATGGTAAAGTTGATATATTCCAGGCTTTCGAAAAGGCTGAGAAATCTTATCCTAGTCTAATCAATCGTTGCGATGAATTTGATCAAAAGCTGAAAGCAGATGCTGAAAAAGCAGGAGGGAAAGAATATGCCCAGCTTTGTGAGTTGGCATATCGTCAGGCTATTGTAGCTCATAAGCTTGTTGAAGATAAAAATGGGAGCTTACTTTTCCTCTCGAAAGAGAATAATAGTGGAGGTTTCATTAATACTGTTGATGTAACTTACCCTTCGGCGCCGTTGTTCTTGGTTTATAATCCTGAATTATTGAAAGGAATGATGAACTCCATTTTCTATTATAGCGAAAGTGGACGTTGGACAAAACCTTTTCCAGCTCACGATTTAGGGAATTATCCAATTGCAAACGGACAAAATTATGGTGATGATATGCCTGTGGAAGAAGCAGGCAATATGCTTTTACTTGCTACTGCCATATCATATGTGGAGGGTAATGCCGATTATGCTCGTAAGCACTGGGATGTTATGTCTGTTTGGGTAGAGTACTTACTTAAAGAGGGGTTGAACCCCGAAAATCAGTTGTGTACAGACGACTTTGCCGGTCATTTTGCACACAATACCAATCTTTCAATCAAAGCCATCTTAGGAATTGCCGGTTATGGTAAAATGGCTGCTATGTTAGGGAAAGAAGATGTTGCTAAGAAATATACAGATTTAGCTCGTGAAATGGCAACCAAGTGGACTGCTATGGCAGATGATGGCGACCATTATCGTTTGACTTTTGACAAAGAAGGTACCTGGAGCCAAAAATATAATTTGGTATGGGATACAATCCTTAATATGGGAATTTTTCCAAAGGAAGTCGCAGATAAAGAGGTAGCATTCTATCTGAAAAGCCAAAACAAGTATGGTTTACCACTTGATAGCCGCAGAACCTACACAAAATCTGACTGGATTTTATGGACAGCATGTATTGCTAAAACATCGGAAGAATTCCAACAATTTGTTACTCCTGTCTACAATTATGCGAATGAAACTTCATCACGAGTTCCATTAAGCGATTGGCATGAAACTATCACAGGGAACTATGTTGGTTTTAAAGCACGTTCGGTTGTCGGTGGTTATTTTATGAAGATGTTGGAACTTAAAATGTTGGAAAAGAATAAAAACGTGATTCGATAATTGTAATAGATGATTATACATTTTGGGTATACTTGTCAAAAATAGTAGGTAAATATCTTTGAAATCCTTATTGGTATTACATATCGAAAAAACTTTATTGAAACGAATTTCAATAAAGTTTTTTCGATATGTAATAGTGAGAAAGCGAGGTGCTGAAGTTGTATAAGTGGAATAAACGACTCAGGAGTTTACTAGTTTGCTAGCTTTCAAATACGGCAACGCTATAAATAATTAACATTAAATAAACAACACGTTTTTTTTCTGTGCTATCTGCATATTATTGCCTTTCCTGTTCTCTGTATTTAGAAGGGGAGACTCCCATTATTTTTGAAAATATTCGACTAAAATAGGCAGCATCCTGAAATCCCAATTTTGGATATATATCACATATCTTCATATTTGACAGTTCAATATACTGGCAGGCCTTTTCGATTTTAAGGGCTATAAAATACTTTATTGGCGACTGTTTTGTCTCTTCCTGAAAACGAGCAGAAAAATGGGATGGAGAAAATCCAAAATGTTTTGACAAATGTTCTAATGTTAAATTGTTTTCAACATTTTCCCGCATGTAATAAATAACTTTCTCACTAAAGCGAAATTCCGCAACATTCTTCTTCCGTATCTGCCTGAATTGATCGATGTATTTGAATGACGCCAAAAAATGGAATAAACAAAGCGATGCATAGCAATAATAATCACTATGGAAGCTTAGCTCCAGATTTTCATAAATTTCTTCAAATAACTGAATCCGGTCTTGCAGCCTTGAATCCTGAGTGGGCAAAATCTGTTGTGGAATGATTGGTGGTTTAAAAAAGGAAGCTGCCAGTTTACCCTTAAAATGCACCCAGTAGATAGTCCAAGGATTTGCAGTATTGGCTCCGAAGCTATAAGGCGTATTCGGAGGTAGAATTATGTATTGGTTTTCCGTCACAGAATAAGCTTTTTCTCCTACTTTATACCATCCTTCACCCGCACTACAATAGATAAGAATATAATAATCCACCCCGTTTTCCTTCTTGTTATAATGATATTTTACAGCTGGGAAAAATCCAATTTTTGTAATGTATAAACTGTTTGTCAGTGGATTATTCTGAGCATTGAGCAATATTTCTGGACTGATAGCTATCAGCTGTTGTCCCTTAAATCCTTGTTTTAACCGTATCATGATAGGAATTAATGAAATCGTAAGATAGTACATGTAAATCGCAACAAAGTTATATATTTTTTTCGAAAAACAATATCATCTTTGCACCGTGTTTATTTTATTAGGATAGAGGAAATAATTACTCTTAAACATTAGAATGAAATCAATATTGTAAATTATTAGATTATCGAACAAAATAATTATTATAGAAAATGTCGAATTATAACAAGGTTCCTTTTTTTCCTATCCCCGGTAAATTATATTCCGGTTGGGAGGAAATTCGGACTAAAATAAGTGTTGGAATCAACAATACCACGAAAGAAAGCTATGTCGTTGTGGTGGAGTGCTATCAGGGAGTACATCACGCTGAACTGATGACGGAATTAAATTTATTGAGTCCTTCAATTTTTATCAATTCAAAAGATGCCTTTTATTCAGAGGACAACATCTACGAACTAACGTATCCGGATGTGACAGATGATGCTATTTTCGGATATATGACACGACTGACCTACAATGAATTGCTGGATCAGGAAAAAGTAGCAGCACTGCGGACTAAAATAAAGCATGCAAAAGGGTTGGTTATTGTTTATGGTCATGCTGCGGCAATCATTGCCGAACAATCTGATTGTCTGGTTTATGCTGATATGGCTCGTTGGGAAATTCAATTACGTCAAAGAAACCATCAGGTATGTAATCTTGGAATTAATAATGCTTCTGAGCATCCGGGCAAACAATATAAGCGTGCGTTCTTTGTTGACTGGCGTATTTGTGATCACTTAAAAAAAGAGTTATTTGAAAAAGCGACCTTTTGGTTGGATACCAATAAACCAAATCAACCGAAAATGCTGGATGCACAGACACTGCTGAACGGCTTGGATGAAATGGCCAATTCACCATTTCGAACAGTTCCGTATTTTGATCCGGGACCCTGGGGTGGCCAGTGGATGAAAGATGTTTGCGGGCTGGATACAACGCAGCCAAACTTTGCCTGGGCATTCGACGGTGTGCCAGAAGAAAATAGTTTACTTTTTAAAATTGAAAATGAGATAGTTGAAATTCCAGCTATAAATCTAGTTTTCTTTAAAAGTAAAGAACTGCTTGGAGAACCTGTTGAGTCTCGTTTCGGGAAAGAGTTTCCCATCCGTTTCGACTTTCTGGATACTATGGATGGTGGAAACCTAAGTTTGCAGGTACATTCGACTACCCAATATATTCGTGAAACTTTTGGAATGAATTATACTCAGGATGAAAGTTATTATATGCTTGATGCCAAAGAGGATGCTACCGTATTTCTAGGTTTAAAAACCGGGATCAAATCCATAGAGATGATTGCTGATTTACAAAAAGCTCAGGATACAGGTGAAATCTTCGAAGCTGAAAAGTATGTAAATGTTTTTCCGGCAAAGAAGCATGACCATTTTCTTATTCCTAATGGAACAGTTCATTGTTCTGGAGTGAACGGAATGGTACTTGAAATAAGTGCAACTCCTTACATTTTCACTTTTAAGCTCTACGATTGGGGGCGTCTAGGTTTAGACGGTGAACCTCGTGCCATCAATATTGAACATGGTTCTAAAGTAATCAACTGGGATAGAGATTCAAGATACTGCTTAGACCAATTGGTAAATCAGGTCGAACTTATTGCAGAAGGAGATGGTTGGCGCGAAGAGCGAACCGGATTGCATAAGAATGAGTTTATCGAAACCCGGCGCCATTGGTTTTCAAAAACCGTAACCCACCAAACTAATGACAGTGTAAATGTGCTTAACCTTATCGAAGGTGGCGAAGCTATAATTGAAAGTCCGACGAATACATTTACTCCCTTTGTGGTACATTATGCCGAAACATTTATTGTACCGGCTGCCGTAGGCGAATATACGATTCGTCCTTTTGGGGAAAGTGAAGGCAAAGAATGTGCAACAATTAAAGCTTATGTAAGACATAAGGCCTGATAGCAAAATGGCAAAACTACCGTTTTGGTTCTTAAACTATATCAATCGACCAAAGAAGAAAAATACCCTAAAGAAGGAAAATTGTTCTACGACTGGATGATGACGCATTTGGAAGACAGTACATTACATATAATATGGAATTCGCTATCAACAGTAAATGGAAAAACCGATAAAGTTTTTTATACGTACAATACCGGGACTATGATTCAATCATCTGTGCGGTTGTATAATATTACCGGTGAAAAGAAATATCTGAACAATGCCAAGTGCTTGGCCGAAGGAAGTTATCGGTATTTCGTTAAAAAGTCGGAGAGCGGATTTAGTTATATCGATGACTTGCCCTGGTTTAATATAGTGCTTTTTCGTGGTTATCAAGAACTTTTTGAAGTAGACCGCAATCCGAAATATATTAATGCCATTATTTCGGGAGCTGATTGGGCATGGGAAAATGCCCGCGATAAATGCGGATTGATTTACAAAGACTGGACAGGACGGAAAGACGAGAAAAAACAACCGAAATGGTTACTCGATGAATCGTGTATGGCAGAATTGTATGCCCGCATAGCTATTATTAAAGGAGAAATAAAATAATAAAACTTCATAAAAACGAAGAATATGAAAATTAAATCAATACTGTTATTAAGTATTTTAGCACTCTCAAGTCTAAATATCTATTCTGAGGATTTGGGAAAATATGTCAAACCTAATATTGGTACGGCTCATTGTCGTTGGTTTTTCTACACCCCGGGAGCAGCTCCTTTTGGTTTAGCAAAGTTAGGACCATCCACTAATGCCCATTATGGAAATGCCCAAGGTTGGGAAGCTGTTGGTTATGACACCCGTGATACTTCTATCGAAGGTTTTGCCTGTTTGCATGAGTTTATGGTCGGTGGAATTGTACTGGCACCAACCAACGGAACATTGCAAACCACCCCGGGGAAACTTGAAAATCCTGACGAAGGTTATCGTTCTCGTTTCGATCGAAAAGATGAATATGCCACATCAGGTTATTATTCGGTTTTGCTGAAAGATTATAATATCACCACCGAACTTACAGCTACAAAACGGGTTGGTTTTCAGCGTTATACTTTCCCTGAATCAGCACAATCGCATATTCTTTTCGACATTGGAAACCGTCAGGGTGAAAGTGGTAAGGTGCTGGATGCAAAAATAAATTACCTATCCGATGGCAGGATTGAGGGCTATGTAATTACAGAACCGGAATACGTGAAAAAATATCAAAAGGGAGCATCGATAGCTATGTATTTCTCTGCAGTTGTTGATAAAAAACCAAGCAATTGGGGAACTTTCCGTCATAACGACATTACAGAAGGAGCTAAAGAAATTCTGGGCGAAGGTGCCGGTCTTTTCCTGACTTTTGCAACTAAAGCCAACGAAAAGATCACGGTGAAAATTGGTCTGTCTTACACTTCAGTAGCTAATGCCCGACTGAATTTGTTGTCAGAAGCAAAGGATTTGACTTTTGATCAGGCAAAAACAAATAACTTCAACTTATGGAATGATTACATGGGTAGAATAACCGTTAAGTCTGAAAATGAATCAGATAAAATTAAATTCTACACAGGACTTTACCATGTATTACTTGGTCGCGGTTTGGCAAGCGATGTGAATGGGGCTTATCCAAAAAACAATGGAGAAGTTGGTCAGATTCCATTAGGTAAAAATGGAAAATTGAAATATGATTTTTATAATACTGATGCCATTTGGGGAGGCTTTTGGAACCTAACTCAAGTTTGGGCATTGGCCTATCCGGAGTATTATGCCGATTGGATTCAAAGTCAGTTGCTGGTGTACAAAGATGCTGGTTGGTTAGGTGATGGGGTTGCAAATAGTAAATACGTTTCGGGTGTTGGGACTAACTTCACCGGGCTGGCAATTGCATCGGCTTACAATTGCGGAATTCGCAACTTCGATGTTAAACTAGGTTATGAAGCTGCTTTGAAAAACGAGCTGGTTTCTGAAAACAGAATTGCGGGGGCTGGAAAGTTGGATGTCGGTCAATTTGTAAAAAGGGGCTATTGTCCTTATATGGGCAATTTAGGTTATGAAACTACTACAGAAGGATCTGGTTTTGGAGCTTCGCATACATTGGAGTATTCGTATAGTGCTTACGCTGTGGCTCAGTTTGCAAAGGGATTGAATAAGATTGATGATTACAACAAATTAATGAAATTGTCGAATGGTTGGAAAAAATTGTACGATCCGTCAACAAAATTTATTCGCCCACGTGATAATGATGGTAAATTTATCGAATCCTTTAATCCTACCGAAGCTTGGCGAGGATTTCAGGAAGGAAATGCTGCTCAATATAGCTTTTATGTTCCTCAAAATCCAAAGGCTTTAATTGATTCTATTGGTAAAGACAAGTTCAACGATCGATTGGATAGCATTTTTACATTATCTCAGGCTGATGAATTTGGAGCGGGTAAAACAATTAATGCATTTGCGGGAGTTTCAGCTATTTACAACCACGGTAATGAACCAAATTTGCAAATATCATGGCTCTTTAATTATTCGGGCAAACCTTACCTGACTCAAAAATGGGTACGTGCCATTTGTGATAAATTCTACGGAACGGAAGAGATCCATGGTTATGGATATGGACAAGATGAAGATCAAGGTCAATTGGGTGGCTGGTACGTTCTTGCCGGGATTGGGCTTTTTGATGTTAAGGGACTAACCGATGCTAAACCAAGTATGCAAATTGGCAGTCCATTATTTGACGAGATTACCATCAAACTCAATCAAGATTATTATAAAGGAAAACAATTCACTATTAAAACAATCAATAATTCCAAAGAGAATATTTATGTTCAGAAAGTCACACTGAACAATAAGATCAAGAATGATTTATCCATTCCATTTTCGGACATTGTAAAAGGAGGAACACTTATTCTGAACATGGGAAATAATCCATCCAACAAATAATTTAGCACTGCAATATTATTAGTCTTTAAGATCAAATTACCATAAAAACAAATTACATTTTCATGATTGAATCACTAAAGTATTGGAAATGCTCTTAAAATAGAAAATAAACTCAATTCACAGAATAGGTCTACCATACTTGCAGAAAAAGAATCTTAAATCTATTTTTTGTGATTCTTTATTTGTTGAATATCTACAAATAATACGAAATTGGATTTGATTATTCATTACATTCAGCGAAGCTTTCGCAATTTTGATCTTCAAATTAATAAATAATAAAAAAACATCTATAACTATCAATTACAAGCATGTACCAATTTGATAAACGTATCGTAATGACTTTAGATGCTGGCGGAACCAACTTTGTGTTCTCGGCCGTGCAATCCAATGTAGAAATAGTAACTCCCATTTGTTTAACATCCAATGCCCACGACCTGGATAAATGTCTGGAAACACTGGTTGACGGGTTTACGCAAGTGAAGAATCTATTAACAGACACTCCAGTAGCTATAAGTTTTGCATTTCCTGGCCCCGCCGATTATGTAAATGGCATTATTGGCGATTTGGGAAATCTAAAAGCTTTTCGTGGTGGAGTGGCTTTAGGACCATTCTTAAATGAAAAATTTGGAATTCCGGTTTATATCAATAATGATGGTGACCTTTTTGCTTATGGTGAAGCGATTGCAGGCGTATTGCCTGAGATTAACCGCAAACTGGCAGAAAACGGCAGTCCGAAACGTTTCAAAAATCTTCTGGGGGTAACTTTCGGTACCGGATTTGGTGGTGGAATTGTAATTAATGGCAAGGTGCATATGGGCGATAACGGTGCCGGTGGAGATGTGTGGGTATTCCGTCACAAAAAACACCGTAACTGCATTACCGAAGAAAGTGTAGGTGTCGGAGCTATTAAACGTATGTATACCGAATTTTCGGGTGATATAGCATCAGATCTTTCGCCCAAAGACATTTATGATATTGCTGAAGGCACAAAAGAAGGAAATAAAGAAGCTGCTTTAAAAACTTTTTCCGAAATGGGCGAAGAAGCCGGTGATACGATTGCCCACGCTATAACACTTGTCGATGGTTTGATAGTTATTGGCGGAGGATTGACAGGCGCTTCAAAATTCTTTATGCCAGCAATAATGGAGGAACTCAATGGAACCATTGGCCGATTGAATGGTGAAACTTTTTCCAGATTGCAAATGAAAGCATATAATTTGGACAATGTACAAGAGTTGGATGAATTTATTATGGGCAATTCAAGTCTTGTAAATGTCCCAGGAACAACCAAAATGGTAAATTACGATTCAGCAAAAAGAATTGGTATTGCTATTTCAAAACTTGGAGCCAGTAAGGCAGTTGCGTTGGGTGCATATGCTTTTGCGTTAAATCTCCTGGATTCAGAAGAAGTATGAAAATTATTCCGACAACATCTAATCAATGAAAAACAACAATTCAATCTCAAAAATTATTCCTGTGCTTTTTGGTTTCTTTATCATGGGCTTCTGCGATGTAGTTGGAATTACTTCTATGCATGTAAAAGAAGATTTACTGGGTAGCTATAGCCCTGAATTCAGAGACACACTCTCGAATCTGATTCCGGTGGCATTATTCTCCATGTTCCTTATATTCTCGGTACCAACTGGTATATTGATGAATAAAATAGGCCGCAAAAAAATGGTTCTTTTGAGTAATGTAATCACTATTGTGGCTATGTTTATTCCATTGATTCAGTACAGCTTTGTAATGTCTTTGCTGGCATTTGCATTGCTAGGCATTGCTAACACCATTTTACAGGTATCTTTAAATCCTCTATTAACAAATATTGTTCAGGGCGATAAGCTGACATCAAGCCTTACGGCCGGACAGTTTGTGAAAGCCATTTCGTTGTTCTGCGGACCATTCATTGCTGCTTTTGCTGCTTCGCAATTAGGAAATTGGCAGTATATCTTTCCTATATATGCCGTTATCACCTTAATTTCAACCATTTGGTTGATAGCAACGCCTATTAAAGAAGAACCAATAATAAACAAAGCCAGTTCTTTTGGAAATGTATTCGGTCTTTTGAGAGATAAAACGATATTATTTTTGTTTTTAGGAATTGTTTTCGTGGTTGGGGTTGATGTTGGGTTAAATACGGCTGCACCAAAAATTTTGATGGAACGTTGCGGAATGAACTCTATTGATGCCGGTTATGGGGCTAGTATGTATTTTGCATTCCGAACTGCAGGAGCATTTATTGGAGCAATATTACTGGCTAAATACTCCTCACCCCAGATATTTAAAATCATTACTTTAGTTGCGTTATTAGCCTTGATTGTACTTATTTTTGCAACTGGTAAGATAGCCATTTTTGCATTGTTTGCTATTATAGGTATTTCAATTGCCAATATTTTCTCCATTATCTTTTCGTTAGCCATTCAATCGCGTCCCGAGAAAGCCAACGAGATTTCAGGACTAATGATAACCGGAGTTTTTGGAGGAGCAGTAATTCCGTTTGTAATGGGATTAACCAGTGATGTATTTGGTTCTCAGGTTGGATCTGTATTAATTATTTTGATTAGTTCTATTTATTTACTGTTCTGTGCTTATTCAATAAAAATCAAACAATAGCCAACAGCATTCAATGACATCCCAAACGAATTTTCTGTAAAAACAACTAAATGAATATCAAAAGACAATCCATAGTATTACTTGCACTTGCTTGTATCGCCAATATAACAACAGCCAATATTGCAATTCAACGTTCAACTCTGGTTGGAGATAGAATAGTCGAATTTATTCCCGTTGGATTCGACAAAAGTAAAACTCCTTCTCTGATTCTGAATAAAGAGCCTACTGCAATCGGGAATATCCCAATAGGTTGGTTGTTGATCCCCGAATTTACATTTACAAACGATAAAGCCAGCGCTACTCTCAAAATAGCAAGCGATATTAGTTTGTATGGAGGTGGTGAAGTAACCGGGCCTCTGCTCAGAAATGGTCAATACATAAAATTGTGGAATACTGACACGGGGGCTTATGGAGTTGATGGAGGGAAACGACTTTACCAGACACATCCATGGGTTATGGGGGTTAGAAAGGATGGAACAGCTTTCGGAATTATTTTCGACAGCTCGTGGAAAGCTGAATTATATACAAATTCCGATGCAATAACTTACAATTCTGAAGGAGCTCTTTTCAGAATTTTCGTTATCGACAGGGAATCGCCTCAGGCCGTATTGAAAGGATTAGCCGAATTGACAGGAACAATACAAATGCCTCCACTCTGGACATTGGGCTACCATCAATGCCGCTTTTCATACACTACCGAAAAGCGAGTGCGCGAAATTGCCGACACTTTCAGGGCAAAAAAACTTCCCTGTGATGTTATTTGGATGGATATTGACTATATGGATGGATATAGAATTTTCTCCTTCGATAAGAACAACTTTCCGGATCCCAAAACGTTAAACGACGATTTGCACATCAAAGGATTTCATGCTGTGTACATGATTGATCCGGGAGCTAAAGTAGATTCCAATTACAGTGTATACCAATCGGGCACTCAAAATAATGTATGGATAAAACGTGCTGATGGTACGGAATATAATGGTAAAGCCTGGCCGGGTTATTGTGCATTTCCCGACTTTACGCAACCGAAAGTAAGAGACTGGTGGAGTGGTCTTTATAAGGATTTTTTATCAAAAGGGATTGATGGTGTTTGGAATGATGTGAACGAACCTACAGTTTTTGACGATGATATTCCTAAAGATCAGCGCACAAACACACTTCCGTACGATGCCCTTCACGCCGGAGGTGGAACCCTCCCTGCCGGATCGCACCTTTTGTATCACAATGCTTATGGACGGTTAATGGTTGAAGCATCATTAAAAGGAATTCTTGCTGCAAATCCAGATAAGCGTCCGTTTCTGCTTACACGTTCAAATCTGTTGGGTGGGCAGCGATACGCTGCAACATGGACAGGCGATAATTGGGCCGGAACAGAACATCTCAAACTATCTGTTCCCATGTCAATTACCCTTGGTTTATCGGGACAACCTTTCAGTGGCCCCGATATAGGTGGTTTTCTGAACAACACTTCGGGCGATTTATGGGCAAACTGGCTCGGGTTTGGTGTATTCTTACCTTTTGTTCGTGGGCATGCGTGCGCAGGAACTAACGACAAAGAGCCGTGGGCTTATGGAGATGAATTTGAAAAAACCTCCCGCATCGCGTTGGAAAGACGCTATCGTTTGTTGCCGTATATCTATACCTTATTCTATTACTCCCACAAAACAGGATTGCCTGTTATGGAGCCGGTATTTTTTGCAGATCTGAAAGATTTGAGATTGAGAGCAGAGCAGGAAGCATTTTTATTAGGGGATAATTTACTGGTTGTTCCTGCATTTTCTACAACCCCTGCTTTGCCGAATGGCATTTGGGAGAAACTAAGTCTTGTGGATGGTGACATACAAGATAAATATCAGGCAACACTAAAAGTAAAAGGAGGAAGCATTATTCCTGCCGGAAAAATCATTCAGAACACAAACGAGACATCATTCGATCCGCTTACGCTTATTGTATGTTTGGACGAAAAAGGGTTGGCCGAAGGTAAACTTTTTACCGATGATGGAGATGGCTGGGGTTTTCGCCGGGGCGATTATTGTTTATTGAAATTCACTGCCAAACGCGTTGATCATAAAGTTATTGTCCGATTAAATGGGAAAGAGGGTAATAGAAAGGTGGAAAAAGAAATAAAAAAAATAAACGTGGAAGTTCTTTTGAATGGGAAAATTTATAAGGCTTCAGGTTCGTTGAAAGGCGGAATTAAGGTTACTATCAGGTAACAGATTAATCACATGATATATTTGCAGTTCGCAACTTCACGATTTGTAAAGCCGAAGCTTGTGAGGCTGGCATCTTTGGTTAGTTCTACACCCGATGATTTATTACAGTTCAATAAAGACAAGGGGAGTATTCCAAATATTAGTTGTTTGAGAATATAGTGTGATTTCATGTTTAGTTTCTTTTATAACAAAATTCTAATTTTCACTTCAAGGGTTATATTAACAACCTGCACACTGAAGAATATTAAATGAATCATTACTATAATTAACTATCTCGACAATTTAATTAATCCTACATTGAAGGGTCTCTGGATTTAAGTATATTATCATATCAACTAAACTGTTAATCCAAAACGCTGATAGTCTTTCGATAGGTGTACCCGTTAAGGTATTAAAGGCTGTACTTGGAAAAACAAATGAAAAAGTCCACGTA
>Ga0302167_10000993_pt1 | contig 12751 bp, 9 predicted proteins | sample I_Fen_N1_1_FD_193496 | JGI IMG/M metagenome (GOLD analysis project Ga0302167, IMG submission 193496) | Peat permafrost microbial communities from Stordalen Mire near Abisko, Sweden - I_Fen_N1_1 | ecosystem: Environmental > Terrestrial > Soil > Wetlands > Permafrost | place: Sweden: Abisko...
TTTGGCATGCCTAAATTAATCCTCCCACCAAACTTTAAATTGATTGTCGGTTTTATTTAAATCAACAGTTTCACCGATTATTGGCGTAAGAATATGTAGGTTTTTGTCTTTTCCGAGGGTTGTAATTTTTTGTAAAGGCTCGTTCCAAGCATGAAGCGCCAACGCAAATTTTGATGAATGCACAGGAATTACATTTTTAGCTTTTAAGTCTAAACATGCCTGAACTACATCTTCCGGCAGCCCATGAATGTATTTCCAAGCTTCGTTGTATTGACCGTTTTCGATGATTATGTAATCAAATGGACCATATTTTTCACCAATCATTTTAAAGTGTGTGTCGTAACCACTGTCGCCGCCTAAAAATATTTTCTTGGTTGGAGTTTCTAATACATAAGAAGTCCAAAGTGTTCCGTTTCTTTTCACATTTCTGCCTGAAAAATGTCTTGCAGGCGTAAAAGTTATTTTAAGATCGTTTTTCAAATCAAAAGAAGCTCCCCATTCATCTTCAATGATTTGGTTTTCTTTATAGCCCCATCTTTCAAGATGTGCACCAACACCCAACGGCAGAATCACCTTTCCTACTCTATCTTTTATAGATTTTACCGTCGGATAATCCAGATGATCAAAATGGTCGTGCGTAATCACCAAATAATCAATATTCGGAATATCTTCAGGCTTAAAAATATCTGATCCCGCAAAAGCTTTATTGAAAAATTTAAAAGGCGAACCATATTTACTAAGAACGGGATCAATCAAAAAAGAAACACCATCTGTCTGAATGTAATATGACGAATGTCCCAACCAAATGTAAACATCTTCGTTTTTCGGAATACTTTTAAGATCTGTATGAACGGATGGAACAGGCTTTAACGGCTTCAATAAAGGATCTTTTTTAGCAAAAAAGAAATCATACAATACGGTTGTCATTCCGTATCCTTCTGTGATGGACGGGGTATAACTAAGGTTTTGAAACTGCTTGTTTTTATATAGTTTAGATTGTTTCACGCGTTCTAATCTCTTTCCTTTAGGCGCTTCACCAAAAACTTCCTGACCGGTTACTATGAAATATGCCGCTACTAATAAAACGACAACTGTGATAATTATATAGATCATTTTCTTGAAAAAATAGGGTTCAAATGTATAACTTTTAATATTACATGACGATTGGGAAACGAGAATCCTTTATTTTTAACTAAAATTATAATCTATTTTGAATAATTTATCACTCATTTATTGAATGGTAATTTTAAACCTTTTAATTTAGCCGATTGAAAAAAACTCAAACACATTGAAAAACTATTCGGTAATATTAATTATCATCGTACTGGCTTCCTGCTCTTCCGTAAGAAAGCAGCGTGATCAGCAGGATAATTATATTTCGTCCGAAAAACTTAAACAAGATGTAGATTTTGCTTATTATAAACTCAAGCAGATGCATCCTCAGCTTTATCAGTATATTTCACAAAAAGATCTGGATCATAAAATCGACAGTTTAAAACAAACTCTTGATAAACCTCTTACACCAACACAATTTTATTTCAGGTTACAGCCTATTATTACGAGTATCAGACAGGGACATCTTTCTCTGCAATCTCCCAATGAACTTTCTAAGGAAGATATTTTAAAGATCAAAAAACGTTTGTTTACGCGTTTCAGATACCGTATTCAGGATAATCATTTATATATTGTTGAAAATAAGGATTCTTTACACAATATAAAGCCCGGAACAGAACTTATCAGCATTAATGACATTCCCGTTTCTCTTTATATTGAAAAATACAAAAAATTAATAAGCAGTGACGGCTTCAACACCACTTTTCAGCCTTATTATCTGAAAGATATGTTCTTCCATTTCTATACTTTGGAAAATGGAATTCTGGACAGTGCAAAAATTGAAACTTCCTATAACGATCAAAAACAAACCTTCATTCTTCATCGACAAGAAGAACCAATTTTGTGTGGTGAAAAGAAAGAAATATCTCCTTCAACAAATAATAATTCGTTCAACAGGAGTTTCAGGTTTTTAGATGAAAATAATTCTACAGCGTATTTAAAAATCAAAAAATTCTCTCATTCGGCATCTGATAAATTCTATAAAAATACCTTCGCTGAAATAAAGGATGCTAACACATCAAACCTCATCATCGATATTCGTAACAATTACGGAGGTTCTTTGGAAGAGATTAATGAACTGTATTCCTATATTGCGACTCAGCCTTTTGTGTTGATAAAGCCTTCACAGCTTAATTCAAGTCTTACTCCATTACAAACCAATTATTTTAAGAAAAGTTCAGCTTTGGAATATGCCGTAAAAAGTGTCACCTACCCAACCTATGTTTTTCTTAAAGCCCTTAATACCTACAAAGGAAAAGACGGAAAATCTTACTATAAAATTAAAGCTGATCATGTAACCCAGCCCAATAAAGATGCTTTTCAGGGGAAAGTTTTCGTTTTGGTGAATGGTGGAAGTTTTTCTTCATCTTCCATTTTCAGTTCTAAATTAAAATATGACAAACGCGCCACTTTGGTGGGAGAAGAAACCGGAGGTGCTAATAACGGAAGCGTAGCAGGATTTTATTCTTATCAGGTTCTTCCCAACTCGAGATTGACATTGCCGATTGGTCTGCTTCTCGTGAATCCGAATATTATCCTTTCTAATACTCAAAAAGGAGTTATTCCAAATGTTGTCATTCCGCAGACTTTGCAGGATATTATTGAGAAAAAAGATGTTCAGCTAGACTGGATAAAAAAGGAAATTGAAAAGAAAAAAGAAAATTTAAAATAATAATTTAACGGGTTTCGGCGGGCTTTCAGCCCGCCGAAACTATTTATTGATCCAATTCTTTCAAAAGATTCTCAATTTTGGTAATATGCTTACCGTAAAAATATTTGAACCACCAATTTCCTACGAGATATAACATGAATAATCCAATTGAAACAGAGCCGATAAGTGTTGTGGCAATCTGCATATCCGATAAAGGCTGTGGATGAGGAATACACTCAATAACGATAATCAGTTCACAAACCAAAAACGGCACAAAACTCAGATAAAATGAAACATAGTACTGTTTATTTAGATTTAACTGATAGAGAAGGTCCTTCAAAGAATCATAGGTTTTCAACATTGGGCTTCCCATTTCCTTATATAATTTGAAAAATTTACTAAAGAAAAAAAATGTCACTATAGCCATCGAAGTCAATAAGATGGTGATATAAAATTTAAATTTAAATGGCGCTTCAGGAATTGGGATCCAAACAACCATAAATCCGAAGATAAATATTCCGATGGTGGATAAAAATTCCATTCTCATATTTTTGCGCATTTTTTCCAGAGGAAGATTGATTTTATTCTTCTGTTCAATGCTTATTTCGGGAGTTTCTTCAAAAATGTCATCTTCATTCCAAGCGTTTTTTAGTTCGTCTATATTCATGATAATTGATTTAAAATTTGATTAATTTGTTGTGAAATACAAGTCGAGAGATTTAAATACAAACCTCATAACTCGACTATTTTGAATTTAAGATATCTTTCAGTTTATTTTTGGCGCGGTTCATTTTCACTCTTACATTTACCTCAGAAATACCCATTTGTTCGGCAATTTGTTTACCTGAGAAATCTTCAAGATAATAGAAAATAAAAGCTTTATCGATTGGATTTAACTGATTGATTGCTTTATACATTTCAGCAAGCTTTTCCTCCTTATCATGATCATATTCATCCTGAATGATCTTGTAATTGGAAAAATCTTCATTAGCGATAAAACTTCTCTTTTTCTCTGATTTTAAGAAAACAATTGCGGTGTTGAGGGCAATTCTGTACAGCCAGGTTGAAAACTCACTTTCGCCTCTGAAATTTGAATAAGCTTTCCAGACCTGATACGTGATTTCCTGAAAAAGATCGTCGCGATCGTCTTTTTCATCCATATACATTTTAGAAATCTTGAAAATGATTCCTTTATGTTTTTCAATTTTAGCTAAAAATTCCTGTTCTAATGAGGTCATGGCTTTTTACTCTATAGAGTTAGTTCAGTTTTGAAAATAATGTTACAAAATTTTTTAAAAAAATTAGATCATTTGATTTTTCCAACATTTATTCTCTGCATATAATTTAAATTAAAAGTAAATAAAATCTCATATCAACCACACAATTAACACATTAAAAACTAATATTATTCAACAAAAAGTGATTTTATTTATTATTTATATCTAATTTTGATTAAAACTTGACAACATGAAAACACAAAAAATTCTTGTAATCACAAAATCTATTGCCCTTGTTGCCCATGATCAAAAAAAGAATGAATTAATAAAATGGACTCATCTCCATAAAGAAAAGCTTTCCCTCCATCGGCTTATTGCAACGGAAACAACAGGAAAATTAATTGAATCACAAGTTCATATTAAAACAAAAAAAGTAATGAGCGGGCCCCTTGGCGGAGACCAACAATTAGGAGCTATGATCTCGCAAGGAAAAATAGACATTATTATCTTCTTTTGGGATCCTATGGAAACACAACCCCATGACAGTGATGTAAAAGCACTTCTCAGGCTTGGTGTTGTATGGAATATTCCTATGGCTTGCGATACCGCTACTGCAGATTTTCTCATCACTTCTCCTTTCATGACAGAAGAATATACTGCCGAACATATTTGTTACAAAAGCTATCGTGATCGTAATTTGATCAGATAGTTTTTAAAATAAAAATCCTCTGCAAATCAAGAAGACTTACAGAGGATTTATTCTATTTGTTGAATACGAAATTTTACTAGAAAATATAATCTGTACTTAAAAAATTAGAATCATGCTCTCTTACAATCGTATTTAATAACTTTTTATTGGAATCCGTTAATTTTGCAGCCACCAAAGATCTGATTGAGAACGAACGAAGCGCATCAAAAACCGAAAGCGTCCCTTCTGCACTGTCTTTTCTTCCTGTGAATGGGAAAACATCGGGGCCACGCTGAGCCTGACAATTGATATTAACACGGCTTACCAAGTTCACAAAAGGATCAATTAGTTTTGAAACCTCCAACGGATCTTCACTGAAAATACTCACCTGCATTCCATGATCGGCATTTACCTGATACTCGATCGGCTCATCGATATCTTCAAAAGGAACGACAGGAATTACTGGCCCAAATTGTTCTTCATGATATAGTTTCATATCGCTGTTCACTGGATAAACAACAGCCGGAAACACGAAAGATTCTTCGTTGTAACCTCCATTTTCATTTAAAACGTTCGCTCCTTTTGCTAAAGCATCATCAATACATTCTTTTAAATAAGGAGGTTTGTTTACTTCCGGAAGTGGCGTAATTTTCACATCTTTTTCCCACGGAAGTCCGGCTTTTAAAGCTGAAACTGCTGCCGTTAATTTTTGAGTAAATTCTTCTGCAACATCTTTTTGAACAAATATCAACTTAAGCGCCGTGCAACGTTGACCGTTAAAAGAAAGCGCACCTAAAATACATTCGCTCACCGCAACATTCAGGTCAGCATTTTTAGTAACAATCGCTGCATTTTTTGCATCTAAGCTTAAAATAGCCCTTAAACGATTCACCTTTGGATGCAATTTTTTCAATCCGTTGGCGACCTTACTTGAACCAATGAAAGCCAAAACATTAATTTTTCCACTTTCCATGATTGGGGTAATGATCTCGGAACCTTTTCCGTACAAAGTATTCACCGTTCCTTTCGGGAAAGCTTCTTTGAAAGCATTTAATAATGGATAATGCGCCAAAACCCCATGTTTAGGAAGTTTAAACAAGATTGTATTTCCCATAATCAAGGCAGGAATCAATGTTGTAAAAATTTCGTTTAAAGGATAATTAAATGGTCCCATACTCAACACAACTCCAAGTGGAGCTCTTCTGATTTGAGCAATTGTTCCTTCTGCCTGCTGGAAACGTGAAGATTCTCTGTCTAAATCTTTTAAGGCATCAATGGTTTGATTGATGTAATCCACCGTTCTGTCAAATTCTTTGGTTGAATCTGGTAACGTTTTTCCGATTTCCCACATTAATAATTTAATGATCAGATCTCGTTGTTCGATCATTAAGTACACAAACTTCTGCATACATTTGATACGACCTTCAACCGACATTGTAGGCCATTCTCCAAGACCGTTGTCGTAGGCTTTTACAGAAGCTTCTAGAACTTCCATCGCTTCTTTCGGACCGATATTCGGAATACTTCCCAAGAGCTTTCTTTCCAAACCGTTTTCTGTGGGAATACAGATGGGTGAATAAATATTGGTGACTTCTCCGTTCCATTCTACTAGTTCGCCATTTAGAAGATAGGTTCGTTGGTGAATTTCGGGAACTTTATATTCTTCGGGAATTTCGTTTTCGCTTTTAAAAATTTCGTGAAATGATGCGTTATTTGCTGAATCCATAAATCTTTTTATTTGTTTAATAATTTGAGTGTAAAATTTGAATAGAATAAAGGTAGACGTAAAATTTGATTTTAAAAAGAGGAGATTAATAGATTCGCTCTATTTAATGGGTATTTGAATTAAAATTAACATCTGTTTTTGATAATTTTATTTTTAACGCAAAGAACACAAAGATTTTTTGACTACTAACTGTTTTTAAGGTTCGCAAAGGCGTTCTACTCAGCAAAGTTCACTAAGATTTTTCAATTATATTTAAATTATCAATCATCATAAAAATTAATCTTAGATACTGGAAAAAAGAATAATTTTGCTAAAAATAAAATTATGTTTTCAAAATTAATTTTCAGTACGTTGTTATTTTTCTCGGCATTGACTTTTGCTCAAAATGCTAAAACGGCAAACACCGTTTTAATGGGAGGAAAACCTGTTCATACCTATGCTAAATTGCCCTCAGTAAATAAAGCAGCTCCAAAATTTACGCTTACAGACGTTACGATGAAAGATCAAACTCTTGATTCTTACAAAGGAAAATACATGATCTTAAATATTTTCCCAAGTGTAGATACGGGCGTTTGTTCGGCTTCCGTGCGCCATTTTAATGAAGATGCTGCGAATATTCCGAACACGGTTGTTCTTTGTATTTCTAAAGATCTGCCTTTCGCTCAAAAAAGATTTTGTGGTGCAGAAGGAATCAAAAATGTAGTAATGCTTTCTGATTTCCGTTCTGATTTCGGGAAAATTTACGGTGTAGAAATTACGGATTCTGTGATGAAAGGTCTTTTAAGCAGAGCGGTTGTCGTGATCGATCCTTCAGGAAAAATTGTTTATGAAGAGCAGGTTGCTGATATTTCGCATGAACCGAATTATGAAGCAGCGATTAAGGCGGTGAAGAATTAAGTTTTAAATTTTTATAGAAATAACAAGACTCAGCACACAGCTGAGTCTTGTTTTATTTAAAAGTCAATATAGATTTTCTTATAAACAAAAAGTTTAGTATTACAATGAGTTTAATTCTATTGTAAAGAAGTTAATAATGGTTTAAGAGCTGGCTTAATTGCTTCTATAATCTTACCTCCTTTATCCCAGATTTCATAAGGAAGTATTGTTATATTTTTCCAATCATTCATCCATTTACCATTATCATATATTTTTTGTATGAAAGTTTTCGCTTCTTTAGGATTTTCTTCAATATATTTCAAATCTACTGTTGAAAGTTCATGTAATAATTCAATAAAAATTTCATTTATATTTTCTTGGCCTTCTCCTTGAACCTTAAGTTTTTCAACTTCATCAATAAAAGCTTTAATTTCTTCTTTGGTTGTTTCTAATTCTTTCAAATTATAATTAATTGAATTTTTATTTATAATCTGTATACTTTCATTCCCTGTTTGAACATTTTCAACATTACCATGGATACTTATGTTAGTAGTTTGATTTTTCAATGTTTTTTCTTTTTTAAGTTCTTCAATTTCTTTTCTAAGAGCTTCTAATTCTTTTTCATTATTTATTATTCCCAATGCTTCTATTACGTTTATACTAGTAACATTATCTCTATACACAATTTGCTTTTCTTTTATTCCATTTTTATAAAGGGTAATTAATTCTTTATAATCTATAAGAGTATCTAATTTTTTATATAAAACGTATTCTTTGTACTTATAATTTGTAACTTTTAAATAACTTAATATTCTTGCTCTAATTTCTTTGAAAAAATTCCGAACATCCTCACCCAACATAAAAATTTTTATTCTTCTTTCTTTTTCTATTGACTGAACTAGAGCAAAAGTTAATTTATTTAAATCTGAATCAAAATCTCTTAAAAAAATTCCAGTTTTCCAATAAATATTTTTATTTACTCGATTGAAAAAATGAACAATAAGCTTACTAATAAGAATTTCAGGAAAATATGTGTCAAAATCAAATGTAAATTCTAAAATTGCATTTTCTTTATATTTTGAAATATCAAAATCATCAGGTATATCTGTCTTAAATTGAGTAGGTATAAAATAATTTTTATTTTCATCTATATATGCTAATTCAAAATCCTGCATTAATTGTCTAATAAAATAAATATCAGGAGTCTTATAGCTATACTGAGAGTCACATTCTTCTTTCATTATTGTGACAATGTCTTTCTCTTTTAAAAATCCAAATTTTTCATTTGCAATTTTTGACATCATAATTTTATAAACACCATCGCTTAACCATTCTGGACTTAAAATCAATCTACCATGATTTTCAAAATACCTTAAAGTCCCCATCGTTTGTAGAACTTTTAACAAGATTTCAGAGTTCCCTTTTATTCCATATTTTTGAATAAATTTTTCCTCGAATGTATCAAATGCTAAAGAATGGTTATCATTTAAGAAATTATCTTCTAAATCTGTTTTTAATTCATGATAATTTATTGGATATAATGCATGGATATTTTTAAGTAAAATTAACTGATCTATTATATTCTGTATAAGTCTGGAAAGATACATATTTTCTAAATCATCACCTTCTGATGCTCTTAGAAGAGATACATAATGAAAACTATGAATAAAAGGATATTCGACTTTTAAGTTATTTTCTTCAAGATATCTATTAGCATTTTCTTCCATTTGATTAAGTACTATTATAGTTTTAGAATTGGATCCATAATTTTTAATCCAATCTAACCATTTAAAGGGCTGCTCAGTATTTCTAGCATTTAAAATAATTACATAAACACACTCTGAGGTTAAAAAAAACTGATGAATTTGTTGTTGTATCCATTGACCTCCAAAGTCCCAAATATTAATACGATAATCATTTTGATTTATTATAGGCGACCAATGATCTATCTTTATTCCTGTAGTAGCGCTTTTACCTTTTACAAATGGAATCCCCATAATATAATTTGAAAAATTAGTTTTTCCTGCCCCACCTTCTCCTAACAACATTAACTTAGCTTCACGAAATGGCTCTGCTCCAAGTTTTATATTTTCATAATAATCAATTAAAGAATTTTTCCTATTTATTAAATCTTTTATTTTAAGTCTAGCTTCTAGATCATCTCCCAAAGGATTATTATCAAGACTTACAACATTTTCTAATTTCCGATGCCTTTTGTTTTCATAAGCAAAATTTAAACGATTAATATATTTTTCAATAAGTATACGAATATCAGATATATGATTACCAGTTAGTGATATAGTATTTATATTGTTAGAAACATTAAATTCGTTTAGATAGGAAATATTATTATTATCAATATATAGTTCTTCAAGTTTTTCAAGCTCTTCCAAATTCTCCAATATTGAAATATTATTTCTAGATAGGCTTAATGATTGAAGATTTTTTAAAGAGTCTAAATTTTCTATTACTGATATTTTATTGTTACTTAAAACTAATTCATTAAGATTTAAATTTTCTCCTAGATTTTCAATTTTTGAAATTTGGTTTCTACTTAAATCTAATGAATCTAGGTGTTTAAGATTTTCTAAGTTTTCAATTTTTGAAATTTGATTTCCACTTAAATCTAATGAATCTAGTTGTTTAAGATTTTCTAAGTTTTCGATTTTTGAGATTTGATTTCCATATAAAATTAATTCATGGAGAGATTTTAAATTTTCAATTTTTGAAATGTTTTCAATTGCATTTTCTCCTAGTTCTAGTTTTTCGAGCTTTACAAGGTTCTCTAAGTTTTCAATTTTAATAATCTTATTATCTTCTAAGTTTAATATTTTAAGGTTTTCTAAATTATCTAAATTTTCAATTTCTACAATTTGATTATATGCTAAATTTAATTTCTCAAGATTTATTAAGTCTTCTAAGTTTTCAATTTTAATAATTTTATTACTTTCTAAGTTTAATTCTTTTAAAGTTTTTAGGTCTTCTAAATTATCTATTTTTACTATATCAGTATAATTTAAATATACTGTTTTAAGATTCGTTAATTGATTTAAATTTTTAATCTCAACTATTTTATTACTACTTAAATCTAACTCTTTAAGGTTTTTTAAATCTTGTAAATTTTCAATTTCAATTATTTGATTATCTCCCAAATCTAATTTTTCTAAACTTGAAAGCTCAGTAAGATTTTCAATCTTACTAATTTTATTACTATCTAATTTTAAACTTTTGAGATTTTTTAACGCATCTAAATTTTCTATTTTAGCAATATTATTATCATTTAATTCTAATCTAATTAAGTTAATTAAACAATCAACATTTTCTATTTTTTCAATTTTATTGAAAGCTAAATCCAAATATTCAAGACTTGTTAATGACTTTAACATTCCAAAATCAAAAAATTTAGTAGAATAATAGTAATAGTAAATTGATAATCCGACAACTTTATGATCTCTAATTAGGTATTTACTAATTTTTTCGTCATAAACATAATCAAATAAGTCTTCTACATCAAATACCTCAATAAAGTTAAGATTGTAGTCTTTTTCTAATTGTAATATTTCTAAAGGTTTCTCCATTCCTTTTAAGTTGATATAATTTATATTATACAAAGTTCCACAATTATAACTAAATATTTTATTTACAACAAATTATCATCTGCAAAATTTAGATACCTTTCTACTAACATCAGCTTTAAATCTTGTGTTTCTATAAATAAAATATTTTCAAAACATAAGTCAAAAACCTGCCTCACAGCAGGTTTTATCAGTTACAAATGAAAATACCTCGGATCCGGATATTCAAATTCAAAATCCAACTCTGAAATTAATTTTGAAGGCGATATTGTTCTGCCTTTTGTAGTACGTTTTCCCGAATACGGCAAATCTTTCTGGGCATTAATAATCTCTTCTTTATTAGGATGAACAGGCGCCACCACATTATATACTTTGGATTGAGATTGGTTGTTCAGCATTTTTTCAACGACCGAACAAATGTCAGCGTAATGAATATGGTTCACCAACAGATCCAAATTGGAAATATTATAATTTTTCAACAATCGCTGATCTCCCATTAATCCGGCCAATCTCAAAATATTGACATGAGGGAATATACTTTTTATGACACTCTCACTCGGGACCTCATCCGCAGATCGATCGTCTTCTGTAAATTCTTTTTCGGTCTCGGGATAAACTCCGGTAGAACTCATCAAAAAGAGCTGGCCTTTGTAATCTCCAAGGAATGTCAACAGGTTTTGAGCTTTTTCCTGCAACGGAATTTCCGCACCTCTTACTCCTGCAAAAGGAACTGTGATAATCACGGCATCCAATTGTGGCGCAACTTTCCATTCTGTCATGGTTTCGGATAAATCATTCGGAAAATCAACCAATGTGGTGTGATATCCTTTTGAAGTTAGACCTTCTATTTTAGATGGAGAAGTGGTGGTTACGAAAATTTCATACTGACCGGATAATCTCTCCGCAATATGACTGCCTAGCCAGCCACAACCTATGATTCCTATTTTTTTCATTGATTAATTTTATTTAAACACAAATGACTCTAATATTTTCACTAATAACACTAATTAAAGATTCGTGAAAATCTGTGAACTCATTTGTGATATTAGCGTTTTTATTTAAACACAAATGGCTCTACTATTTTTCACAAATAACACTAATTAAAGATTCGTGAAAATTTGTGAACTCATTTGTGATATTAGTGTTTTTATTTATTCATCTTTTGATAATCTCTATTTGAAACCATCACAGAATCATTAAGCGTTTTCAAAAAAGCCAACAAATTTTCTTTCTCTTTTGGAGTAAAAACAATCGATTTTTGAAGTTCTTTCGCTAACGTTGGACTTTTTTCTATGCCTTTTTCATAATGATCCAACACTTCATTCAGGGTTTGAAATCTCCCGTCATGCATATAAGGATAGGTGTAAGAAAGGTTTCTGAGGCTTGGAATTTTGAACATAAGTTTGTCTTCCGGTTCCATTGTTTTATTCCATTTTCCGAAGTCTTTGAGTTCGGGATTGATGGGAAGTCCATTATTTGCAAAATCGTAACTGGAAAACAAAGGCTCGGTATGACACGAACTGCAATTATTTTTGAATACCTGATATCCATTCGCTTCAGATTCAGTGAATTTGGTTTTGCCTTGTTTTACTTTATCATATTTAGAATTGGCAGAAACAATTGTCAATTGAAACTGTGAAAGTGATTTCATAATCCGCTCCGTAGTCGCTAAACTGTCACCAAAACTTCTGTAGAAAAGCGTTTTATATTCTTTTGATTTATTGAGTTTTCGGACAACAGCATTAATGTCCTCCCCCATTTCTTTGGGATGATTGATCTGCGCCAAAGCCTGAACATCAATATTCACAACCGATCCATCCCACATAAATTTCTTCTGCCATGCAAGATTGAATATCGCGGGTGAATTTCTGTCTCCAATTCCATCCTCAATTCCTTTGCTTAAAC
>Ga0302167_10000997_pt1 | contig 12686 bp, 8 predicted proteins | sample I_Fen_N1_1_FD_193496 | JGI IMG/M metagenome (GOLD analysis project Ga0302167, IMG submission 193496) | Peat permafrost microbial communities from Stordalen Mire near Abisko, Sweden - I_Fen_N1_1 | ecosystem: Environmental > Terrestrial > Soil > Wetlands > Permafrost | place: Sweden: Abisko...
GATATACAGTTTGATAAGATATTCATTGACAAATCATTCCCGGAAGAGAACCTGCCAACACGCAAACCTGGGACAGAATTGCTGACTGAATATTTTTCGGAGGAATATGATTTAACCGGTTCTTATGTGATCGGTGACCGGTATACCGATGTGGAATTAGCTAAAAACCTTGGTTGCAAGGCTATCTATATCAGTGAAGACACAGAGATCCTGACAGAAAAAGGGCTATTGGAATATTGTGCTCTACAGACAACCAATTGGGATAGAATAACTGAATTTCTGTTTGCCGGGGAACGTACAGCCACTATTAAAAGGACCACCAAAGAAACCGATATCCTGATACAACTAAATCTGGATGGTTCAGGGAAATGTTCTATCGACACAGGATTAAAATTTTTCGATCATATGTTGGAGCAAATCGGAAAACATTCAGGTTCGGACCTCACCATCAAGGTGAATGGCGATCTGCAGGTAGACGAACACCATACGATTGAAGATACTGCCATTGCATTGGGCGAAGCTTTCGGCAAGGCTTTGGGCAATAAACGGGGAATTGAGCGTTATGGTTTCTATCTACCCATGGACGATTGCTTATGCTCGGTAGCTCTTGATTTTGGCGGACGTGCCTGGTTGGTGTATGATGTGGACTTTAAACGCGAATATGTAGGAGATCTCCCAACCGAAATGGTGTTGCATTTCTTTAAATCATTCAGCGATGCTGCTAAAATGAATCTGAACATCAAAGCCGAAGGCGATAACGAACATCATAAAATTGAAGGCATTTTTAAAGCATTGGCTAAATCCATAAAGATGGCTGTCAAAAGGGATATCTATCAATATGAATTACCGAGTACCAAAGGAATTCTTTGATTTACTATTTAAATATTTACAATTTACAATTTAAAGATAATGAGATTTTTTTTTCGATACATTATTCTGACAATCCTATTTGTTAATTTAAGTCTTTGCCTGAATGCGCAGCCTGCTCTGAATGAACGTCCACGACTAATAGTGGGAATTATGGTGGATGGTTTGCAACAGAAACACCTGGATATGCTGTGGAATTATTTTGATTCAAACGGATTAAAAAAGATAATCAGCCAGAGTGCAAACTGCCGGAATGTTTCCTACAATATTGTTTCTGCCGGCAATGCTTCGGATATTGCTTCGGTTATGTCGGGCTCCACACCTTATTACAATGGAGTTGTAGGAAACATCTTTTATAACAGGACTGATGATGAAATTCAATCGATATTAGAAGATGATGGTCAAATAGGTATTGGTACCAGTCAGAATGTATCTGCACATAAATTACTTTCAAGTACTATTGTAGATGAATTGATGCTGGCTTATCCTGCCAAATCGAAAAGTTACGTGGTTGCGCAGGGAGCTGAAGAAGCAATCATGTTAGGTGGTCATACAGCCAATAGCGTGGCATGGATTGATGATGTCAATATGAAATGGGTAACAACAGGTTATTACAAAAACGGTCTCTCCCACTGGGCAGATGAAATGAACACCAACGGTGTGTTTACTTCTTATGCAACCCGTGAATGGCAACCAATGTATAATATTAACACCTATATTTCAAAGCCGTTTAAACAAGATAAGAAAGCCGGTTTTTCGTACGACCCTACCTCGAAAAAGAGCAGATCAAACGCTTCAATTCTTAAGAATACACCCTCAGCAAATAGTTTAGTAGCCGGGTTAGGGTTGAAAATTTTTACGGAAGAACAATTGGGGAATGATATTTATCCTGACATGTTGTTACTTCAATTCAGCGTGCGTACTCCTTCCGAAAAAACAATGGCACTTCAGTCGGCTGAAAAAGAAGATATGTATCTCCGCCTGGATAAAGATATTGAGAACTTACTTCAAAAGATTGACAGTAAAATCGGTCCGGATAAAACCTTAATATTCATGTTTGGAAATCAGACAGGAATTCATTCACCAACCGAGCTTGGAGAAAACAAAATCCCGGCAGGGTACTTTAATGCAGACCGATCACTCGCCTTATTGAGCTCTTATTTAATGGTCGTCTACGGACAACAAAAATGGATTTCAGGATACTATGGTAAAAACATCTTTCTGAACAGAGAAAAAATAGAAGAGAAGAAAATCAACCTGAGCAGCATACAACAAACGGTCGCTGATTTTATGCTTAATTTTGAAGGTATTCAGTCGGCATTTCCTTCCTCACAGGTATTAAATATGGGAGGAAATACCAATTCAGATATGGCCCGTTTACGTAATTCGACAAATAAAAATTGTGTTGGTGATGTCATCATAACATTGCTGCCCGGATGGCTGGAAGTGGATAACAAGAATAATCCGGTAGGTGAATCAAATGCAATCGTATCGTATACACCACTTTATTTTTCAGGCTGGCAAATAAAGCCTCAAACCATCGCAACTTCGTACCAGACTACGGATATTGCACCAACTTTATCGCGCTTATTGAATATTCCGTTCCCTAATGCCTGTATCGGTAAACCAATTGAGGAAATTACGAAATAAGGGTTAAAGAGTTTGAGGTTTGAGGTTTGAAGGGTTTGAAGGGTTTGAAGGGTTTGAAGGGTTTGATAAGTTTGAAGGGTTTCACATTCAATAGTAAATTGTAAATAGTAAATAGTAAATGACGATGGCTTATAATTTTGATGAATTCATTGACCGCCGGAATACCGGGGCAGTAAAAGTAGAACGGTGCAAAGCACTTTACGGTTCCGGTGATGTATTGCCATTGTGGGTTGCTGATATGGACTTCCGTACACCTGACTTTATTTTTGAAGCCATCCGTGAACGTTGCGAACATCCTATTTTAGGGTACACCATGCCCCCCAAAGAATTCTACCCTTCCCTGATCAAATGGATAAAAGATCACCATCAATGGGATGTAAACCGTCAGTGGATTGGCTTCTTACCTGGAATTGTGCCCGGGCTTTCATTTGCAGTTCAGTCGCTTACCGTGCCCGGTGATGAAGTGATTGTACAACCTCCGGTATATTATCCTTTTTTTCATGTTGTAAATAACAATAAAAGGATTCTGATAAACAATCCACTCAAAATCAGTAACGGGAAATATGAAATGGATTTTGAGGATCTTGAAAGTAAGATCACTTCGAAGACAAAACTTTTCATTCTTTGTAACCCTCACAATCCGGGCGGACGTGTCTGGAATGTAGAAACGCTGAAACAACTGGCTGAAATCTGTGCGAAACATAACATAATCGTTGTCTCGGATGAAATTCATGCCGATATGGTCTTAAAAGGACATAAACATACTCCTTTTGCCACTGTTTCCGAGGCGGCTGCTCAGATCAGTCTGACATTTATGGCTCCAAGCAAGACTTTTAATATGCCTGGTTTAATAAGCTCTTCCTACATTATTCCGAATGCTGAGTTAAGAAACCGGTTCGTCGATTTTCTGGAAGCATCCGAATTAACAGGTGGCAATATTTTCGCCTATGCAGCCACTGTTGCCGCATATGAAAAAGGAGAAGACTGGAGGATACAAATGCTCAGTTATGTACAAGGCAATATTGACTTTATCGTTGACTTTTTAAAAAACAACATTTCTCAGATCAAACCCATGATTCCGGAAGCTTCTTTTTTAATCTGGCTGGATTGCAAAGGACTGGGTATGGAGACAGATGATTTATTTGATTTTTTTGCTCAAAAAGCAGGTCTGGGTCTGAACAAAGGAACTACATTCGGAATGGGTGGGGAATACCATTTGCGCCTGAACGTAGCCTGTTCGAGATTGATTCTTGAAAAGGCTATGGAACAGCTGTCGGTTGCTGTAAACGGTTGAACACATTTTACATTCAATGTTTCGCGTTCCGCGTTAAACGTTCCGTGTTCCGTGTTCAACGTTCGGCTGTGTGGAAATGGGTTATCAATTGAAACAAACAAACAAACAAACAAACAAACAAACAAACAAACAAACAAAAAAACAAAAAAACAACGTAAAGAAGAGAGTCCCTTTTAGGGATGAACTTAATAAATATATAATATCAAATAATATTAATCACACTAATAACCAAAAACGCGGAACGCGGAACGCTGAACGTGGAACATCAAAAAATGGACGTAAAGATCGAACCAACCTGGAAAGCCGAACTGCAAACTGAATTTGAGAAAGAGTATTTTAAGGGATTAACCGGTTTTGTACGCAATGAATATAAAACCAAACTGACCTTTCCACCTGCACCGCTTATATTCAATGCTTTTGAACAATGTCCGTTCGACAAGGTAAAAATAGTGATTATTGGTCAGGACCCTTACCACGGTGACGGACAAGCTCATGGATTATGTTTTTCGGTAAATGACGGGGTTGCTTTTCCACCTTCTTTGCTGAATATCTTTAAAGAAATAAACCGAGACTTAGGAATACCGACCCCGAAAAGCGGTAATCTGACCCGCTGGGCCCAACAAGGAGTTTTACTGCTCAATGCAACACTGACCGTTCAGGCACATATGGCCGGTTCGCATCAGGGTAAAGGATGGGAAACATTTACAGATGCCGTTATTCACAAATTAGCCACCGAAAAAGAACAGTTGGTATTTATGCTCTGGGGTTCGTATGCTCAAAAAAAAGGTGCTTTTATTGATTCAACCCGTCATTTGGTATTAAAATCTGTTCACCCCTCTCCCCTGTCGGCCTATCGGGGATTTATAGGCAATAATCACTTTTCATTGACGAACCAATATTTGAAAGATAATGGTAAAGCACAAATCGAATGGTAAAGCACAAAAGCTGTCCGGATTATATGAACAGCAACATTTGAAAACGATAAAGCCACATTCGAAAAATTTATCGATCCTGTTTATCAGTTTCTGAATGAAACGCAGGATCGCATGCCAATGTCGGGCGGACCTATACCAATACACCTGATTCCCGCGGATTTAGTGCCCGGTCGGTAGTTGGAGGTTTTTTATACAAAAATGCCAGAAGATAAATTGAACAAACTACACTAATAATATCTATTAAAAATGAAAAAAACAGGATTCTTATTATTTCTTTTGATCTGCTCCTTTTCCATCAAGGCAAATCAACCCGTAAATTGCGTTGATTATGTGAGCACCCTGGTGGGGTCACAGTCAAAACCTTCCCTATCTACTGGAAACACGTATCCGGCAATCGCATTGCCCTGGGGTATGAATTTCTGGACACCACAGACCGGGAAAATGGGTGATGGCTGGGCATATACCTATGATGCTGATAAAATCAGAGGTTTCAAACAAACCCATCAACCAAGCCCATGGATAAATGATTATGGTCAGTTTTCATTAATGCCAGAAACGGGAAAAGCTGTTTTCAATGAAGATGACAGAGCCAGCTGGTTCTCTCACAAGTCGGAAGAAGCCAGACCGTATTATTACAAAGTTTACCTGGCCGATTATGATGTAACCACCGAAATAACTCCTACTCAACGGGCTGCAATATTTCAGTTTACATTTCCAAAAAGCAAGAACTCATTTGTGGTCATCGATGCTATGAATGCCGGTTCGTACATCAAAATTATTCCCGGTGAAAATAAAATCATCGGATATACAACAAAAAACAGCGGAGGAGTACCCGATAATTTCAAGAACTATTTCGTAATCACATTCAGCAAACCCTTCACTTACACCGCAGCTGTTGATAATGGAAAAATCAAGACCGACAACCTGGAGTCAAAAGCAGACCATTCGGGTGGCATTATTGGTTTCTCAACTGAAAAAGGAGAAAAAGTAACCGCCAAAGTAGCTTCTTCGTTTATTAGCTTTGAACAGGCCGAACTGAATATGAAAGAACTGGGTAATCATGATTTCGAAGGTGTGAAAGCTGAAGCAAAAAAAACCTGGAATGATGTCCTGGGTAAAATTGAAGTAAAAGATGATAATATCGATAATCTGCGGACATTCTATTCGTGTCTTTACCGTTCTGTTTTGTTTCCACGAAGTTTTTATGAGATAAATGCTGCCGGAAAAACGGTTCACTACAGTCCTTACAACGGAAAGGTAGAACCCGGTTATATGTTTACCGATACAGGCTTTTGGGATACTTTCCGTTGCCTGTTTCCGTTCGTCAATCTAATGTATCCTTCCATGAGTCAAAAAATGCAGGAAGGCCTTGTAAATACGTACAAAGAAAGTGGATTTTTACCTGAGTGGGCAAGTCCGGGTCACAGAGGCTGTATGGTTGGAAATAATTCGGCATCCATCGTGGCTGATGCATATATGAAAGGGATTAAAGGATATAATATCGATACATTATATAAAGCCTTGTTGCATGCATCAAACAATGTACATCCAAAAGTAGCTTCAACCGGACGGTTGGGATATGAATATTATAATAAGCTGGGCTATGTTCCGTATAATGTCGGTATCAATGAAAGTGCTGCCCGCACCCTGGAATATGCATTCGACGATTGGTCGATCTACAAAGTAGCTCAAAAGCTGAAACGTCCGAAAGCTGAGTTGGATCTTTATGCCCAACGAGCCATGAATTATAAAAACTTATTCGACCCGTCGACCAATTTAATGAGAGGCAAAAATGAAGATGGTAAATTCCAGACACCGTTTAATCCGCTTAAATGGGGTGATGCTTTCACCGAAGGAAACAGCTGGCATTATACCTGGTCGGTATTCCACGATCCACAGGGTCTTATTGACTTAATGGGGGGCAAAAACGTATTCAACCAAATGATGGATTCTGTATTTATCATGCCTCCGGTATTCGACGACAGTTATTATGGTGGTGTTATCCACGAAATCCGCGAAATGCAGATCATGAATATGGGACAGTATGCACATGGCAACCAACCGATCCAGCACATGCTGTACATGTACAACTATTCGGGTCAACCCTGGAAAGCTCAGTACTGGATTCGTGAAGTAATGGATAAATTATATACTGCCGCTCCCGATGGGTATTGTGGTGATGAAGACAACGGACAGACTTCAGCCTGGTATGTCTTTTCAGCAATGGGATTTTATCCTGTATGCCCCGGGAGTAACGAATATGTGTTAGGTTCACCTTTATTCAAGAGCGTCACTTTAAACCTTGAAAACGGCAAACAGGTGGTGATTCAGTCAAGCAATAATTCAAAGGCAAACAGATATGTTTCTGCCATGACTGTCAATGGAAAACCTGCTCCAAAAAACTATATCACCCAGGAAAGCTTAACGAAAGGTGCTGTCATCAATTTCAAAATGTCGGCACTTCCAAATAAAGAACGTGGAACTTTGAAATCAGATTTCCCATATTCCTTCTCCACTGAATTGAAGAAGTAATTTCAGACCCATCAGAATGAAAAAAATAATTTTAAGTATACTCTTTGTAAGTATTATCTTCGGTACTTTGAGCCTGAACGCTCAAAGACTGAAGGTAGCCACTTACAACATCCGGAATGAGAATTCAGACGATGTATCCAACGGGAATGGTTGGGCCAAGCGTTGTCCGGTTATCTGCAATCTAATACAATTCCACGATTTTGACATCTTCGGGGCTCAGGAAGTCCTAAACGGTCAATTGCTAAACATGCTCAGTGCCCTGCCTGAGTACAATTATATTGGAGTTGGTCGTGATGATGGAAAAGAAAAAGGCGAATATGCCCCTATCTTCTATAAAACCAAAAAATTTAAACTCCTGCAGTCAGGACATTTCTGGATGTCGACAGTGACCAATACCCCAAACAAAGGATGGGATGCCGTATTACCACGCATCTGTACCTGGGGAAAGTTCATGGATAAAAAGACCGGTTACAGTTTTTGGTTTTTCAATTTACACATGGATCATATTGGAGTGGAAGCCCGGAAACACAGTGCTGAACTGGTGTTGAAAACCATCAAAGAAAAGTGCGGAAACGATCAGGTCATTTTAACCGGTGACTTTAATGTCGATCAAACCAACGAAAGTTATTCGCTTATTAATACTTCCGGCAAATTGAAAGATGCACGTGACAAGTCAAAAATAGTGTATGCTACAAATGGCACCTTTAATAATTTTGAGTCTTCTTTAAAAACCGACAGTCGTATCGACCACATTTTTGTTACTTCGAAACTGAATGTCCTCCGCTATGGAGTACTGACCGACTCATACCGTTCGGAAGTTGAGAACAGTACAGAAATAAAGTCAGCCAACTTTCCAAAAGAAGTATCCCTGCAACAATATCTGGTCCGTCTGCCTTCCGATCATTTTCCGGTAGAAGTCGAACTGGAATTTTCAAAATAGCAGCTGAATGGATTTTTAAATCCATGAGTTTTATATATAAATCAGAAAGGAACAATGCGATATGCATTGTTCCTTTCTGATTTTAAACCAATTTTCGATCCATTTTTCAATCTGATACAACTACTGATATTTAAATCACTTATTTTCCCAGTTTATTTGTCAAATCAGTTTCACTTGAACTATTAATCAGTCAATTGATGTACCTAAAACAGCAAGAAGCGTAACAGGAAAACACACTAAAACAGGCCCTTCTAAAGACAGATTGCAAATTTTTCTTCGAGTGATTTACATAGTTCATTCAACACAGACCATTTTTCAAAGATTTAATTGTTTCTCAAAACTGCTCCTTCTTTCACGCATTTCTGAATATAAATTCGCAAACCCGTATTTTTTTTGTAGTATGCCAAAAGTATAATTTTAACATAATGTATATTCCTATATTTCCTATTAATCTCCGGTACCCCTTCGGAACCCCTTTGGATAACATTCAGTAGTATTACGGTGGTATTACGGTGGTATTACGGTGATATTGCGGTGATATTGCGGTGTAATGTAAGAGCGTAATATCTCCGCAATACCACCGTAGTTTTTCCTTAATAGGTTCTTAATAACAGTAAATGTTATCCAAAGGGGTACCAAAGGGGTAACGAAGGGAAACCGGAGGTAAATGGAATAAATTGAGATTTGAAATAACAGAGTTCACGGAATTAGTTGCCGGACTGAAATTGGATAACAGGAGATAAATTCATTAGTGGTGGTCTGATGGATCAAATTATGAGAAAGATAGAATAAATCAGAGAAGCAGAATGTCGTAGGGGGTAAAGCATTTATTAAAACAAACTAAACAAACAGAATTTTCAGTTTACTACCGGTTAGAACAGAGTATTCAATAAATGAAAAAAGGAAATGTAGTACACAAAAGACAAGGAGCCTACACCTTCATGTAACCTCCTTGTCTTTTTATTTTGTCGGGATGACAAGATTCGAACTTGCGACCACCGGTCCCCCAGACCGGTACTCTAAACCGGACTGAGCTACATCCCGTTCAGCTGTTTAGCAGTACAAAAGTATATATAAAAATTTATTTTTTGAAAAATCAGGAAGTATTTTTTTATCAGCAAAACAGTTTAATGTGGACTGAATTACATTAAGGGACTGAATAAACGGGCAAATGATTCTTTCAGCTTTTGGCGGCGTTTTCTGTTCGACCAGTCTTCTTTGCTTATTTCTACGCAGTTTTCAATATCCTTGAGGAATAACTCTTTTAATACAGAAGCAGTCTTATACTCATAGATAAAGGCATCAGCCTCGAAATTCTGAACGAAGCTTCGTTCATCCAGATTACACGATCCGACTATAGAAATAAAATCATCAATCACTATGGCTTTACTGTGCAAGAAACCATTATTATACCTGAAAATTCTTACACCTGCTTCAAGGGCCGGAGCCAGATAGCTGGAAGTACTTGCATCCGATAACCTCGAATCGGACCTGGCAGGAATCATTAACCGGACATCGACTCCACTCAATGCTGCCATTTGCATGCTGGTGGCAATGACATCAGTGGGCATAAAATAGGGAGAATGGATGTAAATGTATTTTGTAGCCGAGGCAATGGCAGAAGCAATTCCCTGCATAATGGCTTCCCAGTCGGAATCGGGACCACTATTAACCAGTTGAACCAGATTTAATTCGTGTTTAACAGGTTCGGGGAAGTATTGAGGTCCCTCGATTAATTTACGGTCGACAAAAAACCAATCGACCATAAAAAGCAGTTGGAGCCCCTGGACAACCGAACCTTCCATTCGGACAAAGGTATCGCGCCATTTGCCTAACGAATTGCCAAAGAAATAACGATCGGCTACATTCAACCCACCCGTAAAACCGACATTTCCATCCACAATAATCAGCTTCCGGTGATTTCTGAAGTTAATTTTACTGCTTCGTGAAATGCGCCATCTGAAGGGTAAGAACGGACGAATGTATACACCTGCATTCTTTAATGATTTCAGATATTTCTTTGACAGATCAAAACTTCCCCAATAATCGTATATCATTCGTACCCTGACGCCTTCAATTGCTTTTTGAATAAGCAGTTCCCGCAACTCGTTGGAGATTTTATCATCATCAAAGATAAAAAACTCGATATGAATATGATCTTTCGCATTACGTATTGCTTCAAATAATGCTTTGAAGGTGCTTTCACCATCTGACAGTACATCAATTTTATTGAATGCATATCCGGCAGATTCACTGTTTTTGTAAAGTAATTTGATCAGATTCAACTGATTCTCATTCATCAATGTTGTATCCAGTTTATCGATATCAAAGGAAGCAACAGGCCGGTCAACGACCTGCCGGATACTTTTTTTAGAGATAATCTTTTTCTTACGGTAGTCCTGTCCAAGCAACAGATAGAAAAACATTCCGATGACGGGAATAAATAACAATACCATTACCCATGACAGTGATTTTGCCGGATTACGATTTTCCAGAAGCAATACCGAAATGGTACTGATCAGTGTATAGGCATAAAGAGCAAGGAGAACTACTGTAATCAGGTGATTCATGTATAAGTTGGAATTAGGTTAGGTTTTTAAAGAACAGCCATTCATGGCCTTCAAATGATTGCCGTGAAACCGGTTGAAGTGATAAAAGGGGTGCTTTTACGCCGGTCGTTATCCGCTGGGGCGACACTTCAATATTGGCTTCATCCCACAGTCCTGCTTCTATGAAGCTGTTTAATATACTGGCACCGCCTTCCACAAGAACAGAATGAATATTTCGTCTGAAGATCTCGTGCAAAATGATAGTCAGAGAATCAGTATCAAAATTTATTTTTATAAATTCAAGCTTTTGCTTGTTATCACGATCTTTTTCAGTAAAAATGAAGGTTTGAATACTCCCATCCATCAAATTAAAATTTTCGGGGATTCGTCCCTGTCTGTCAATACCAATGCGGACAGGTGATTTTCCCGACCAGTTACGGACATTCAGGGACGGATTATCCAGCAAAACCGTGTTGGCACCCACCAGGATGGACTGGTTTTCGGATCGCATTTTATGCGTAAGTTGTTTGGTGATGTTGTTGGAAATTTGAAGGGGTGGTTCTGTATGATCCGTACGAACCCTGTCAATAAATCCATCCTGCGTCTGGGCCCATTTAAGCAATACATACGGTCGTTTTTGTTCCTGGAAAATAAAAAAACGCTTATTTAATTCGCGGCATTCTTCTTCCATGACTCCTACGACAACTTCAATACCGGCTTTACGAAGTATTTCTACTCCCCTACCCGATACTTTTGGATTGGGATCTAACGTTCCGATGACAACACGGGGTATCTGACATGAAACAATCAGATCGGCACACGGTGGTGTCTTGCCATAATAAGAACAGGGTTCCAGGCTGACATACAACGTGGAACGCTTTAGCAATTCACAATTTGTTACAGAATGAATAGCATTCGGCTCAGCATGGTCTTCACCAAAACGTTGATGAAACCCTTCGCCGATAATGATGTCATCGCAGACCAGCACTGCCCCTACCATGGGGTTCGGAGCAACATGACCTCCCGCCAGTTGGGCAATTTGCAGGCAACGGGACATATATTTTCCACTATCCCTTATTGGGAGAACGTGATTGTTAGTTTCTTTTTGTACTATAGCCATATCATTTTCTTTATTCCCTTGTTGGGGGTTAGGGGGCTTTTTATATATCTTTGCATCATGCAAAAAGCGCTACTTCATATTCAATCGGAACTTACCGGACTTTATCCCGAAACTGAAATCAGGAATTTCAGCTATCTGATCATCGAAAAACTGACAGGATTTTCACGCACTGAAGTTTACGTTAACAAAAATACACTTTTTTCCAGTGAACAACAGCATGAAATTGAAAGTTTTATCGAAAAACTAAAGAAATATGTTCCAATTCAGTACATTTTAGGGGAAACAGAGTTTTACGGACTTCCCTTTTATGTCGATGAGTCGGTATTAATCCCCCGTCCGGAAACTGAAGAACTGGTAGACTGGATCAGAAAGGAGAATGACAGAACTGCCGGATTACATATGCTGGATATCGGTACAGGCAGCGGCTGTATTGCCATCGCTCTGAAGCATGAATTTACAAATTCAACGGTTGATGCCTTTGATATATCAGTTGACGCACTTAAAACTGCACAACGAAATGCATCACAAAACCAACTTACCATTAATTTTTCAGAAGTAGATATGCTCAATGCTCCTGATTTTCCAATAAAATGGGATATCATAGTTAGCAATCCCCCGTATATCACCGAAAATGAAAAGGAAGGAATGTTGCCCAATGTATTAGAAAATGAACCACATCTGGCTTTATTTGTTCCCGATAATGATCCGTTGCTGTTTTACCGTAACATCGCACTCTTTGCACAAAAACATTTAAAAGCCGGTGGAAAACTATATTTTGAAATTAATCGGGAAGCAGGGC
>Ga0302167_10001002_pt1 | contig 12676 bp, 6 predicted proteins | sample I_Fen_N1_1_FD_193496 | JGI IMG/M metagenome (GOLD analysis project Ga0302167, IMG submission 193496) | Peat permafrost microbial communities from Stordalen Mire near Abisko, Sweden - I_Fen_N1_1 | ecosystem: Environmental > Terrestrial > Soil > Wetlands > Permafrost | place: Sweden: Abisko...
TCAGGCAGATTTTGAAGTTGTGTTAGCAACAAATGGAGTTGAAGCTTGGGATATTATTCAACGACAAATGCCTGATTTGGTGGTTTCGGATGTGATGATGCCTGAAATGGATGGATTTGAACTGTGTAGGTTGTTGAAATCGACCTATGAAACATCACATATTCCGGTTATATTACTTACCGCACTGTCGGGTAAAGCCGAGCAATTGCATGGATTTGGTTTAGGTGCCGATGATTATTTGACTAAACCTTTCGATATGACTCTTCTTGTACAAAGAATAAAGTCTATAATTAAAAATAGAGAGGCTGTAAAGGATAAAGCTTTAAGGTTGATTAAAGGATCTGGAGATGATAATGAGAAGGTATTCGCGAATGAACATAATGACAAGTTTGTGAAGAAGATGCTTGATGTGGTTCGGATTAATATAGCAAATACTGACTTCGGGAAAGATGATTTTGCATCGGCAATGAATGTGAGTGCATCATTATTATACCGGAAAGTGAAATCGCTGACAGATCAATCTCCTACAGATTTCATAAAAGTGGTTCGATTAGATTATGCCTTGGAGCTTCTTCAAAGCCATAAATATAATGTTACTGAAGTCAGCGAACTTTGTGGTTTTTCATCCATCGGGTATTTTAGCACGGTCTTTAAAAAGCATTTTGGAAAGTCTCCGAATGAAATATAATCCATTGAAATAACATTATATTGTTGATAATTATCCCGTGTCTGTATAAAATCAGATGCGGGATTTTTGTTTTTTAAAGTCATATCTCTATGTTGAAATGAGGCTTTGTTGTATATCTTCTTTGCCTGGTTCATTTTTTACCTTAGCTATATCTGAGCTCAATAATTTTATCAATTAGAATTTTGCTGTCAGCTCTATTTTGAATAAAATCCCCCTAAGTACTATTAAACAGAACAGCACTTTTGAGTTTTGTTGCCTTACTAAATATGCTGATTAGCAAATGCTCAAAAACGGCATAATCCACCTACTTCTTATTGAATACGATGATAGAACCTTGCGCTTCTGAGGTATCTTAAAAATTAGGAATAAGCTTAAACTCTGATTGTGATCGGCTCTACATTATGATAATTGGCACTTGTAGGTCTTGAATTAGAAATGAAAGGTCTATTATTAGAAAGTCAAAATGCGTAACTTACCTAGTTTTGTGATCTATTAATACTAATTATTTTTTATTGTATTCTCTTGTGTCCGTTTTTTAAATTAATTAGTGATTTAGGTTTATGCATTTTAGTCTTTGTGTAGCTGAAATTTTTAAAATAAAATTATGCGATTGCCAATGCTTAGGATAAATAAACTAAGGTGGCGAAATCCAATATTGTTAACCCTAAAAATAGAAAAAATGAATAATATGCAAGATGACAGTTGAGAACATTAAATGTTCTGGAATAATTAAGCTTAAAATCCGATGCGATTTAGTTTAGTGCTAATGGAGATAAATAATTACTAATTGAAAAAATTAATTTAAAAGTTAATTGATAATACAATGAAAAACTTACATGGAATTCTATCAATTGGATTTCTCTTTTCAACAAAGCAGAAATGTAAATTGACAAGTATCTTGCTTCTTTTTATGTTTTTCTGGAGTTCAATCCTTGTTGCACAAAATAATAGTGTAATAAAGGGAAGAGTTTTAGATAATAAAGAGGAGCCTTTGATTGGGGCAACAGTTATGGTTAAAGGACTGCCCAAATCTAGTGCAGTAACTGATGTTAACGGTCAGTTTTCTATAAGTGTACCCTCTGGTAAAAATACCTTGGTGATCTCTTATATTAGCTATCAACCACAGGAAGTAAATATCTCAGGTAAAAATACAGTGAAAGTTGTAATGGCTGAAAGTGGTGTTAAAATGGATGAACTTGTTGTAGTAGGTTATGGTCAGCAAAAAAAGCAAAGTCTTGTCGGAGCAATTTCTCAAACATCTGGGAAAACTCTTGAACGCACTGGTGGTGTTTCAAGTCTAGGACAAGCGTTAACGGGTAACTTGCCGGGTGTAATTACGAATACATCTTCAGGTATGCCGGGTGCGGAAGATCCTAAAATTATTATCCGTACTGCAAGTTCGTGGAATAATAGTGATCCATTAATCATGGTTGATGGGGTTGAACGTTCTATGAGCACAGTAGACATTGCTAGTGTAGAAAGCATCTCCGTTTTAAAGGATGCTTCGGCAACTGCAGTATATGGTGTGAAAGGTGCTAATGGAGTAATTTTGATTACTACTAAACGTGGTTCGGAAGGAAAAGCATCTGTTCAAATCAGAGCTAATATGACAACTAAATCAGCATCTAAATTACCTGCAAAATATGATTCGTATGATGCGCTCTCATTAAGGAACAGGGCAATAATGAACGAAATTGGTATTTCTCCTTCTGCTTGGTCTTCATATAAACCGATGGATATAATAAATAAATACCGATATCCAGCTAATCAACAAGAATGGGATCAATACCCTAATGTAGATTGGGAAGAGGAATTGTTTAAAAATAGTACAACATCATCCAATTTGAGCGCAAATGTTTCCGGAGGATCTAAAGTCGTGAAATATTTTGCAGCTGTTGACTATACACATGAAGGTGACTTATTTAAAACGTTCGAAAATGGTCGTGGTTATGAATCGGGTTATGGTTATAACCGCATAAATGTACGTAGTAATCTGGACTTTAATCTTACGCCAACAACAAAATTTTCGAGTAATTTGTTTGGCTCTAACGGTGTGCGTAAACTGCCTTGGGGTGCTAAGGATGATGATACTCAATATTGGAGTTCAGCTTATCGTACTGCTTCTGATGCTATGCGTCCTGTTTATTCTGATGGTACCTATGGATTCTATTCACCTAGAAATGCCGATGTGCCAAATTCAGTATCCAATTTAGCAATATCAGGTATTGAACAAAAAACGACGACTCAACTTAGCACCGACTTTACTCTTAATCAACAGTTAGACATGTTGACCAAGGGATTAAGTATGAAAGTAAGTCTCTCTTTAGATAATACTTTTAAAGAAACCGGTCGTGGAGTTAATGATTTGTATAAGCCAATTCAACGCAAATGGGTGGATCCTGAAACAGGTGTCGTTACCTATGAACAGCCTCTTGATGCAGGTACACGTTTAGATTATACCGATCCGATTGCTTGGAGCAATCAGGGAGGGGCAGTAGATAAAGGTGCAACGTATCGCAAAATATATTATACAGCACAGGTAAACTATGCCCGAAATTTCGGAAAACATAATGTGTCTGCTTTAGGACTTTTCAGTCGTGACAAATCCGCTACAGGTTCTGAATTCTTCCATTTCCGCGAAGATTGGGTTTTTCGTGCAACATATAATTATGATTCCAAATACCTTTTTGAGACCAGTGGTGCCTATAATGGGTCTGAGAAATTTGGCGCAAACAACCGTTTTGCTTTCTTTCCCTCTTTATCTGCAGGTTGGTTGATAACTGAAGAAAATTTCATGAAGCCACTAAAATTTGTTGACATGTTGAAACTGCGTGCATCATGGGGTAAAATTGGAGATGATAATGTGAATGGACGTTGGCTGTACAATGATCAATGGTCTTATGGAGGTAATGCTCAAATGGGCTCACCAGCAAGTAATACTATTTATAATTTCTATCGTATAGGTTCTTTAGGGAACCAAAATATTTCTTGGGAAACTGTAGAAAAGAGAAATTATGCTCTCGATTATTCATTCTTTAATGGATTATTGGCAGGGTCTGTCGACGTATTCAACGACCATCGTACAGATATTTTGATTGGTGGTGGTTCACGTTCAATTCCTTCTTACTTTGGAGCAACAGCCCCAACTGCTAACCTTGGGTCGGTAAAAAGTAAAGGTTATGAATTGGAATTGAGATTTAACAAAGTATTGGCAAAAGACGTACGTGTATGGGTCAATACAAGTATGACCCATGCTGTTAATAAGGTTGAATTTCGTGACGATCCGGAATTAAAACCTACTTATCAAAAACAAGCGGATCATACTTTAGGTCAGTACTACTCTTATATTGATAAAGGATATCTTAAAAGTTGGGATGATGTTGTTGGGAGTACAGCTAGATTGTCCAACAATGCATACAAAATAGTTGGAGATTATAATATTATTGATTTCAATGGTGACGGTGTTATTGATTCTAATGACTCGGCTCCATATCAATACTCTGGTACTCCTCAGAATACCTATAATGCTACTATAGGATTCGAACTTAAGGGTTTTAGCTGCTATTTTCAATTCTATGGAGTTAATAATGTGACTCGTGAGGTAACATTCCCAACTTTCAAAACATACTCAGGTTCGAATGTGGCATATGTTGAAGGAAGCTACTATCAAAAAGGGATTGGTGGAGATCACCCACTTCCACGTTGGGCAACTGATCAAGGTGGTGATGCTTCCGGTACTCGTTATCTGTTTGATGGTTCTTATGTTCGTTTAAAAAATGTTGAAATTGCGTACACACTAAGTAATAAATGGGTGAAGCAGTTAGGAGTGAGATCTTGTAAGATTTATTTAAATGGAAACAACTTATGGGTGTGGACTAAAATGCCAGATGACCGTGAATCAAATTTCTCAGGAGGTTCAAGTAGTGGACAATATCCTACCGTGAAACGCGTGAACATGGGTATCGACATAACATTATAAAATAATTAAGTCATGAAAAAATATATAAATAAAATGTTGACGGCCTTCGCTTTTATACTGGGGCTAGTCGGATTTGCTTCCTGTACCGATTATTTGGATAAGTCTCCTTTGAGCGACATTGACTCGAAGGTAGTCTTTCAGAATTACAAAAATTTTCAGGGTTTTACTGAAGAATTATACAACTGTCTACCTATTCTGAGTGCTGTAGGATCTCATAATAGTTGGAATTTAGGAGAAGATGAGTACTGGGAACCAACTGAGCAACGCATATTTGCGTATAATGTTGACAGGGGTGACTATTGGGGATGGAATACTGCCGTATTCGGTTCTTGGTTCAAAACAGGAGGAAAACCAGAGACTCAAGCTAATGCTGACAAAGGAGCATTATGGGGACTGTCTTGGTATGGTATCCGTAAGGCAAACATTGGCCTTGCTAATTTAGATAAACTAACCGATGCAACAGATGAAGAAAAAAATCTTGTTAAAGGACAATTGTATTTCTTTAGAGGTTGGTTTCATTATGCTCTAATGGAGTATTGGGGAGGTTTACCTTACATTAGTACTGTTTTGCCATCAGATCAGGTGATTAAACTAAAAAGACTTAGTTATCAAACTCTCGCCGACAGTGTGGCACTAGATTTCAAAAGAGCCTCAGAGTTACTTCCTGTAGACTGGGATGAAACACTTGTAGGAAAAAACACCTTAGGAAATAACAATTTACGTATTAATAAGATTATGGCGTTGGCATATATGGGTAAAAATTACCTATGGGCCGGAAGTCCTTTGATGAATTATTCTTCTACTGGAAACAAGTCTTATAATGTTGAGTATTGTAAAAAAGCTTCTGAGGCTTTTGCAGAAGCTATACAGATTACTGAATCAACCGGTCGTTATCAACTGGCTAACTTTGCTAACTACACAGATTTATTCTACACATATAATTCAAATAATAAGGTTCCGGGATTGAAAGAATCTATTTTTATGGAGAATATGGCAGGTGTAGCAGGTCGCTGGCGCTGGAATCAGGTGAATGACTATAGACCTATGTGTATTAATCCATCGGGTATAAAAGTTTATCCTACTGCAAATTATGTTGATAATTATGGAATGGCAAATGGTTTACCTATTGTAGATCCTGAAAAGAAAGATCCTGAATCGGGTTATGATCCTGAATATCCTTGGAAAAACAGAGATCCTCGCTTTTATAATGATATAATATTTGATGCAGTGCAGTGCACTAAGGTTGTAAAGCCAGATTCAATACAATATGCGAGTCTTTATACCGGAGGTTGGTATAGAAGAGATCATCCAACTAAATATGTATTTACCGGATATATGAATAAAAAGTTCACCTCTCAGTATATGAACGATTGGGATGGGTATAAGGATAATAATACATTGTGTTTGAGCCTTATGCGTTTGGCCGATGTCTATTTATTATATGCTGAAGCAACAGCCGTAGGTTATGGTTCTCCTCAAAGCAAAGCAACCAGTATTAGTCTTACAGCAGTGGACGCGATAAATAAAGTGCGTGATAGAGCCGGAGTTGGACATGTTGCTGGTAAATTTCTTGGTACGACAGATAATTTTATGAGCGAAGTTCGGCGCGAACGTGCAGTAGAACTTGCTTTTGAGGGTCACCGTTTCGTTGACTTGCGTCGTTGGATGCTATTGCTCGATCGACCATATACTTACAAAAAAGGGATTGAATTCGATCGCGACAAAACAATTGCTAAGAGCATTTTGTATGCAAATCCAAAAGATGCCCACGTCCTGAATTTCAGGGAGACAATTTTGTTTGAAAGACAATTAGCTGAAAAACACTATTGGTTTCCATTCCTGAAAAATGACGTACAATTATACAAAGAATTTACACAGAATCCGGGATGGTAATAATGGATGTACAACGTACAAAATTTGTGAAATCAACAATTGTATGTAATCAACCAATTAATTTAAAACTAGTGATAAAATGAAGAAAAATATAATAAAAACCTTTTCTGTTCTTTTCATCCTGTTGCTGTTCAATGTGACTGGTGCGAAAGCACAGGAAAAGAAGGACAGTCTTGTAAATGTAGCTTTTGGAAAGGTTGCCAAAAATGATTTATTAGGGGCTGTTTCAACGGTTAATGTTTCGGAATTAATGAAAAAGAACTATTCCACCTATAGTCTTGATGGACTCCAAAGCTATATTGGAGGTTACAATGGAACTATTTGGGGACAAAGCGCTCTTGTAATGGTGGATGGTATTCCCCGTAATGCATCAGATGTTAGATCTTCTGAAATTGAATCGATTACAGTTTTGAAAGGAGTGAGTGCTATTGCATTGTATGGTAGTAAAGCTGCCAAAGGAGTTATCCTTATCACCACCAAAAGGGGACAAGCTAAACCTCTGACAGTTGATGTTCGTGCAAATACTACCTTGTATATACCGAAAGGCTATCCAAGTTACTTAAATGCTTCGAACTATATGACATTATATAACGAGGCTTTGAGTAATGATGGTGGGGCTGCAAAATATACTCAGACTGATATTGATAATACCGCTGCAGGAACAAATCCTTATCGTTATGCGGATATAAATTTTTTCGGTTCCGACTATCTTAAAAAGGCTTATAATAAAACAGATGCAACTGTTGAGGTGTCGGGTGGAAATGAGCACGCTCGTTATTATACTAACTTTGGACTTTCATCCAACAACAGTATAATGAATTTTGGAAACTCAAAGAAAAATAATGACTTGCAGTTTAATCTGAGAGCTAATGTAGATATGAATCTTAATAGTTGGTTGTCGGCTTCAACAAAAGCAGTAGCTATTTTTTCCGACAATTATACCTCGAGAGGTGATTTTTGGGGAGCTTCATCTACTATGCGTCCAAACTGGATAGCGTCGACAGCATCAGGGGTTTCGCCATTGATTCCGGTGAGTATGATTGATCAGTCTAACGCTACCCTTCAGACAATGGTTAATAATAGTCCGCATTTAATTGACGGAAAGTATTTGCTAGGAGGTACCTCTACCGACTTAACTAATCCTTTCTCGGATATGCTAGTTGCAGGTTATATTAAAAATAAGAGCCGTACGTTTATGTTTGACGTAAATCTTGCAGCCGATTTGAAAGCCATTACACAAGGACTATCATTTAAAACGGCCTATAGTGTAGATTATACCGATTTTTATACAGAAGGATTTAATCAACCATACGCGGTTTATACTCCGGTGTGGAGCACAGTAAATGGGACTGATATGATTACTAATCTGACAAAGTTAAATACAGATGGGAATACAACGAACGAAACTATAGGGGAGACCAGATACACGCAAACGATGTCAATGAGTGCGCAGTTTGACTATAAACGTACTTTCGATACTTATCATAATGTTTCGGCTACTTTGCTTGGTTGGGGGTATCAAACTCAAACCTCAAGAGACGTAGATCACTCAAGTAGTGATTACCATCGATTGAGTAATTTAAATCTCGGTTTACAGATAGGTTATAATTATCAACATAAATATTATTTTGATTTTACCAGTGCAATGGTGCATTCAGCCAAATTGCCTGAAGGATTACGCGAAAAATTTTCTCCTACAGCTACATTAGGATGGCGTATCAGCGATGAAGATTTTTTCAAAGATAAGGTGTCGTTTGTTGATAATTTAAAGTTGACCAGTTCTTTTGGTATTTTGAATCAAGATATTGATATTTCTAACTACTACCTATACAAGGGCTATTTTAACCGAGATGGATGGTATCAATGGCGCGATGGAACTGCTGGAGGAAGTCAGGTGCTTTCAGTGCGTGGTGATAATCCATTTTTGACTTTTGTTGAGCGAAAAGAATTTCGTGTAGGCTTGGAAACATCCTTATTCCACAATTTAATTGATCTGGATGCAAACTATTTCTCACAAACAACAAATGGTTTATTGACAACTGGTGCAGCAACATTATATCCATCTTCTTTTGGTGCATTTTTACCTAATTTGAATTTTAATAAAGACAAGCGAACTGGAGCAGATTTTACTGTTACTTTGAATAAAAAAATTGGTGAGTTCGACGTTTCGCTTGGATTAGCCGGAATGTATTATACAAGCAAAGCGGTAATCAGAGACGAAATTACATATACAGGAAAGGATGCCTACAGAATGAGTGCCGGTTTACCCTTAGATGCTTCAAGAGGATATATTTGTGAAGGAATTTTCAAGGATCAGAATGATGTAAGTTCTCATGTTCCTCAATCTTGGGGAGCCGTAAAACCTGGAGATCTCAAGTATAAAGATGTCAATGAGGATGGAGTTGTTGATACAAAAGATCAGGTTAATCTAGGTCATAATGGTTGGTCGGGTTCTCCTATTTCTTACGGAGTGAATCTTACACTTAAATGGAGGAACTTTAGTCTGTTTGCTATGGGCACTGGGCAAAGTGGTGCTGTTGCTTTCAAAAACAGTGCTTACTATTGGGTGTATGGATCTAGGAAATATTCTGATGTAGTACTTGGAAGAGCTATTCTTAGTGCTGACAAGTCTTCCGTAACAAACATCGAAACGGCTACTTATCCTCGGCTATCAGCAACGGATGGTGTTAATAACTATCAAAATTCTTCTTTTTGGTTGTATAAAACCACTCGTTTTGATTTGTCAAGAGTACAGTTGACATATGATTTCAATAATGATATCTTTAAGAATTCCTTTATTCATGGTTTGAGTTTATATTTAAGTGGACAAGATCTACTTACCATATCGAAAGAACGGAAGTTGATGGAGACTAATATTGGATCCGCACCTCAGAATCGCTCTTTTATACTTGGTTTAAAAGCTTCTTTCTAATGAATAATTAAAATAATTAGTATAGAATATGAAAAAATATATATTATTAGTAATGGCAACTGCTTTATTGTTTTCTAGTTGTGAAGATCTTTTCACTCCGTCTAAAGAAAACTTTAAAGATATAAGCCAGATGTATAAAGAATCAGCATATGCACAAGCATTTGTTACGACTGCTTATAGAAATATACCCACATATTACGACAATAGTGATTATGCAACGGACGATGCTGTAACGAATCAAAAAAGTAATTCTTTTTTGCAAATTGCTACTGGTTCGTGGACGGCAAGCAATAATCCTTTTGATAGTTGGAATAATGCCTATGGTACCATTCAATATCTTAATTTATTCTTGGATAATACAGATAAAATAACATGGGTTGAAGATCCGGAAGCGTCTAAATTATTCAATATTAGAATGAAAGGAGAGGCATATGGTTTACGTGCATTGTATATGTATTATTTGCTGCGTGCACACGCCGGTGTTACGGCAGATGGTCAACTTTTAGGTGCACCAATTGTCAATAAATATCTAACTGTTGAATCTGATTTCAATTTACCGCGTGCTACTTTTGCTCAATGCGTAAAGCAGATTTATCAGGACCTGGATAGTGCAGAATTGTTTTTGCCAACAGAATATGTTGATTTACCGGTTAATGGAACTGTCCCTGCTCGTTATCAATCTATTACTACAAAGTACGATGTGTATAACCGTGTAATGGGAGCATATGCACGTCAACTTTTTAATGGTTTGATTGCTAAGTCGTTTCGTACAAGGACTGCATTGTTAGCAGCGAGTCCAGCTTTTCAACATTCATCAAATACCGCTACTTGGGCAAATGCAGCTGATTATGCTGCAGGTATTATTGATTATAAGGGAGGAATTGCAGGTTTGCCAGCAAATGGAGTAACGTATTATGCAAATACTTCAGAGATAGATGCTTTGAAAGAAGGTAATAATCCGCCGGAAATGATTTGGAGAGAAAACCTTATTGCCGACGTAACCAATGCGGCAACCTATAATCAGGAATCTCAAAATTATCCTCCAAGTTTGTTTGGCTCGGGCTTCATGAACCCTACCCAAAATCTGGTGGATGCTTTTCCTGATAAAAATGGTTATCCGATTACTGCTGCATCTACACTATATGTAAGTAGTAATCCATACGCTAACAGAGATCCACGTTTAGCCAAGTATATTTTCTACGATGGAAGCACAGGTGGCGTTTCAAATACAGTTATTAAGACAGGTAGTGCTTCGGTTACTAATGATGGAATCAACAAAATTGAGACCTCAACACGTACTGGATACTACATGAAGAAACGTCTTCGTATGGATGTAAACCGTAAACCGGGCTCAACAAACGGTAAATCTCATTATTTGCCTCGCATACGATATACTGAGATGTATCTTGCATATGCCGAAGCTGCTAATGAAGCTTGGGGACCTCTTGGAACCGGTGCACATTCTTATTCAGCCTATGATGTGATAAAAGCTATTCGCAAAAGAGCATTAGCTATAGCTACAGATCCATATTTGGAATCTATCAAAAATGATAAGGATGCAATGCGTGGTTTGATACGTAACGAACGACGTTTAGAGCTTTGTTTTGAAAGTTTCCGTTTCTGGGATTTACGTCGTTGGAAGGCTAATCTGAACGAAAGTGCTCGTGGATTGGATGTTAATGGTACTACTATAACTCCATTAAACTCTGTAGAAGTTAGATCTTACAAAGATTACATGTATTATGGACCAATTCCATATTCAGAAACAGTTAAGTTCTCCAATCTAACTCAGAATAAAGGGTGGATGTAGTTTTTAAATAATATATATTAATAATTAAAAGATATGAAAATAAATAAGATATTTATTGGGGTTGCATTTGCCTTAGGTATTCTGACATCTTGTAAAAATCAGAGTGTTGGCTACCCTGATTTTGATTATCAGACAGTCTACTTTGCTAATCAGTATCCACTAAGAACTCTGGAGTTAGGTGAGGATCCGAACGTGGATAATTCTATGGATAATCTCAAAAAGGTCGTGATTAAAGCTACAACAGGAGGAGTTCAAGATAATGCACATAACATTTTAATTGACTTCAAAGTAGATGAATCGCTTTGTACAAATCTTTGGTTTGTGGCTAGTGGTTCAATACTCTCGACGAATGTTCTTCCAATGCCGTCCAATTACTACACATTGACTTCTAATCAAATTGTAATTCCGAAAGGAAGTATTTTAGATGGAGTTGAAGTGCAATTAACAGATGCTTTTTTTGCAGATCCTAAGAGTTTAACCAACACTTATGTGATTCCTTTGGTTATGACTAAAGTACAAGGGGCTGATTCAATTCTTAGTGGTTTGAAGTCTGTTCCCAATCCTTTACGCGTAATTGATGCCAACTGGACTATAACACCTAAAGATTTTATTCTTTATGCTGTAAAATATGTAAATCCTTGGCATGGAAATTATTTGAGAAGAGGTGTTGATAAAATTACCAATACCGCAACTGCAGCTGTAAGTACTGCCGTTAGGCACCAACAATATGTTGAAAAGAATGATGTTGTTGCTGCTACGACTAATGCTTTGAACATAAGCAAATTGTCTTTTAGTATTAAAAACAGTTCAGGTGTTACTGTTCCTTTCGATTTGATTTTGACTTTTTCTAATGATGGAACGTGTACTGTTGGTGGTAATTCAACTAACTTTGACATTACTGGCTCTGGTAAGTTTGTTTCTAAAGGAGAAAGTAACGGTATTGGAGGTAAACCATCTAGTGCTTTATATTTAGATTACAGTGTTAATTTCAAAGCTTTGAACTTGACTTATCAAACGAAGGACACTTTAGTCGTTCGCGATAGAGGGGTTAAACCTGAATATTTTACTGTAATCAAAAATTAATATCTGAATTCTTGATTTTATTCTTAATTTGAATAAAAATATGATTAACAATTCTCCTTCTGATTATCAGGAGGAGGATTGTTTTTTTTACGAATGCTATCTCGAACTTTATTAATCCTTATTTTTATAAGAAAAGGGTCTATATTTATAAATAAACCCTTGGATGTTTTCGTTACTTTTGAACAGACTAAATCGATGATGTAGATTTTAATCGCAGACGTAAATTCAGTAAAAGAAGTAGGGCTTATGTTGAAAAAATTATTAATCAATGCAGGTACGCTAAAACCATGT
>Ga0302167_10001011_pt1 | contig 12623 bp, 8 predicted proteins | sample I_Fen_N1_1_FD_193496 | JGI IMG/M metagenome (GOLD analysis project Ga0302167, IMG submission 193496) | Peat permafrost microbial communities from Stordalen Mire near Abisko, Sweden - I_Fen_N1_1 | ecosystem: Environmental > Terrestrial > Soil > Wetlands > Permafrost | place: Sweden: Abisko...
GCCGGGATCTTCTTTATCGGCTACGTGCTGTGCGGCGTGCCGAGCAACCTGGCCCTGACCAAATTCGGCCCACGGCGCTGGATCGCGCTGATGATGATCGTCTGGGGCACGCTCTCGACCTGCCTGCTGTTCGTCACCACCCCGACCGAGTTCTATACCTTGCGCCTGTTCACCGGCGCGGCCGAAGCCGGGTTCTTCCCGGGCGTGGTGCTGTATCTCTCGCAATGGTTCCCGACGTTCCGCCGTGGCCGCATCATGGCGCTGTTCATGTCGGCGATCCCGGTGTCCGGTTTGCTCGGCAGCCCGTTTTCCGGCTGGATTCTCAATCACTTTGGTGCAGGCCAGGCCGGTTTGGCGGGCTGGCAGTGGATGTTCCTGTTGCAAGGCATTCCGACCGTGATCCTTGGCGCCCTCGCCTATTTCCTGCTGAGCGACAGCTACGCCAACGCCAAATGGCTGACCCCGTTTGAACGCTCGGTACTGGAAGCGGATCACGCTGAAGACCTGGCCAACAAACCAAAAACCACCACTGATTCGCTGCTGGCGGTGTTCAAGAACCCGGCGATCTGGGCGTTCGGTTTGATTTACTTCTGCATCCAGAGCGGCGTGTATGCGATCAACTTCTGGCTGCCGTCGATCATCAAGAATCTCGGTTTCAGCGACAACCTGGTGATTGGCTGGTTGAGTGCGATTCCGTACCTGTTGGCGGCGGTGTTCATGTTGCTCGTCGGCCGCTCGGCGGACCTGCGCAAGGAACGTCGCTGGCATTTGGTGGTGCCGATGTTGATGGGCGCGGTGGGTCTGTTGATCGCGGTGAACTTCGCGACGACGCCGGCGATTGCGATTCTCGGCCTGACCATCGCCACCATGGGCGCCCTCACCGGTTTGCCGATGTTCTGGCCGGTGCCGACGGCACTGCTGAGCGCGGGTGCGGCGGCGGGTGGTTTGGCGCTGATCAACTCGATGGGGCAGATGGCGGGGTTCTTGAGCCCTTATCTGGTGGGTTGGGTCAAGGACAGCACCGGTTCGACCGATGCGGCGCTGTATTTGCTGGCGGGTGTAATTGTGTGTGGCAGCTTGCTGGCGCTGCGGATGACGCGGACGTTGCGGGTATAAGTCTGTTTCACCCCTACAAAAAACGGCCCTTTCGGGCCGTTTACTGTTTCTGGCTCAGACCTGCTTTTGTGGCACGGCGATTACCTGTGGCGAGGGGGCTTGCCCCCGTTCGGCTGCGAAGCAGTCGTCATTCAGATAAATGCGGTTAAACCAGGAAGACCGAGGTGGATGGTTTTCGGGGACACTTCGCAACCCAACGGGGCGATGCGGCGTTCCGACAAGCCCCCTCGCCACAGAAAAGCCTTCTCACCCCAGGTTAGTGTCTTGCCATAAAGCCGTTTTAACCGTGCGGATCGACGTTGTCCAACATCCGGTTCACCGCCAGTTCGCCCAGCATTACGGAGTGTTGAATACCAAGCAGGGTATGGCGCTGCGTGCCGTTCAGTTGCCCGGCGAAATCACTCAACATCACACTCGCTGACGCCAATGTCTCACAGGCGTTGACCAGCAGGGTTTCGTGATCGGTGTCGGGGCCGACGAAGTAGATCGTGCTGGGTTTGCGTTGGGTGTCTTTGGGGATGACCGGTTTGAGGTAGTAATCGAGGGCTCGGTCAGCGGCGGTGTTGAGTTTTTTGGGATTGGTGGATTCGTAAGGGGAAACGTCGTCGGTGTCGATGTCGGCTTCTGGTGGGTTGGGCGTGATCTTGAACATAGATGAAACTCCTTGCGTCGAATAAGGAGCCATCACTTTCGCTACCAAACGAAGAGGTGGTGGCCATACTCAGGTTGGTAGACCGGGACGCAAGGAGACCGGCGCGTCCGAAGACGCCCTGTGCATGACCACCATAAAGTCGAGACGAAAAATCGCCACGAAATAGTGATGCTGCAAACCTTACGTAAATCCCGGGCTACCAAACCCGATCGCTGTTCTTCAGCGACGGGGGAAACGATAAGACCCAGGCCCAAGGCGCACAAGCCGGCGGATTCTGGCGCAGTCGTAGGCAACGGCGCAAGGATGTGTAGCCTGAGAGAGTTTCTGGAGATGTCGATTAAACACCGATGTTTAATTTGGCCTCGACATCAGGATGCGACGTATAAATAAATGCGTCCCCTTTTCTTAATTCGCCCACCCACTTCCTCTGACGAGGAAGTGGATGAGGTGGGTTAACGTTTTTTCGTACTAACTCCTCGGCGAGTCTGTATCGGTGGCGGTGAAGTTAGACGGGGGCGGGCCGATGAGGGCGATCACTGGGTACAATGTTGTGCTGCCGGCGCCGAACGCTGCCCAAGTCCCGGGGATGTCAGGCCGATTCTGACGCGTGTAATAGGCAAAATTATCGGGGCCACCTAGGTCGCCTCCTGTTATGTATTGCTCGTTGGTTGTGGCGGGGGGTACAAAATACGTGCTGAGTTCTCGTGTGAGATTCTCATGCGCTAATATGTAGAACCCGTTCGCAGGGATCCATTCGAACGCTTGTTTTGGTGTTAGTTGGATTGGTAATAAAACCATGCGGCGAACACCAGTCACGAACACCCGGAATGAGGCCCTTCCTCCGGAGGAATCTTCGACGTGGATGGTGGTGTTTCCGTTGCCTTGCCCATCTACAAGTCCATCATTTGTGACGGATACCACGTTTTCATCCTCCGGCCAGAATGTGTATGGGGGCTGGCCTCCGGATGCCAGTCGGCTCTCCTGAGTATTGGGGTTGGTCTTACCTGTGAGCTTCCAATCAAGCCCGGAATCCCGGATGGACAACTTGTAGCCGGTGAGCCTCAGATCTGACGTGTCCACGACGAGTGGGGGTGCGATACGGAACGTGCGAGGTTCAGATACCTGCTCACTGTACAGGGCCTTAGCGGTAAAGCTGTGTCCCGCAACCGCCAGCCCACTGATCAGCTGGCTCCAGCTGCCATCCGCATTAACGTCAACGACCGGCCCCACGGGGGACGTATGGTTGTAAAGTTGGATCTGCTGCGCCTTGGACGCCGTGCCGCTGAACGTCACGCTGGTTTCGATGGTAATACCTTCGTTGGGGATATCGCCCTTGGAGTCCGTGACCAAACTAATTTCCGGCCTCACGTCTACCAATGCCTTGACGGTGTACCGCCGCACGGAAAATCTCACCGCCTTGCTTTCATCGGTCCCCTTGTCCAGTGCCGCCGTGAACCACAGTTCCAGGTCACTGCCATCGCCCAGGTCCTTGAGGTAGCTGTAAAGCACCGAAACATCGTAGTACCCCGCATTCAGCCAGGCTTGGTGCACGGCATTGGTCGGATGCCGCAACAGGGTTATGTTGTGTTCCCCGCCGATGGCGTTTTTGCCGCGCAGGTGCAGCCAGACCGGTTGACCAAACGCGATCAGTGGCCAGGCCAGGCATCGCACCGTGGCGCCCGGCGTCAGGTTGGAGACGTCCAGTTCTGGTCCGTCGCCGTTGTTGGCGGCCTGAAGGATCTTGGGCGTTGGCAGACGGTCATCTTCATTCGAGATGGGCAGCACCGTCAGCATCAACGGTAACGACTTGGCAATCACCTTCCCGCCTCGAATCAGGTCCCAGCTCAACTCCGGCGCCTTGCCATGCCACAACCCCAAAAACACCACATCCAGATTGAAGATGGCGAATGTCTGATCCAGCGACAGCTCCGGAAACTGGGGTGAGCCCGGTAATGGATTGCGCAACACCAGTTGCGCCTTGTCACCGGGCTGCGCCTCCGCGAAGTCGACGCGCACGTTGACACCTTGCTCGTGATCCAATGCATCGACGGGAATGGTGGCTGGAGCCAACAGCCTCGGCGCATCGATTTCAATCGTGTTTTCACCCACCACCAACGCCGTCGCCGCTTTCGAGCGGCCCACCAAAGTGGCGCCATCGAACAATTCATACATCACCGTCACCGTGCGCCCGGCCGGAACCTTGTCGTTCGGCACCTCCAGCACACAGGGCTTTTTCTGCCCGAACTCGTCCGCCTCAACCGTTCCCGACACTCGAACAACCACATCCGGTTGCCCGGCCAAGGTGGCGGTGTAGACGGCGTTGACGGTGTAACCCACCTGGAAATGCGAATCGGCCGTCAGGATGACCAGCAACAGCGGGTTCGGGCCCAGTTTTTCCAGGTCGATGAGGCTCAAGTCATCGTCGGGGTCGTTCAGTTGTTCGCGCAGTAACGCGGCCGGCAACAGGAGGCCAGCCAGGTCTTCATCCACCGTTTGCGTCGCCGACCACACCGCGTCCGTGTCCGGGGTGTTGCCAATCTGGTCGGTGCAGGTGCAGGAAAAATGGAGCTTGCCGCCCGGTCTTACCGCGCTCTCCAGGTAGGCGCGGGTCACCGTGAAACACACGGTGATCGGGTCCGCCGACCCCGGGTTTGGCGGCTGGGGCGCTTCATCCGGGCGAACCTGGTACGTCATGATTTCGCCGTTGCACTTCAAGGTGATCGTGTCGTAGGCCCGGCAATACGGGTAGGACACCCACACCTTGGCGCTGACAAAGTCAGAACCGACGCCGTTCTTGATTTCGTCAGCCAACCGCAGTTCAAGTTCGGAATGGCCGTCGATCTCTGGAAACCGGTCTTTCAGGCCGGGGCGGATCTTGTTGTACAGCAGCGTCAACGGGGGCTCCGACGTGCCCATGTTATGACTGTTGCGCACCACGCTGCAGGTGAGGGAATTGATGATGTCGGGCAGCAACTTTCCGTGCGGGATGAACAGCGTGACGGCGTCGTCTATATCCTTGGTTGGCTCGCTGTCGATGCCCATTTCGCCGTTGAGGTTGAGAAAGACGGTGTCACCCGGTTCCTGACTCAGATACGGCCCAAACACCACCTTCGCGCCCTCCTCTGCCTGGTCATAAATACGCAACGGGACGCCATAGTGCGCGCCGACCACGTTTTTTTTGGCTTCAGGGAGCTGTGGAGGGAAAAAGTCGAGTACCGCGTTGTCGGGGGATTCTGGGAGGGGCATGTCTGAGGCTCCGGCGCGATGGAAAGGGGCTGGAACTATCAGATAGGGGAACCGGGAATGCGGCTACTGTCAGATCTGACAGTAGCGACGAATGGTCATCCGGCCGCCCCTCTCGATGTCTGACTGGGCGAAAGCGTGCAATTGCGCACAAGGTGCAGGTCGCGGAGCGGTTCAAGGGGCTACAGACATTCCTGCGAGAGCGATGTCATGCCCTGCCCCGATAATTCACTTTGCTCCGCGCAAGCGTTCTGGTATTTGATTGAGGCTTTCCCACCGGTAAAAGGATTTCGTCATGAGCTATCGCACGCTGGGTCATTCGGGTTTACAGGTCTCTACCCTGACCCTGGGCACGATGATGTTCGGCGAACAGACCAGCACCGAAGATTCCCTGCGGATCATCGACAAGGCCTGGGACCAGGGCATCAATTTCATCGACACCGCCGACGTGTACACCGGTGGCCGTTCCGAAGAGATCGTCGGCGAAGCGATTGCCGGCAATCGCCACGAATGGGTGCTGGCAACCAAGGTCGGTTTCGGCCCGGTGGACGGTGTGCCGAACCGCAGCGGTTTGAGTCGCAAGCATATTTTCAACGGCATCGATGCCAGCCTGACGCGGTTGGGCACAGACTATCTCGACATCTATTACCTGCACCGCGAAGACCACAACACGCCGCTGGACGTGACGGTGTCGGCGATGGGCGATCTGATTCGTCAGGGCAAGGTTCGTTATTGGGGTTTGTCGAACTACCGTGGCTGGCGGATTGCCGAGGTGATTCGTGTGGCGGATCAACTCGGTGTCGACCGACCGGTGATCAGCCAGCCGCTGTACAACATCGTCAACCGTCAGGCGGAAACCGAGCAGATCACCGCCGCGCAAAATTACGGCCTCGGCGTGGTGCCTTACAGCCCGTTGGCACGCGGCGTGCTCAGCGGCAAATATGCGCCGGACGTGAAACCCGATGCCAACAGCCGCGCCGGCCGCGCCGACAAGCGCATTCTGGAAACCGAATGGCGGGTGGAGTCGTTGCGCATTGCCCAGCAGATTCAGCAGTACACCCAGGAACGTGGCGTGGGGATTGTCGAGTTTGCGATTGCCTGGGTGTTGAACAACGGCGCCGTCACTTCAGCGATTGTCGGGCCGCGCACCGAAGAACAGTGGGACGCGTACACCAAGGCGCAGGCGGTGAAGATTACGGCAGAGGATGAGGCGTTTATTGATTCGCTGGTGGTGCCTGGGCACTCGTCAACGCCGGGGTTTAATGACGTGAGCCATTTTGTGTCTGGCCGTAAATCCCGCACCAACTGAACAAACACAATCCACTGTGGGAGCATGGCTTGCCCGCGATGGCATCGACGCGGTCTAACTGACGCACCGCGTTGCCTGCATCGCGGGCAAGCCATGCTCCTACATTCGATCTGTGTTGATTGATCGGACAATATTTGATACGAAAACCACGTATCCTCTGCGCCCCGTTTCACCTTCAACCTCGCGAGGGCAGCTTGTCTAAAGGTATCGCTTTATCGGTTTCGGCCTCGGTGCTGTTTGCCGTCATGTATTACTACACGTCATTGCTCACCCCATTGAGCGGTGTGGAAATTTTCGGCTGGCGCATGCTGCTGACCGTGCCCTGCATGACCGTGTTCATGGTGGTGTCCGGTGAATGGAAGCGCGTGGTCGAGATCGTCCGGCGTGCCAAGGCGAATCCGAAATTGATCGCCGCGTTGATCGCCTCCTCTGCCCTGCTGGGCGTACAACTCTGGCTGTTCATGTGGGCGCCGCTCAATGGCTACAGCCTGGACGTGTCGCTGGGGTATTTCCTGCTGCCATTGACGATGGTGCTGACCGGGCGCATCGCCTATGGCGAGCGTCTGTCCTATCTGCAAAAAGTCGCCGTGGTACTGGCCATCCTCGGCGTGATCAATGAGGTGTATCAGGTCGGTGGTTTTTCCTGGGCGACCTTGCTGGTGTGCATCGGCTATCCGACCTATTTCATCGTGCGCAAGCGCCTGGCCTCGGACAACCTTGGCGGCCTGTGGCTGGACATGGCGTTGACGCTGCCGGTGGCATTCTGGTTTGTGCAAAGTGGCGAGCAAGGCTTCGGCGTGTTCGATCAACACCCGTGGCTGTCGCTGTTGATCCCGATGCTGGGAGTGATCAGCGCCTCGGCGTTGGTGGTCTACATCATCGCCAGCCGCTTGTTGCCGTTCAGTCTTTTCGGGTTGTTGAGTTACGTCGAGCCGGTGTTGTTGCTCGGTGTGGCGTTGCTGCTTGGGGAAAGCATCAAGCCTGGGGAATGGTTGACTTACATCCCGATATGGCTCGCCGTGGTGGTGCTGGTATTCGAAGGCTTCAAACACCTGATGCGACAACGCCGCGCCTAAGCCTTACACAAAACAAATGTGGGAGCGGGCTTGCTCGCGAATGCGATCGTTCATTCAACATCAAAGTTGACTGATCCGACGCCTTCGCGAGCAAGCCCGCTCCCACATTGTTTAGCGGTGTGGCGGGTTACTCGGTAGCGAGCACGCCACGACGAACCTGATCCCGTTCGATCGATTCGAACAACGCCTTGAAGTTGCCTTCGCCGAAACCATCGTCGCCTTTACGCTGGATGAATTCGAAGAACACTGGCCCCATCAGGGTTTCGGAGAAGATCTGCAGCAGCAGACGCTTGTCGCCCGACTCCGACGAACCGTCCAGCAGAATGCCTCGCGCTTGCAGTTGATCAACCGGCTCGCCGTGGTTTGGCAAACGGCCTTCGAGCATTTCGTAATAAGTTTCCGGTGGCGCGGTCATGAAGCGCATGCCGATGCTTTTCAGGTGATCCCAGGTCTTGAGCAGGTCATCGGTCAGGAATGCAACGTGTTGAATGCCCTCGCCGTTGAACTGCATCAGGAACTCTTCGATCTGCCCGGCGCCCTTGGACGATTCTTCGTTCAGCGGGATTTTGATCATGCCGTCAGGCGCGGTCATGGCTTTGGAGGTCAGGCCGGTGTACTCGCCCTTGATGTCGAAGTAGCGAATTTCGCGGAAGTTGAACAGCTTCTCGTAGAAGTTGGCCCAGTAGGCCATGCGACCGCGATACACGTTGTGGGTCAGGTGGTCGATGATCTTCAGGCCGGCGCCGACCGGGTTGCGGTCCACACCTTCGATGAACACGAAGTCGATGTCATAGATCGAGCTGCCTTCACCGAAACGGTCGATCAGGTACAGCGGCGCGCCGCCAATGCCTTTGATCGCCGGCAGGTTCAGCTCCATCGGACCGGTTTCGATGTGGATCGGCTGGGCGCCGATTTCCAGCGCGCGCTTGTAGGCGAGCTGCGAATCCTTGACGCGGAACGCCATGCCGCACACCGACGGGCCGTGTTCGGCCGCGAAGTACGAAGCAACACTGTGTGGTTCGTTGTTGAGGATCAGGTTGATCGCGCCCTGGCGATACAGGTGCACGTCTTTGGAACGGTGGGTCGCCACCTTGGTGAAGCCCATGATCTCGAAGATCGGCTCCAGGGTGTTCGGGGTTGGCGATGCGAATTCGATGAACTCAAAGCCCATCAAGCCCATTGGGTTTTCGTATAAATCTGCCATTTTGGCGCCTCATCATGCTTTTAGAATTAACAGTTAAAAAGTGTTAGTTGCTAGCAATGCTGAGACCGGCGGGTGGCGCACAGGAGATGCCCCGCACGCTGCGGGCGAGGAAGTCACCGTAGATCAATTGAAACCCAAAACTCTTCATTGTCGACCCAAGGCTCTTGCGGGCGAGGCTTCTGCTGCCAGAAGACGTTTATTATTGTATGCGTAACCCGATTCTACACAGCGTAAATAGGTTTGTCCGCCTTCTGTATCAAATCCCCTTTCCCCCTACTCGCGCAAGGGGTTTATTGCAGAGGAAAATCCCCGCCAGAATCAGCACACCGCCAAGGCACATCGCCAGGGTCAATGGCTCGCCCAGCAACAGTGCGCCGAGGATGACGGCCGTCAGCGGGTTCAAGGCAATGAACACCCCTGAACGCGTCGCGCCGATCTGGCGGATACCGGCGTAATAACCGATGTAGGCCAGCGCCGAACCCAAAACGCCGAGGTACATCAGGCTCAGCCATTGATGCGGACCGAGGCTGATCAGCGCGCTGACACTCAGTTCACCGCGTACGGCACTGGTCGTCCAGAGCATCGCGGTACCCAGCAGAATCGAATACGTCACCGTCTGCACCGGCCCCAGGGACTGATTCAGCTTTTTGGAAAACAGCGAATAAATCCCCCAGCCGAGCACGCAGCCGAAAATCAGCAGGTCACCGATCCAGGCATCGGCATTGCCGGCCAACAGCTGCGGATTACGACTGGCAATCACCACACTCGCCCCGGCAATGCAGATCGCGATGCCGAAGACTTTCGCCCGGCTCAAGCGCTCCTTGAAGATCAGCCATGAGGCGAGGCCGATCACCGCCGGGTTCAGCGCAACGATCAACGAGGCTCGCGAGGCGTTGATGTAATGCAGCCCATAAAAGAAGCACAGGTTATAGAAGAAGATCCCGAAGAACCCCAGCAGCGCCAATCGCAGCCATTGTTGCGGGTTCGGCCGGATCAATGGGGTGCGGGTCAGCAGCAGGAACAGCAACAACGCCGCGCTGGCCAGCAAAAATCTGAGGCTGGCTGCGAACAGTGGACTGAGGCTGTCGACCAGAAAACGTCCGGCAACGAATGTGCCGCCCCAGATCATGGTGACGGCGGCGAGTTTCAGAGACACCGATGTGTGCGAAGTTGTTATTTGTGCAGACATTGTCATGGAGAGGCAAAACCAGGCCAAGGAAGATGACGTATCATTCGACTAATGAACGATCATCGTAAAATGAGTAAAAGCTCATGACCCTGACCCAACTCGAGATTTTCTCGCTGGTCGCTGAGCTGCGCGGTTTCACGGCGGCTGCCAACCGCCTGGGGATTTCCCAGTCAGCGGTGTCTCACGCGCTCAAGTCGCTGGAACAGGAACTCGGTGTTGAACTGCTGCGGCGGCATCAGTCCCAGGTCGAACTGAGCGACATCGGCCAACAACTGTTATTGCGCGCCCGGGCGATGCTCGGGCTGGCCAACACCCTGCGCCAGGAAGCGGCCGATGCGCGCGGGATGAAACGCGGCACGTTGCGCATCGGCTCGTTTGGCCCGACCTCGTCGATCCGGCTGCTGCCACTGATCCTGCAGCACTACCGCGCGGCGCATCCGGGCATTGAAGTCCACATCGACGAAGGCCCGGACCGCCAAGTGATTCAATGGCTTGAAGAACGGCGAATCGACATCGGCTTTGTGGTGCTGCCTGAAGAACGCTTCGACACCTTCGCGCTGCTGGAAGACCAGATGGTCGCACTGCTTCCTGCCGATCACGCGCTGGCGGATCGTGACAATCTGAGTTTGAGCGATTTGTGCAACGACCCGTTCGTACTGACTGAAGCAGGCTCATCGGAGCTGGTGTCGCGCCTGTTCAGCGCCGCTCGCCTGATACCGAACATCCGTTACCGCTGCTCACAATTGCTCAGCACGCTGGACACGGTCAGCCGCGGCGATGCGTTGACGGTCGTGGCTGAAAGTTCTCTGCCCGACAACATCAACAGTCGCTATGTGAAAAAACCACTGTCGCCCCCCGTGATTCGTCAGGTCGGGCTGGCCGTGCTGGACCAGCGTCAGGCGTCACCCGCCACGCTGGCCTTTATCAAACTGGCGCTCGAGCTAAACGCCCGTTGAGCGGCATAAGCGCCAAGGGCCGACTATCATGGCCACTATCTGAACTCTTTATGGGAGGCGTGTTGTCGTCCTGCCCGAAGTTGAGAGCCCTGTTTCTGTGTAAGAGATTTCACGAATGCCATTGAGTGCCAAACGCCGTCGCCCGTTGCGCATCCGCATGATGGTGACCCTGCTGTGTGGGTTGCTCCCGGTGTTATTGGGCTTTGCCATTCTCTATATGCAGGCTGGACGTATTCTTCAGCAAAGTACCCAGGTGACCGCAGACGAAGCCCTGCGCCAGTTCGAACTGATGCTGGACAACACGGCGCAGTCCGCGAGCGAGTTGCTGCCGCTGGCCGGGCAAAACTGCAACGACGTCAAGCTGGCCTTGCGTGAACAGGTCACCCGCCGCCCGTTTGTGCGCTCGGCCAGCCTGGTGTGGGAGGACAACCTTTATTGCACTTCGTTGTTCGGTGACGCTCAGCAACAGGTCGATGCCAAGGACTATGTGCAAGGCAGGTTGTGGCTGATGAATGGCAACCCTGTCACTCCCGATACGGCGGTGCTGGTGTATCGCCTGAATAAGGGGAAACAGGGGGCGCTGACGACGCTGGACGGTTACCACTTGACTAACGTGCTGCGCCTGATTGGCCGCAAGACAATATTGTTGCTGCAAGTGGGCCCGCACTGGTTGTCCGTCGACGGCAAAGTCCACGAAGGCGCCCTGCCCACTTTGCCCTTGGCCGAAAGTGAACTCTCGTCCTCGCGCTATGCCTTTTCGGTCGTAGCCGGTTTTCCCGAGGGAGAAAACTGGCGTTACATGGCCAGCGAATACCCGCCGCTGTTCAGCTTGCTGATTTTTTTTGGCGTGGCCTCGGGCGCCATCGGCCACTTTCTGCAAAGACGTTCATGGTCGCCTATTCATGAAATGCAGCGCGCCCTCGCGGCCGAGGAGTTTGTTCCCTACTTTCAGCCGGTGGTGCATGGCGATACCCGGAAGTGGTCTGGCACCGAAGTGTTAATGCGCTGGAAACACCCAAAGGAAGGCCTGGTACGGCCAGATCTGTTTATCCCGTTCGCCGAAGATTCCGGGTTGATCGTGCCCATGACCCGTTCGCTCATGCGCCAGACCGCACAGGTGCTGGGGCCTGTTTCTTCCTCGTTCACCGAGCCCTTTCACATCGGCATCAATATCACCGCCAGCCACTGCAAGGACCTGGAGTTGGTCAAGGACTGTCGAGCGTTTCTGAGTGCCTTTGCACCCGGTTCCATTTACCTCGTACTGGAACTGACCGAGCGCGAACTGATCAAGCCAAGCGACATTACGCTTGAGCTGTTTGAACAACTTCATGCGCTGGGCGTGATGATCGCGATTGACGACTTCGGCACCGGGCACTCCAGCCTGGGTTATCTGCGCCAGTTCAACGTGGACTTCCTGAAAATCGACCAGAGCTTCGTGGCCATGATCGGCATCGACGCCCTTTCACGGCATATTCTGGACACCATCATCGAACTCTCGGCCAAGCTCGATCTGGGAATCGTTGCCGAAGGTGTCGAAACCGAAGAACAAAGTGACTATCTGACCGCCCACGGCGTGAAATTCCTGCAAGGTTATCTGTTCGGTCAACCGATGCCCGGCGCTGAATTCATTAACGCATTAACCCACCATTAACTAATGTTTTTAAGCGACGAGGGATCGACAGCGCGCACCAAATTGAATCAAAAGACTACTGCTGTTACATGAAGAAAATGTCAGGATTTACTCTTGGCCAATTAACTACTACAATTTTTCTTGCCTGTGCAAGATAGGCAGGTGAGCCACTATCACCGAGTCGCTTCAAGGCTCTTGGCTTATAGCTTTGTTTGCGGTTGGTATCAGCCAAACACACTATTGGAGTA
>Ga0302167_10001012_pt1 | contig 12623 bp, 9 predicted proteins | sample I_Fen_N1_1_FD_193496 | JGI IMG/M metagenome (GOLD analysis project Ga0302167, IMG submission 193496) | Peat permafrost microbial communities from Stordalen Mire near Abisko, Sweden - I_Fen_N1_1 | ecosystem: Environmental > Terrestrial > Soil > Wetlands > Permafrost | place: Sweden: Abisko...
AACACCTACCTTTGTTTTTGTGGTATCAGCTACTGTTTTAACAGTTTTAGTCTGGGTTGCAGCGACAGTCTTTGTCTGATCAGCTTTTGTAGTTGTTTTGGCAGCTGGAGTTGTGGTCTGACCGAAAGTTGATACTGAAAGAAAAACAACGGCCAAAAGGAATGCTAGTTTTTTCATCTTAAATAATTTTTAATTTGACACTTTATTTTATGTGTGCGAAGTAAAGTACTGATTCTGGATTAGAACTGAAGTTGCTGATTTTTATTAGATTTTTTTATGTAATATTCCCTAAGCACGATTTCAGGGATATAACTTTTTCTTTATAGATTTGTTTTGAATTATTTCAGATTTGAGAAAGATTATTCATATTGATATGGATGCATTTTTTGCATCTGTAGAGCAGCTCGATAACCCGGAACTGAGAGGCAAGCCTGTTGCTGTAGGGGGAAGCGGTGAACGCAGTGTAGTAGCAGCTGCCAGTTACGAAGCAAGGAAATTCGGAGTCAGATCTGCCATGCCTTCCGTGATCGCCAGACGTTTGTGTCCTGAGCTGATATTTGTGAAGCATAATTTCTCCAGATATACCGAGGTTTCTGCAACTATAATGGAGATATTCAGGGAGTATACTGACCTGATTGAACCACTCTCAATTGATGAAGCTTTTCTGGATGTGACCCGAGATAAAAAACATATAGGGTCAGCGACAGTTATTGCGAGGAAAATCAGAAGTGATATCAAATCTAAAACTGGTCTTACAGCGTCTGCAGGTATTTCTGTAAACAAATTTCTTGCTAAGATAGCTTCTGACATCAACAAACCTGATGGTCTGTTTCTGATCAAACCCGATGATGCTGAAAAATTTATCGAAATGCTTATTGTCGAAAAGTTTTACGGTATAGGTAAGGTTACAGCACAAAAGATGCATAAACTAGGTATTCACACGGGTGCCGATCTGAAGAAATGGGATCTTATCTCACTCGTGAGAAATTTTGGAAAACCAGGAGTTTTCTTTTATGATATTGTTAGGGGCATTGACGACCGGCCCGTTGAACCGGATCAGGAACGGAAATCTGTGGGAACCGAACTTACTTATGACAAAGATCTTACTACCCGTTTCGAAATAATAGCTGAGTTGTACAAGCTTGAAAAAGAACTGATGGAGAGGCTTGAACATTCTGAAACCACCGGAAGAACAATCACAATGAAAGTAAAGTTTTCTGATTTCAGGCAGATTACCAGGAGTAAGACTCTTCAGAATTATATTCGCAATTTTGATACATTGCATAAAGAAGTCTCGGGAATCCGTAAATTGCTTAAACTCGAGGGATCACAAATCAGACTCCTTGGATTAAGCATATCAAATCTTGAGACAGAAGATTGTGCTGACAGGCAGCTGTATTTGTTTGATGAATAAGCCATGTTGTTATAGCATGTTCGCCAACTTTATGATTTTTTACTTCATGCCCATTGGCTTATCTTTATACTCATCTTCACATTTTGATTTTTTTTGTACTCACCCCCAACCCCCTCTCTACTTCGTAAAGAGGGGGCAATTCACAGATATGCTGAACATTATGAGTCATACCTAAGAAGTTAAAAAATACTTTTACAATATTGTTTCAGGATGGAAACATCCCACCCCTAAATGGTAGAATCTTAATAATCATATTTGAAACTTTATCACGTGCACGCCCCTCTTTACGAAGTAGAGAGGGGATGGGGGTGAGTATTAAGATACAAAGGAAATTCCCAATCGAAAAGATGTGTATAAAGAGTAGTCCCAGAGGGGTGAGATAATACCAAAAGAAGAGACAGGGTGAAGCAAAAAAAAGTATCGTAGTAAACTATGAAGTTAGATCGTATTAAAATAATCCTTCTATTGACAAATATCTTTCGCCTGTATCGTAGCAGAAAGTGATAATCCTTGATCCTTTAGGAAATTCCTTTAGTTTTTTATTTACTGCGGCTAATGATGCCCCTGAAGATATTCCGACAAACAATCCTTCTTCTTTGGCTGCTCTTTTGGTAAATGTAAAAGCCTCATCCTTAGTAACTTTGATGATACCATCAAGAATTTCAGTATTTAAAATTGAGGGAATAAATCCGGCACCAATTCCTTGTATCGGATGAGGAGCAGGTGAGCCTCCGCTTAATACCGGTGATAATTCAGGTTCAACTGCATATACTTTCAGTTTTGGAAATGCTTTTTTTAATACCTCAGCTACACCGGTAATATGTCCACCTGTACCAACTCCTGATATCAGATAATCAAGACCATCAGGAAAATCTTTGAGGATCTCCTGTGCTGTGGTAGTTCTGTGAATTTCAGTATTGGACGGATTATCAAACTGCATCGGCATCCAGGATTGTGGTGTTTCCTGAATTAGTTCCTTAGCACGTTCGATTGCACCCTTCATACCCTTTTCACGGGGAGTAAGTACAAATTCAGCTCCATAAGAGCTCATTATCTTTCTTCTCTCAAATGACATTGATTCAGGCATCACAAGTATCAACCTGTAATTTTTAACTGCAGCTACAATAGCCAGACCAATACCTGTGTTACCCGATGTGGGTTCAATAATTACACTGCCTTGTTTTAATATACCTTTTTTTTCAGCATCTTCTATCATTGACAATGCAATGCGGTCTTTTATGCTTGCTCCAGGGTTAGATCTTTCAAGTTTTACCCACACTGAATATCCGGGGTCGAAAAGCCGGTTGATTTTAAGGTGAGGAGTATTTCCGATTGATTCGAGAATTGAATTTAGTTTCATATTATTATAATTTTGTTAAACAAGTTCAAATGATAAAGTTTATGGGTTCCTGAAAGCCATTATGGTTTCTTACTATTATTTCGCTTTTGTGATAAACAACTGAAAATGGCGCAATGCTTTCTGTTAGCCATACATTACCGCCTATAACGCTGTTTCTGCCAACTACTGTCTGTCCTCCGAGAATAGTACAACCTGAATATAAAACGACATTATCTTCAATTGTAGGATGGCGTTTTTTTGAAGCTTTACTCTTATCCACGCTAAGAGCACCAAGAGTAACTCCCTGGTAAAGCTTTACATTATTTCCGATTGTTGTTGTTTCTCCGATAACAATACCTGTACCATGGTCTATTGCGAAAGGACAACCAATTTCAGCCAGAGGATGGATATCAATTCCTGTAACTTTATGGGAGTATTCTGTAATCATTCTGGGAAGAAGCGGAACCGATAATTTTGCGAGGGAATGTGCAATTCGATAGCAGAATATTGCAAAGAATCCCGGATAAATTGCAATAACCTCGATTAGCTGCGTTGCTGCCGGATCTGATTCCAGAATAAACACGGCATCGTTAAGCAAAGTTTTTTTTATGTTTTCAAGGTTTTCAAAAAAAAGATTTGCAACCTTCTCTTTTTCATCAGTCAGACCGATTAATAATCCCAGCAATTGGATGCGTGAATGATTGAGACTATTCTCATTTTCTGTATCCGAATAGGAGTTAGTCGCCGGGAAAAGAAGTCTGAAAATTGACTTGATTGTCTTCTCAACATCTTTTTTATCAGGTATTGTATAATCTGGCATATGATTAAAATATTATTTTGTTTCGTTATGCTATATTTTGTTTTGTAAATGTACAACACTTAACTTCAAAAAGTGTTGTACATTAATTGACAAACTAACTGTCCAAATTTTTCTAATACTATTTATTATATATTAAGCGCCTGCTCGATATCGTTTTTAATATCCTGAATGTTCTCAATTCCTACTGATAATCTTAATACTCCCGGTACAACTCCTGAACTAAGCTGTTCCTTTTCAGAAAGCTGCTGATGGGTTGTTGAAGCAGGATGTATTATCAGTGTTTTGGCGTCACCTACATTTGCAAGATGACTGATAAGTTTTAGATTGTTTACCAGTTTATCGGCTGCCTCTTTCCCGGCTTTAACCTTAAAAGATAGTACTCCGCCAAATCCATTTTTCAGGTATTTTACAGCAAGTTCATGATATGGACTGGAAGTAAGACCCGGATATTCAACATATTCTATTTTAGGATGTCTCGATAACCACTGAGCTAATTCCAGAGCATTATCAACATGCCTTTGGACACGAAGAGAGAGAGTTTCAAGGCCTAAAATAAGCAGAAAGGCATTGAAGGGACTTAACGTTGATCCATAATCCCGTAACCCTTCAACACGCGCACGAATTATAAAAGCGATATTTCCGAATGGACCGGGAGCACCGAAAACATCCCAGAATTTAAGTCCGTGATATCCTTCCGATGGTTCTGTAAATTGCGGGAACTTTCCGTTCGCCCAGTTAAAATTTCCTGCATCTGTTATTACCCCTCCAATACTAGTCCCATGACCGCCAATCCATTTTGTAGCAGATTCTACTACAATATTGGCTCCATGTTCAATTGGGCGGAATAGGTAGCCGGCTGCCCCAAAGGTATTGTCAATAACAAGCGGGATGTTATATTTTTTAGCCACTGCAGCTATTGCATCGAAATCAGGGATATTAAATTTAGGATTTCCTATTGTCTCAAGATAAATAGCCTTGGTTTTATTATCTATCAGTTTTTCAAAATCAGCAGGTTTATCGCCATCAACAAATTTCACATCGATACCTAATCTTTTTAATTGAACCTTGAACTGGTTATATGTTCCCCCATAAAGATATGATGTGGAAACCAGGTTGTCTCCTGCCTGAAGTATATTGGTTAGGGCAATAAACTGAGCAGCCTGACCCGATGATGTTGCTAAAGCTGCAACTCCTCCCTCAAGAGCCGCAATGCGTTTCTCAAAAACATCTGTGGTCGGATTCATTAACCTTGTATATATATTACCAAATTCCTTTAATCCAAACAGATTTGCTGCGTGTTCAGAATCATTAAAGACATAGGATGAAGTCTGATAAATCGGAACTGCTCTTGAATTTGTTGTTGGATCAACTACCTGACCTGCATGTAACTGCAGAGTATCAAAATGTAAATTGTCTGAATCCATAATATAACTATTTATTAATATTTTCTGTGATTTGAATAAGTTTGAATAATGAATTTGATTGTCTGATGTTTCCGGCTATTTATTCCTTGTTATCGCCATTAAATAGAACTGATTGTAGAAACATCTGAGACAGGAAGACTTTTAGCAACAACAGCAACAAAGGAAATTGTTTCCCGTAAAAATATTATAAAAAGGCTTTGAATGTTGCATGAGTATGATTTGAATATTTCTATGATACAAAGGTGCTTTCCTTCAGTTATATAAAAAATCCCCTGTTTATGGCATTTTATATACCATAAAAATGGTATAACATTTAAATATGATACTCAATTGTGTTTATTAACCCTGCCTTAATTGAATACATTATCAGTTCGGAAATACTTGTTACACCTAGTTTTCTGAAGATATTTTTGCGATGGGTTATTACAGTATGGAAGCTGATAAATTTGCGTACAGCAATTTCCTTCGTAGTCAATCCTTCAGAAATCAGCCGGACAATTTCAATCTCGGAATTTGTTAATTGACCTGTTTCCTCACCATGGATTTTTCTTCCATTTGGTTCAAACAGTATATCCAATAACTCGTTTGAATAATATTTTTTCCCTTTAAGAGAAGCATTAAGTGCTTCAACTACTTCCTCTTTTCCAGCAGTTTTTAAGACAATATTTGTAATACCTAACCTGTTTAATTCATTAAGTTCTTTCCTGCTCACACTATTTGTAATGATTATAAGTTTCAGATCAGGAAAACTAATCCTGATCTCTTTTAATTCTGTGAAACCGGTAATATCAATTAATGATGGGTCGATAATTAATACCGAAGTACTTTCAAGTTTTAAGGTATTGATTAAATCAATCTTTTCAGTAATAACTTTGTCAACAAAAAAACGTCCATCATTCTGAAGAATGAGCTTCAATGATTCAGTGATTAAAAACTGACTGTCTGCAATCAATACCTGAACAGGTTCTTCAGATTTCTTCATTTTTTTTAATCCAGGTACTAACAAATGTTGGTTAGATCTCAGCTTAATGCATTTTTTAAATCGAAAAGCAAATCGTCAATATGTTCGATACCTACAGAAAGGCGAATCATATTATCGGTGACTCCAATTTTTAACCGGAATTCAGGAGGGCAGGACTCATGTGTCATTAAAGCGGAATAGTTTACAAGGGATTCCACACCTCCAAGACTGTCAGCGAGTTGAAATATTTTTAATTTCCTGAAAAAGATATTGGATTCAGCCAATCCGCCTTTTATTCTGAATGAAACAATGCCTCCATAACCTGTCGACTGTTTTTTTGCAATTGTATGTCCTGGATGGGTCTCAAGGCCAGGGAAAAAAACTTCCAAAACATTTGGTTCATGTTGCAGAAACCTGGCGACCTGAAATGCATTCTGCTCGTGTTGTTTCATCCTTACAGCAAGGGTTTTCACTCCTCTGAGAGTCAGCCATGAGTCAAAAGGGGAGGGCACAGCACCAACTGATTTTTGTACCAGAAGTATCTTTTCGTACCATTCTGTATTATTAAGTATTACTGCTCCACCTATTATATCTGAATGACCGTTGATATACTTTGTCGTACTATGAACAACAATATCAGCGCCCAGTTTCAGAGGTTTCTGGAAATATGGTGATAAAAAAGTATTGTCAACAACCACAATCGCATTTTTCTTATGGCTAAGTTCCGAGATTGCCTCTATATCAAATATCTTCAAAAGGGGATTTGTTGGTGTTTCAATCCATACCAGTTTTGTGGATGGGAGAAATGCCTGCTGAATCAGATCCAGGTCCTCAAAATCTGTGAATGTGAATTTTATGTTTAATGGTTCAAGGATTTCCGTTATCAACCTGTATGTTCCTCCATACATATCTTCAGGTACAATTGCATGATCGCCCGGTCTGAGGAGAGAAAGAATTGCATGTTCAGCTGCCAGACCTGAGGAGAATGATAATCCGTATTTACCCTCCTCCAGTGAAGCCAGGCATGCATCTAATGCTGACCTTGTTGGATTGCCAACCCGGGAATATTCATATCCTTTGTGTTTATTCACTTCTTCCTGGGTAAAAGTTGAAGTCTGATAAATAGGTACAATTGTGGCCCCTGTTGCCTGATCGGCTGCCTGTCCGACCCAGATCGCTTTTGTTTCAAATTGCATAATATATATTGCTGGTTTTAATCTGCAAAATTAGCTAATCATCGTGATATAGGAAATAACTTATTCAGAGTATTGGTTCTGTTATAAAAAGGGTTTGGTATAATCAATATGACCTTTATGAACTTTTTGGCTTTACCCGATAGCATTAATATTATAAGGGGTTTTCTGATAAACGAAATAATTGAGCCAGTTTACAAACAGCATATTGGCTTGTGAACGCCAGCGTACTACAGGTGGATTTTCGGGATTATCATCCAAATAGTAATTTTCAGGCATTTCAATCGGCAGATTTTTAGCAAGGTCCCTTTTATATTCAATATCCAGCGTATCCTTTGAATATTCAGAATGCCCTGTCAGAAAAAATTCACGGCCATTGACCGATGCTACCATGTATACTCCCGATTCTTTAGATTCGGACAGAATTGTAAGTTCAGGAACTTTCAATATATCATCCCTTCTTATTTCAGTATGCCGGCTGTGAGGCACATAGAAAACATCATCGAATCCTCTCAGAATTGGATTAGTTGAGTCGATCCTGGTATGTTTAAAAACCCCGAACATTTTTTTATGGAGTGGGTATTTTGGTATGCCATAATAGTGATAGAGCGCTGCCTGTGCACCCCAGCAAATAAAGATCGATGATGTTACATTACTTTTTGCCCATGATAAAATTTCAGTCAGTTCTTTCCAGTAAATAACTTCTTCAAACGGTATTTGCTCAACCGGTGCTCCGGTAATGATAAGTCCGTCATATTTATTGTGAATTATAAGATTGAAATCCTTATAGAACGCAAGCATGTGTTCTTTTGGTGTGTTCTTTGAAATATGAGAGCTGAGACTTATAAAATCAATTTCTACCTGTAAGGGTGAATTAGATAATAGCCTGATTAAATCAATTTCTGTAGTAATCTTGATGGGCATAAGATTCAGCAATGCTATTTTAAGCGGACGGATATCCTGGCTTGAGGCACGTGAAGTATCCATTACAAATATATTCTCCTTCTGAAGAAATTCTATGGCAGGCAGTTTATCTGGAATATTTAGTGGCATAATGAATTACTTTAAATTTTAATCATGACCTATTGTACAAGTGTTTTATTTTTTTTCATTTTAGTAATAATTGAGAAAGCGTTATGATCATATCAGCAATACTTATTTTTTTATGTTTGATTAAAAGCAAAATTGATCATTTTTTTTAAATAAGTATAGCGCTTAGTTAATTTAATCCACGTGTAATTAGAATCAGACTCATAAGGTTTCTTGTGTCTATATTGCTGGAACTGATAAAAATGTGAATTCTGTAAGATCGAAGAAACCTGCAAAATCCGTCATGTGTTTAAAAAGATAAGGGATAACACTTATGATATTTTGCAGGAAGCCACTTTGGCCTCTCTCATTTAGAGTATTATATAACCAGGTTGTACAGATTCTCCAGCTTATGTACTTTCTGCAGATAGTTTATAACCGAAGTGCTTCTGCTACCTGAACGGCAATAAAAAACAACTGCATCTTTGTTTGAAAAAAGTTTGACCTTTCTGCTTACATCATAATAGGGTATCGTAAAAGTCTTAAATCCGATGTCTTCAGTATCGTCTTTGTCTCTCAGGTCAATTACCGGGATTCCGGGATTTTTTGAGAGCATTTTTCTGAGTGTAGCGGCTGATATTTCTTTTACCGATTTAATATCACACAGGCTATTATCTTCATATTCTCCAAGTTCAGTAATCACAGCCAGATCGGGATTTTTTTCAAAAGAAGAGATCCAGACATTAAAGTTCAAAGTATCAATCATAAAAAGTTTACCTGACAGAACTCCATCAAGTTCAAGGATGATCTTAAACACTTCAGTTGCCTGTAAAGATCCAATCATACCGGGGATAGATCCGATTACTCCAAATTCTTCACACGAAGGAACCTCCAGAGGATGAGGCGCTTCCGGGTAAAGACATCTAAGGGTGGGACCATTTTTATAATTGAGTACCATCAATTGTCCTGAAAATTTGTGGATTGCACCATAAACCAATGGTTTATTTAATATCACACATGAGTCATTTATCAGATAACGGGAAGCAAAATTATCAGTGCAGTCGACTATGATATCATAATGAGAGATTATCTTAAGAGCAGATTCTTTATCCAGTCTGAAAAAATGCACATTGAATGTAACTTCCGGATTCAGCAGTTTAAGTCTTTCTTTGGCTGCCAGAGGTTTTGGTTTACCTATATCCTTCAATGAATATAATACCTGCCTGTTTAAGTTTGTTTCATCTACCCAGTCATTATCAACAATTCCCAAAGTACCGACTCCGGCAGCAGTAAGGTATTGAAGCACCGGACACCCTAAGGCACCAGCACCAACAACAAGCACCGAAGCACCCTTAATTTTCTGCTGGCCTTCTTTACCTATTTCAGCCAGTCGTATCTGCCTGCTGTATCTGATTATCTCATCTTTAGTTAAAGAAGTATTACAGCGCATACCGGTAATGTTTGATTATAGACTTTGTTTATCCGAATTATTGTAACCTTTTTTAAATGACTCTGACAAAACTTCATTCATCGAACCAGTTCTGTATCCTTTCAGATCGATAGTAACATAATTAAATCCTGATCTTTGACAGATTTCTGTCAGTTGATCCTTTATCGCCCAGGCTGCATCCATTTCGGAAGGAATAAATTCGAACCGGGCCATGTTTTCATGACTCCTGATCCTGAACTGAGTAAATCCCAGTTTCCTCACCTCAAACTCTGCCCTTGCAAGTCTGTCAAGTTTCACTTTTGTTATCTTTTCGCCATATGGAAATCGGGATGCGAGGCATGCATACGACTGTTTCGTTGAAGTCGGCAAGTTCAGTTTTGCTGAGAAATATCGTATATCGTTTTTTGTAAAACCTGAATCTGCAAGAGGAGAGATGACCCCTTTTTCCTGTTTTGCTTTCATTCCGGGGCGAAAATCTTTCAGATCATCTGCATTACTGCCGTCAAAGACTGCTTCATAGTGTTCCCCGGAGGCAATAAATTTGATTTTCCCAAAGAGCTCACTTTTACAATAATAACACCTGTCCGGAGGGTTTTCTGAATATCCTGGTATATCGATCTCCTCAGAAACAATGATCTTATGTTTTATTCCCAGCAAGGTCGCCAGTGATTTTGCTTCATCAAGTTCATAAAACGGATATGTGCTGGATGTAGCTGTTATCAATAACAGGTTATCTCCAAAAACATCTTTTGCAATACGGGCAAGGAATGTACTATCAACTCCTCCTGAAAATGCAATTACGGCACTCTTATATTCTTTGAGCAGTGATATTAGTAGTTGTAATTTATCGTCCATTTTTGAATTATCAATAATTGTTTTTAAGGACAAAGATATCTATAAATCTTTTTTTACCTATCCAGCTGGTTAGTTTATCCTAATTTCACACTTCTTAAACGTAAAGAGTTAGTTATTACCGATACTGAGCTGAAACTCATTGCCAGTGCAGCAATCATAGGTGAAAGCAATATCCCGAAAATGGGATACAATACTCCTGCGGCCAGTGGTATTCCAAGAGTATTGTAGCCGAGCGCAAAAAATAGATTCTCTTTTATATTTTTCATGACCTTCTGGCTTAAAAGCCTTGCTTTGGCTATACCTTTAAGATCTCCTTTTACCAGTGTTATCCCGGCACTCTCTATTGCTACATCTGTTCCTGTTCCCATAGCGATCCCTATATCTGCCTGTGCCAATGCCGGAGCATCATTAATACCGTCACCTGCCATGGCTACTTTTTTACCTTTGGCCTGAAGTCGTTTTATTTCGTCAAGTTTATCGCCAGGAAGCATATGAGCCCTGTATCCATCAAGATTTAATGTTTCGCTTACAGCCCTTGCGGTTCCTTCGTTATCTCCAGTGAACATAATAACCTGCAGGCCTTCTTTTTGCAGATTCTGAATAGCCTCCTTGCTCGATTCTTTTATTTTATCTGAAATAACAACGAAACCTATTGCCGTACTACCCTCAGACAGATAAGAAACTGTTTTACCAAGTTTCTGTTCTGAACTAACCAGCTTTTTCAATTCAGCTGAAATGACGGCGTTAATTTCCTCCATGAGCTTTTCATTGCCTAAAGCTATCTTTGTGCCTTCCAATTTACCTGTAACGCCTTTTCCGGTTACAGCTTCAAAGTCAGAAACAGGAAGCACATCTAAATTTCTGTCTGCACCATATCGCATGGTTGCCAGTGCCAGCGGATGTTCACTACTGCTATTTAGTGAAATTATTTTTTGGAGAATATCATCATCAGAAATTCCAGAAGAAACGCTAATAACCTTTTCGACTGATGGTTTCCCCTCCGTAACAGTTCCCGTTTTATCGATTATAACAATATCAATTGAATTCATTTTTTCCAGCGATTCGGCATTTCTGATCAGTATTCCCGATTGTGCCCCTTTACCTACCCCGACCATTACAGACATTGGTGTAGCCAAACCCAGTGCGCAGGGACAGGCTATGATAAGTACTGCAATGGCATTCACCAGTGCATATATATACGCGTGTTCCCCTCCATATATTGCCCAAACAATAAAAGTGATAATTGAAATACCCACCACAAGCGGTACGAAATAACCTGAAATTTTATCAGCCAGGTTTTGTATAGGAGCTTTTGAGCGGCTTGCAGAATTGACCATTTCGATAATATGTGATAACAGGGTTTCGGAACCTACTTTTTCAGCAATCATTACAAAAGTTTTGTTTCCATTAATGGTACCGGAACTTACTTTGTCGCCTGCAGTCTTATCAACAGGAATTGGCTCTCCTGAAATCATTGATTCATCAATTGTTGATTCTCCTTCTTTAATACTTCCGTCCACCGGTATTTTTTCACCCGGTTTCACGCGTAACAAATCGCCCCTCTGAATGGAATCTATTGCAACAACCTGTTCTTTACCATCAATTATTTTTGTTGCTTTATTTGGCGCAAGTTTTAACAGCTCTTTAATGGCGCTGTTTGTCTTGCCATGAGCCCGGGCTTCAAGAAGCTGGCCTAATAGAACAAGTGTCAGGATTACAGTGGTAGCTTCAAAATAGACGTAGACTGTACCTGCATGTGATTTAAACTGATCGGGAAATATGCCTGGGAAAAGAAGGGCTGTTATACTGAAAATCCAGGCCACTCCCGAACCTAATCCAATAAGTGTAAACATATTCAGATTCCATGTTTTAACAGATCGCCAGGCCCGTTCAAAAAACATCCAAGCGGTATAGAATACCACGGGAATTGACAATGCAAGCTGTACCCAGTTCCAGTATTTCCATGGCATAACTGTCATAAGCGGGTTATTGTGAATCATTTCCGACATCGCGATCAGAAATATCGGAGCAGTAAATAAAATTGAGATCTTAAATTTACGAAGCAGATTCTTATAGGTTTTATCTTCCTCTTCAACTCCAGCAGTAGGCTGTTCCACCAGGTCCATTCCGCAGACCGG
>Ga0302167_10001015_pt1 | contig 12595 bp, 8 predicted proteins | sample I_Fen_N1_1_FD_193496 | JGI IMG/M metagenome (GOLD analysis project Ga0302167, IMG submission 193496) | Peat permafrost microbial communities from Stordalen Mire near Abisko, Sweden - I_Fen_N1_1 | ecosystem: Environmental > Terrestrial > Soil > Wetlands > Permafrost | place: Sweden: Abisko...
AAGGATCTGCTGGCGGTGCCGTTCCTCAAGGAAACCCTGACCGAAGATTTCGTCTTCTATTACGAAGCGCACGTTGATCGCCTCGGCTTGATCGGCAGTCTGCGGCGGATCATCTACGAACATGACCTGAAACTGCAGGACAGCCTGATCGAGCAACTTTTCGATCAACCGGCCGACGTGGCGCTGTGGCGCGGGGCGGATGGTCGGCTCAAGGATTTCCTGTTGGTGATGGATCGCGGTGGTCTGGCCAAAGTGCTGGAACCGCTGGCCAAAGTGGCGCTGGACGATTCGCAGCTGACCCAGCTCAGTGTGGTGAAAGTCGGCGCCGACGACGTGGCGCTGTATCAGCTCACCTACAACAACAGCAAAGCGCTGGTGTTCGCCTCCCATGGCGACAAACTGGTGGTGCTGTCCAATCCTTCCAAACTCTACGACCCGAGCAACGGCCCAAGCGATGAGCGCGGCAGTGTCTCGACCACGGCCATCGCCGCGTTGCTCAACGGCGACAAACTGTTCCCCGAAGCCTTTGGCCTGCCACCGCGCGCGCCGCAAGTGAAGCAACGCCTGTCGGTCAACTCCAGTGTTCTGGCCATGGGTTACCAGCGCTTCATCCCGAATTTCGCCGGGCTGCGTTTCGACATGGACGACAAGGGCTGGCACAGCTTCCTCGCCATGGACGAACTGGACAACCAGCCGGACTTCGATTTCAAACCGATCTGGCAAGCCATGCCGATGGGCGCCAGTGCTTGCGTGGCCTTGCCGCTAGCCGCCGAACAACAGAAACCGCTGCTGGTGAAACTCGGCGCCGAAGAACCGGTAGCCCAGGCATTGACCGAACACATGGCCGGCGCGGCGGGCCTGTGCTGGTACGCCGATTCGCGCCTCTACACGCCGTTGCTGGTGGCCAGCCTGAATGACAAGGACAGCGCCAAACTCGACGGCGATCTGGGCAGTTTGTTCGGCTCGATGGTCGGCGCCTATGAGCCCAATGTCGAAGAACACGCGTTCCCGGTGGTCGAGAAACAGGACGGCCCGACTCATCAATGGCTGCGTCAGGTCAGCTCCAACTTCGGTCCTTACAAAGCCAAGGAGGCTGAAAATCCGGACGCAATCTTCGGCAAGGCCTTCATGAAAGTCAGCCTGGCCCGTCACGGTTCGACGCTGCTGTTTTCCCTTGACGACAAGCTCGTGGACAAGGCCTTGGGCACTCTCGACAAGCGCTTCCCGCCGATGGCTGACGTGGTGCCGAAAGACCTGCTGATGCCGGTCTATTTCGGCCCGGATGCCATGGCGCAACTGATGCAACAGGAAACCCTCGACAGCCTGCCGCAGGACATGGAACCGGTGTTTTACAACGCCGCGCAAACCTACCTGATCCCCAAACTGCGCAAGCTCGGCGGTTACGGCAAATACGCCCTGACCTTGCCTGAAGGCAGCGAGCCCGACGGCCATTGGCAATGGCTGCCGCTGGAATGGAAAGCCCTGTGACTGCACTCATCCGCGGCCTCGGTCTGCTGGCGATGTTGCTGGGCAGTCGCGCCTTTGCCATTGAGGCAGCGCCGCTGGATCCGCAGCAATCCCAGGTGTTCCGCGCCTGGTTCGTGCGCATCGCCCAGGAGCAACTGACCCAAGGCCCGAGCCCGCGCTGGTATCAGCAGGACTGCGCCGGACTCGTACGATTCGCCGCCAACGAAGCGCTGAAAGTCCATGACGACAAATGGCTGCGCAGCAACGGCCTGTCCAATCGCTACCTGCCGCCGGAACTGCCATTGAGCGAGGCGCAACGCGGTCTCGCCCAGCAGTGGCAGCAGGGCGGCGGCAAGGTCGGGCCATACGTCAACGCGATCAAACTGATTCAGTTCAACAGCCATCTGGTGAGTCGAGACGTGGCGCAAGCCCGGCCCGGCGACTTGATGTTTTTCGATCAGGGCGACGACCAGCACCTGATGATCTGGATGGGCCGCTACATCGCCTATCACACCGGCACCACCACCCCCACTGACAACGGCATGCGATCCGCGAGCCTGCAGCAACTCATGACATGGAAGGACACCCGATGGATACCCGACGCAGCCAACCCCAACTTCATCGGCGTCTATCGACTGAATTTTCTCTCCCAATGATCGGTGCCCGCATGCTGCGTTTTCTGCCTCTGCTGTTGGTTTTGCTGCTGCCGTTTTCGGTGGCCAACGCCGAAGACACCGTCGAGCCGAGCGGCTACACGCCGGTGGCCGGTGAAAGTTTTTTCCTGCTGGCCGACAGCAGTTTCGCCAGCGACGAACAGGCGATGGTGCGCCTCGAAGCGCCGGGTCGTGACTATCGCCGGTTCCGCATGGAGCCTTATGGCGGCGCCGACATTCGCGTGTACCGCATCGACAAGCCGCTGGATTTCCTCAAGCGCCAGAAGAACCTGCACCGCGTGGTCAGTGATGGTCAATTCAAGGGCGAAGGGCTGTCGAACACCCTCGCGTACCTGTGGGACAACTGGTATCGAAAATCCCGCCGGGTGATGCAGCGCGCGTTCTCCTACGAATCGCGTAAACAAGTCACCGAAGAAGTGCCGGAACTGAAGATGGGCACCGCCATCGTCGCGCCAACGCCTTACGACGCACAGCCGCAATTTGCACTGATCCCGGGCCTGCCGGTGGTCAGCCAATTCCGCTATCCGCTGTGGCAAGCCAAACCGATCCAGCCGCCTGAGGGTGTGAACCTGGCCGGTTCTTCCAGCGAGTTCGTCAGCGTCGCGCCGGGTAACGTCTACATTCCGTTGGGTAACCTGAAACCGGGTCTGTACCTGGTGGAGGCGCTGATCGGCAAGTACCGTGCAACGACCACGGTCTTCGTCTCGAACACCGTGGCGGTGAGCAAAATTGCCGGTGATGAACTGGTGGTGTGGGCCGCGCGCAAACACGAAGGCAGTTCGGTGCCGAAAGTGAATGTGCTGTGGACCGATGGCCTCGGCGTGATGAGCAGCGGCGCCACCGATAGCGATGGTTTGCTGCGTCTGAAACACGTCAGCCCGGAACGTTCATTCGTTATCGGCGAGGACGAAGAGGGCGGGGTGTTTGTCTCCGAGAACTTCTATTACGACAGCGAAATCTACGACACCAAACTCTATGCCTTCACCGACCGGCCGCTGTACCGGCCGGGGGATTGGGTGTCGCTGAAAATCGTCGGGCGCGAGTTCAAGAACGCCCGGGATTCGGTGGCGCCGACTGCGGCCGACGTCAACGTGACCGTGCTCGATGCCACTGGCACGGCGCTGCAATCGCTGGCGCTGAAACTGGATTCAAAGGCCGGTACCCAAGGCCGATTCCAGTTGCCGGACAATGCGGTAGCGGGCGGTTACGAACTGCGTTTCAGCTACAAGGATCAGGCCTACAGCAGTGCGTTCCGCGTCGCTGAATACATCAAGCCGCACTTCGAGATTTCCCTGAACCTGGCCAAGCAGGATTACCGCACCGGCGAACCGGTGAAGGGCAGTCTGGTGCTGCTGTACCCGGACGGCAAACCGGTGGCCAACGCCAAGTTGAGCCTGAGCCTGCGCGCCCAGCAACTGTCGATGGTCGACAACGAACTGCAATACCTCGGGCAATTTCCGGTGGAGCTGACCAGCACCGAATTGACTACCGACGCCAAGGGCAACGCGACCCTCGACCTGCCGGCCGCCGAGAAACCAAGCCGCTACATGCTCACCGTGTTTGCCAGTGATGGCGCGGCGTATCGGGTCAAGACCACCAAGGAAATTTTGATCGACCGTGGCGCAGCGAGCTTCAGTCTGAGCGCGCCGCGGCGGTTCAGTGCGGTGGGCGACAAGGTCGCGTTCAGCTACGTCAATGAAGGCGCCAACGAGCAGAGCAAAACCGTCACGCCAAGCAGCTACAGCTGGGTGCGTCTGGAAGATCAGACCACTGGTGACGGCAAGCTTGCGGCAAAAGATAAAGGCTTCATCGTGGCCTTCGAGCGTCCCGGCACTTACAACCTGACGTTGAAGGACGACCATGGCCGCGTGGTCGGTGCGACCGGTCATTCGGTCACGGGCGACGGCGTCAAAGCCGTGCCGGGCACCGTGGAAATCGTCCTCGATAAACCCGAGTACAAGGCCGGTGATGAAGCCCTTGCGCTGATTATTTTTCCGGAACCGGTCAGCGATGCACTGCTGTCGCTGGAGCGTGACAAGGTCGAGGCCACCGCGCTGCTGTCCAAGGGCGGTGACTGGCTGAAGATGGAGAAACTCAGCGACACTCAATACCGCGCGCGCATCCCGGTGAAGGACAATTTTGCGCCGAACCTGACGTTCTCAGTTCTTTACACCAAGGGCGGTCAATACAGCTTCCAGAACGCCGGGATCAAGGTCGTCGCACCGCAAATCGACGTGGCCATCGCCACGGATAAAGAGGTGTATCAACCGGGCGAGACCGTGTCGGTCGACCTGACCACACAGTTCGCCGGCAAGCCGATTCCGGCGCACCTGACCGTCAGCGTCGTAGACGAAATGGTCTACGCGCTGCAACCGGAAGTCGCGCCGACCATCGACCAGTTCTTCTACCACCCGCGCCGCAACAACGTGCGCACCAGCGCCAGCCTGTCGTTCATCAGCTACGACGTGGCGTTGCCGGGCAGCCCCGGCGCACCGGGCAAAGCCAACCGCAGCGAGCGCGGCGTGAAAGTGCTGGAGCGGCCGCGTCGCGAAGACGTCGACACCGCCGCGTGGCAGCCGGAATTGATCACCGACGCCAACGGCAAAACCCGCTTCACCTTCAAGATGCCGGACTCGCTGACCCGCTGGCGCATCACCGCCCGGGCCATCGCCGATGACGGGCAGGTCGGGCAGAAGAAACAGTTCGTGCGCTCGGAAAAACCGCTGTACTTGAAGTGGAGCGGCCCAACGAAATTCCGCACCGGTGACAAACCAGTGCTCGGCGTGTTCGCCTTCAGCCAGGCCGAGAAACCGGTCAAGGCGGAGCTGGTGATTCATTTCGGCGGCGCCGATCAGCGTGTGCCAGTGACCCTGAACAACGGCATCAACTACATCGCGTTGCCTGAGTTCTCGTTGGCCAGTGGCGAGTGGACCGCAGAACTGGTGCAGGACGGCAAAACCGCTGACGCGCTGGCCGTGCGCCTGACCGCCACCGGTGACGGTTGGCAGGTCACGCAAAGCCAAAGTCTGGACGTGGTCAGCGGTGATACGCCGCTGAGCTTGCCGGCCGATGCGACGGATATTCGCCTGCGTCTGGATGACAGTCCGCAAGCGCTGTTCCGTTCGGCGCTGGATGATTTGCTGAGCTATCCGTACGGCGGCGTCGAGCAGACCGCCAGTCGTTTGCTGCCGCTGAGCATCGCCTACCCGACGCTGGCCTCGAACCCGCAAATCCGCGACCGCTTGCGCCTGATCATGCAAAACAGCCGTCTGCGTCTGGTGCAAATGGCCGGGCCTTCCGCGAGTTTCACCTGGTGGGGCATGGACGGCGAGCCGGATGCTTTCCTCACGGCTTACGCCTATTACGCCGACTGGAACGCCAGCAATGTGCTGGAGCTGAGCTTGCCGCCGGAGCATTGGCAGCGGGTGCTGGAGGTGTATTCGAAACAGGCCAAAAACACGCCGCTGTTGCAGCGGGCGTTGATCCTGTCGTTCGCCAAACAGATGCAATTGCCGGTGAACACCTTGCTCAGCGGCTTGATGGACGACCTGGCGAAAGCGGGCGAGGGTAATGCCGCGAACCTGATGGAGGACGGCGAAGACAGCATCGTCATGAGTGACCCGGATTCGGCGCTGGGTCTGGCCGCTGCTCGCGTATTGACGGCATCGCTGGCGCGGCAGTCCAAGGTGACGCTGCCGGAGGCTTTCAATCGTCAACTGGCGGATGCGCAACAGCGTCTGGCGGTCAGCTCGCAACCGTTCGCCGAAGCGCTGAACCTGTCGCTGCAACCCTTCGATCAGGCTCGCGCGCAAGCGTTGTTGCAACGCTTGCTGCCACAGCAATCGACACTGGAGCGCGCCTTGGCGCTGACCTGGTTACAGCGCAGCATCGAACAAGCTTCACCAACCATCGCATTGGCGCCGGGTGAAGGCTGGAAGAAACAGTACGGCGATACCGGTGAGATGTACTGGACGTGGCAAGGGTCTCCGTCGGTGCCAGCGGTGTTGTCGCTGGCCGGGACGCAGGAGCGGCCATTGCGTGCCGCGCTGAGCTTCCAGACCAAACAACCTGCGGTTGATCCGATGGCCGTGACCATCACTCGTCGCTTGTCGCGTCTGGTGCCGGGTGACGAAGCCTTCACCTTCAAACTTGAAGCGGTCGGCACCCAGCCGTTGTCCAGCGACAGCCTGTACCTGGACGAAGTGATCATCACCAGCAAAGCGGCGAAACCGCTGCGCTACGGCATGCTCGAAGTGCCGCTGCCGCCGGGCGCTGACGTTGAGCGCACGACGTGGGGCATCAAGTTGATGGGCAAGGCTGGCACCGAACCGACGGCACTGGAGAAGGCGCGTTTTGAGCCGGGGCAAATGGCTTATGCGATTCCGGTGGATGCCTTGAGCGGTGAGTTGCGCTTGCGTCATCTGGTGCGCTTCTCGCAGAAGGGCCAGTTCAATCTGCCGCCGGTGCGTTTCACGCAGGTCTATGCGCCACAACATCAGGCGCAGGAACAGAAACCGGCCCTCGGTCAGGTCACGGTCAACTGACATGACCCGGACGCTGGTCTGGCTGCTGTTGTGTTTGATTCCTGCGCTGGCGACAGCGCAGGACGAACCGCTACGGCTGGGCTTCAAGGGTGAACTGATGTCGTTGAATCGGACTCAGGTGATTTCTCGCGAACCCTTGCCTACTGATGTGCAGACGCCGTTGGGCAGTGTGTGGAAGTTGTTTGTGTACGGTTGGCTGGTGGATACCGACGCCCGTGAACCTGCTTATGAATGCCGCGGGCAGTCGAAGGACGAGGTTTATTGCTGCACCGCCGGCGGCAAGATCGAGCGTGATCAGGCGTTGGTGAAATCGTGCGGTTTGTATTTTGAGCCGGCACGTTTGGGCATCACTGCCGCCGACTGGCGCACGTATTGGCACGCGCGACAGGCACCGGAGTGGTTGCTGGATTTGCCGTCGTTAAAGCCCTCTACGCGAGTGTCCGTCGCTGAATTGCTTAAAGTGCTGTCCGTGATGCCCGCGCGGGATCAGGCGCGGCGGGTGTTGCTGGACGTGGTGCTCAATGCCGCGGACGGCAATGTGGTTGGCGAACTCGGTGGCCGGTTGCGGGTGAAAACCTGGAGCTGGTTGGGGGATCAGGATCCGTCGTCGCGTCAGGGTGGTTTTGCCGGTTGGACGGCGGATGGCACGCCGATCTGGGCCGGCGGGCGCGGGACCAGTCAGATGGTGCTGCGTCATTACAGTGAGGCGTTGGCCACAGTGCTGCCGATTGATTGGCCAGCGGACACGGGGCGTTGTGTCGAAGTCGGACTGTTTTCTCGCTATCCGATCGAGCGCGTACTGGCGGGGGATCGTGTGATTTCTTCCGGGCCATTGCAGGGCGACTATCGTGTCGAGTTCGCTAACGGCAATCAGCTTGATATCCACAGCGACGGCGAACTCTTCTTGCTCAAGGATCAGCTCGTCGCCCGTCTGGACCGCGAAGAATACGTCGCCCGTGTCCTTCAACGCGAAGCCAAACCCGAACCTGCCGAAGCCGCGAAAGCCCTGGCCATTGCGATCCGCACCTACCTCCTGCAAAACGCCACGCGCCACGGCGACTGCCTGAGTATCGACGACAGCAGCAGCCGTCAACGCGTCGCCCCGCGCCCGGCCACGCTTGAATCACGCAACATCGCCGCCTGGACCAGCGACCTCGTACTCGCCGGCAGCACCGTCACCTACCACTCCGACCAACCCGGCCCGGACAAACTCGCCTGGCAGCAAGCCGTTGAACAAGCCAACGCCGGCCAGCGCTACGACGCCATCCTGCTGCACGCCTACCCGCGCGCCAGCCTCAGCCGCTGGGACAACCCCGTCGCCTCCTGCGAAGCACTGCCCGCTGCGCAAGACTGGCTGCAAACCCAACGCCGCGGCTGGCGTGCGCGGTTGGAAAGCGAGGCCGGCTACAACGAAGTCAGCACCTTCGCCGTCTGCCGCCTGGCCTTCGGCCGCCCCTACGTCGACCGCGAACGCCAGCGCATCTACGTGCGCGGCGTGCTGTCGCTGCAAGACCGCCTCGACCTGACCCACGAATACCTGCACCTGGCCTTCGAAGCACACCCCAACGGCCAGGATGAAACCTACATCGAAGGGCTCGCCCGCCACCTCTTGCTGGAATAGGCCATGAAACTCCGTTATCCACAGGTCTTCCTGTTCCTTTGTACTTTTTGCGTGATGCCGACTATTTTCGCGGCCGCCGTCAACCTTGACACCCCTGTCGGCGGTTGGCGCACGGGCGCGGTTGAAGGCGAAGGTGAAAACTTCCGCCAGACCGTCAACTATCCCGCTTCATCGGTGAACACCCCGGTAGGGCAGGCCAACACTGCGCGCATCAGCGGCCAGATCAAATCCACGCCCAAATCGACGGAGCCTGGTCGCTTGATCGTCAACGGCGTGAGCATGCCGCTGAAGATCGATCCCTCCGGGCGTTTTGATCGCCCGTTCTCGTTTCCCAATGGCAGCAACAGCGTTGAAGTGCGCAGTCCTGATGGACAACAGCGGCATCGCACGCAGTTTCTTAATGCCAGTGGTGGCGCCACGCCGGCCAAGTTGCGGGTGTTGTTGTCGTGGGACAGTGACAACACGGACCTGGATTTGCACCTGATTACGCCCGACGGCGCGCACATCTGGTACGGCGACCGTGTCGCGCCGAATGGTGCGGCGCTGGATGTTGACGTGACGACAGGGTACGGCCCGGAGATCTTTGCCATGCCTGCGCCGATCAAGGGGCAGTATTTGGTGTATGTGAATTATTTTGGTGGTGGGTATAGCAGCGATGAAGAAGGGCAGGAGGATGCGGTTCAGCCGCTGACGACGGCGCAGGTGACGGTGATTACCGAGGAAGGGACGCCGAGCGAGAAGATGGAGACGTTTCTGGTGCCAATGCGGGCGGTGGGGGAGTTGACGTTGGTTAAGTCGTTTAGTTATCCGTGATAGGAGGGCACACGACAACTGATGCTCACAGGCTACAAATTTTAATTACTCAATTCGGTTTGTGGCTCGTAAGCCACAAAAATGGTTGTTTGCAAAACGAATATCAACCTTGCGAGGTATGTGTCTCCAGGGCTACATTAATCGCCTGTCTAACGATTATTGATGCTCGAGGGCTACAAATGACCACCTTGTTTGATGTAGCTGACATGTTGAAAGAAGCCCGACGTAACGCTCGTTTGAGTCAGGATGCCTTAGCCCTCCGCGCTGGCGTCTCACGGTCGACAGTGGCACGCATGGAAACCATGGCGAAGGGCGATATGAGCGTATCGGCTTTGGTCCGCCTATTGGAAGCTGCCGGATATGACTTGAAACTGGTGAAGGCTGGTCACGAGCGCACCGTTGAGGACATCCTCGCAGAACAGCGTTCCGGAGTTTCAGACTCATGATTTTAGATGTCCACGTCAGCAGGAAAATGGTCGCCAAGCTCTACCGGGAGCGCGATGAGTACGTTTTGAAATATTTACCCGGCACGGAGGTAACGGACTTCGTCAGCTTGGCGTTGCCTGTCCGTGAAGAGCCGTGGCGCTGGCCTCGAGATCTGTTCCCGTTTTTTCGTCAGAACCTGCCCGAAGGATACTTGCTTGGAGTCATTCGCGAAGAGTTTGGTGCATTGTTGGACGGCACCGACTTATCTCTACTCGCTGTGATCGGTGGCGCGGGAATTGGTCGGGTAACGGTGACACCTGAAGGCGTTCTACCCGGGGCCGAACTGGAGCCTTTGGAAATAGGCCAACTGCTGAAGGCTGAAAATACCAGCGAACACTTCGCGACGCTGGTGCGTCGTTACGCACGCGCCGCAGTCTCCGGTGTCGTTCCTAAGTTCATTGCAAACGATGTTGAACATGCCGCTGTACCTTTGGGAAAACCCACGCTGCGTACCGGTTTTCACATCATCAAAGGTTCGGACGATACGACACCCTACTTGGGCTTCAACGAGTTTTACACCATGCGGGTGTTGGAGCGGCTACAGGTCGTACCGGTAGCCACCTGTCGGATGTCTGAGGACGGTCGCGTCTTGGTCGTAGATCGTTTTGATGTAGATGAAAACGGCCAGCCACGCTACGGGCTGGAAGATGCCTGTGGGCTGTTGGGTCTACCGCCTCACGAGAAATATGCAACCACCACCGAACGCGTGTGGAACGCCACGCGTCCTTACATTCCCGGTGACCTGCTGCGTGCGCAGCGGGAGCATTTCGGTTGGCACCTACTGGCGAACTACGTGGTGCGTAACGCCGATTGTCACGCCAAAAACATTGCGCTCTATTACACCTCGCGGGCAGACGTCGCGTTCACGCCGATCTATGACCTGGTTACCACTCAGGCTTATCCCCGTTTTGCCTCGAACCCGCCTGGCTTATCCGTCGGTGGTCGGCAGACCTGGACGCCGGGGCGCACGATGGAACTCTTCTTTAACGGAGTTTTGGGTATTGCCCCTCGGCAATACGCCTCAATGGTCGAGCAACTGTGCGAATCAGCTGTCGCCGTGGGAAAGGAAGTGATCGAAGCGGCGAAGAACGAACCTGCCTGGCGTGATATCGCCAAACACATGGTGCATGCCTGGAATCAAGGTATGGAAACATTACGCAGCCCACGATCGGCCCCGCATTTTCGAGGATTGGATAGCGCCATCACAGAAGCGGGTTTCTCAGGGCCGCGAGCGGCAGAAAACACGCGAGTACAGATTGGCCGTTCCGAGTTGTTGGCGCCGAAAAAACGCAAGTAGCCGGGTATCGGTGACGTATTGAAGGGTTTGGCGCAGAAGCTGGGAGGGCGTAACCCCGAGTTTTTCCAACTCGGCGACGGAACGCTGTTTCAGCTCATAGTCGATGCGGATGTTGATAGAAGCCATGGTTAGATACCTGTAATGACGTTTGTCGTTACGGCAGCAATTGCGTCCCTAACCTACAACCCCTCATTCAGAGTTCCAGATGGCAGGTCTGCTTTATTTCAGGCATTAAAAAGCCGGCTTGTGGCCGGCTTCTCGGGGACTGGCTTGGTTCATTTTTGGTAAACCGCGCCAGCCTTCAAAACGTACACCCGGATCTTGCGTCCGGCTGTGGGACTTGGCGAGAAAATCATCTGCCTTGTCGGTGCGATCTGAGCCGCGGGGCGGGTCGATGCGCAAATGTGGGGCGCAGCATACTGATTTTTTTGGGGAATTCCCAGCTTGGTGTGCGTCTTCTTAGAGCTGTCCGGCTTGGGATTCGGTGTCCCGTCCGGATTTTCAGGTGAATGTTCCATTGCTTTCGCGGGCAAGCCCGCTCCCACAGGGATAGTGTGATGTCTGTGGGCGTGGGCTTGCCTTTAAAAATGCTCAGGTGTCACAGAAACGGCACCGCCGGCCGTCGTTTGTTGAGCGTCGACCACCAAAACACCCACCCCAACACCCTGATGTTCTGCTTATCAATCTGATCAGCACTGAAAATCTCATCCGGATGCTCGGTTTTGTTGTAACTGCGTAACCGAAGCGCATTGCCCGGCATCCGGTGCAGGTATTTGATGCGCAGCATTCCGCCATGGTCGATCGCGTAAATTTCCCCATCAATCACCTTGGTCAGCCCACGGTCGATGGCGAGGGTGGAGCCGTCCTCAATCCTCGCGCCCATGCTATTACCGAGCATGTGAATACAGATCGCATCGGCATGGTTGATTTCCAGGGCGTCGAGGTGGCTTTTGGGCAGGCGGATGAATTGGCCGGCGTCTTCCACGATGTGGGTTTTGCAGGACCCCGGGGCGATGGGTGTTTCTTTGTAGAGGGGCAGTTCGACGTCGGTCGGCTCGATGACCGTGTAGATGCCACGAATCGCCTGGGCGTCGAAGGTGTTGCCGGACTCGTCGAGCAGGCGCAGGTGTTTGGCGTCTTCCGGACCTTCGCCGGTTTTGAGCCAGTGGCTGTTGACCGAGAGTAATCTGGCGACCTCTTCCATGCGGTAAGCGGGCACACCGCGGGTGTACCAGTTGTGGATGTTTTGAGCTTCCGTGTCGAAAAAAGCGGCAAATCCTGTCGTCGTGATCTTGGCTTTTTCGAGCAATGCTTTGAACCGTGGGCCGCTAGTGTTCTTTTTCATAAACACGAGTCTACGGGCGCAGGGCGGGGCTTTGAATAAACGAACCGTTCAAATTTGGAGGGAAATTTACGACCGGATGTAAGACGTATTTGGAACAAATTAAACAGAAAAAAACCGCAGTGCCGGTGGGGTAAACACCTTGTTTAAAATCTTTAATAAGCACCCACAAAAAACCCCGGATTAACCGGGGTTTTTTTTAAGTCGTCAGTTGCGCAAGGCCATTGGCGTCTTAGCCTTTATAGGCAGCAACCGACTTGGTGATCGCTTCGCGGGCGGCATCGGCGCCGGCCCAGCCTTCGATTTTCACCCATTTGCCTTTTTCGAGATCTTTGTAGTTCGCGAAGAAGT
>Ga0302167_10001019_pt1 | contig 12537 bp, 8 predicted proteins | sample I_Fen_N1_1_FD_193496 | JGI IMG/M metagenome (GOLD analysis project Ga0302167, IMG submission 193496) | Peat permafrost microbial communities from Stordalen Mire near Abisko, Sweden - I_Fen_N1_1 | ecosystem: Environmental > Terrestrial > Soil > Wetlands > Permafrost | place: Sweden: Abisko...
GGTGCTGTTTTTGAACGGCGAATGGGACGAATACACCAGCGCCGAGGATGCCCAGTTGTTCGGGCAATACGTGGCGAACAGCAGCTTCAGCACAATCCAGGCCACCGGGCATTTTCTGGACATGGAGCACAAAGCCGCGTGCCGGGACAGCCGGGACGCCGTGGTGGGCTTTCTGAAGCCTGCGCGGCACACCAGCCGATTGCGCTATCACCAGGACCAGACGCAGCATGCCTTTGCACTCTGAAACACAGCCGACGGTAGGCGCGAGCATGCCCGCGCCTACAGTCGGTGGGCCCGCCGCCTACGCAAACACACGCAACCTGCACATTTTTAGAAGAAAAACTTCAAATCCCGGCGCACATCTGGTACAAAGTCAGCCGCTCTGAGCGGGTGTCGTATAATGGCATTACTCCAGCTTCCCAAGCTGATAACGAGGGTTCTTATAAACACCCCGTTTTGTGAGCAAAGAAATATGTGTAATGCGGGTATAGTTTAGTGGCAAAACGAAAGCTTCCCAAGCTTTAGTTGAGGGTTCGATTCCCTCTACCCGCTCCACCTCCCCCCAGTGTTTCCGGGCCTTACAGCAGACTCCCAATCCGCTTCCAGCCCTTCAAAACCACCGCACAGCCCCCACGCCCAGCGCCTCCAAAAGCCAAAAAAATGGGTGCGCCGTCGATGCCGTCCACACTGATGCCTCGGCAGACCGACCTCACTCAGCAGCCATTCAATCACCCCCTAAAGGCTCGTTGTGCTGCCGTGCCAGCTAAGGTCAGGTTACCCAGCGATAACGCATGTGAGTGACTGGCGGTACCCTTGCGCACCACCACATCCCATTACTGCTCAGCCCTAAGGTTTCTCTACCTACAGAGGGAATTGAGCGCCTACCAGACAGAGAGACAAGCCCGCACCTAATCGCGTGGGCGGCATTTCTGCTTAATTATCTGGCATCGACATCGTGTACATGACTTGCATCGCAGCGTTGGACTCCTTCACGTCGTAAGTGATGACTTCAGCCCTTCGCCGCGAACCTTAATGGGCTTTGGCCAATTCCATCGCGCCCGCTTTGCTGAGAATAACCGGTGGGGCGCTCTCCGATGACGTGAACGCCTTCGCATGGCTTGCCACCCCCAACCTTGATATCGAAGGCACAGGCGATCCGTTCACGAAAGCAGGCATGACCGTCCGTAGCACAGCAAAAAAATAGTGCCCATTGTCAGTCTGTTTCTTTCAGCATATCTTGTACAAGACTTATACAAGAGCATGGTTGATGTACAAGAAAATGAATTGGCCGCTGACGCTGTACTTTGACGGTGAATGCCCTCTGTGTGCGCGCGAAATCAAGCTCCTGCGCGGGCATGCTGCAAAGGATCGACTGCTTTTCGTGGACATCAGCAGCGGTGCATTCGACGCCAAGGCACTCGGGTTCACGTTCGAGCAGATGCAGTCCTCGCTGCACGCCCGTTTCGCTGATGGACGCTGGGTAACCGGTCTGGATGCCACCCTGTGGAGCTGGCGAGCCGCCGGCTTGGGTTTTTGGGCAACGCCACTGACGTGGAGTGTATTGCGCCCGCTGCTTGAATTCGGTTATCGCCTTTTCTGCCGCTTTCGCCCCCATTTGGCGTGGTTACCTCACCCAGATAGTGGCCGTCGCTGTGTCGATAACCGTTGCGAGGTGCCGGCGTCCAAACCCGCATCAGACGAGCAGTCCACGTTGAAAAAAAAGCAGACCTAGCAAGCGCCACTTTGTCATGGGCCCGGCGAAGAGCCTGGGTCATAGCTGATCTGGCGAACCCTGTGTTATCTGCGTCAGATCGTGCGCAGCAGATAGTCTCCTACTGCCAAGGATTGGCCGACACATAAAGCGCAGCAAGGCTGCGAGGAATCAAGATGAACCCATCATTAGCCGAGCATTACCGTGAAATTCTCGTCGGCGTAGGCGAGAACCCTGAGCGTGAAGGACTGCTGGATACACCCAAGCGCGCAGCCAAAGCGATGCAGTACCTGTGCAATGGCTACACGATGAATCTGGAGGAAGTAATCAATGGCGCATTGTTCGAATCACAAAACGATGAAATGGTCATCGTGCGCGACATCGAACTGTATTCATTGTGTGAGCATCACATTCTGCCTTTCATCGGCAAGGCTCATGTAGCGTACATCCCTACCGGAAGGGTACTGGGCCTGTCGAAGGTCGCCCGAGTAGTCGATATGTTCGCTCGCCGCTTACAGATCCAGGAAAATCTTACAAAACAAATTGCCGACGCCATTCAGCACATTACCGATGCCGCCGGCGTGGCTGTGGTCATTGAGGCAAAGCACATGTGCATGATGATGCGGGGCGTGGAGAAACAAAACTCCGTGATGACCTCATCGGTGATGCTGGGCGCCTTTCGCGACTCCTCCGCTACGCGTCACGAGTTCCTGCAACTGATAGGGCGAGTGGGTTAATACCAACAAATCGCGTCAGACCGCCGGAGCGCCTAGATGAACAGTCCCTTCAAGATGAACTCCCTTGGTGACGATTATCGTGCCCTCGTGATAGGCGCCAGTGGGGCGCTCGGATCGGCTTTTTGTGAGTTGCTCAATCAGGATCCAGGTTGTGCATCTGTGCGTGAGCTGGGGCGCAACAGTTTTCCATTTCTGGATCTGGAGGATCCCGACAGTATCGCCAGAGCAGCCTCCGAATTGACTGAAGAAGCACCGTATCAGTTGATCTTACATGCCGCAGGTCTGCTCCACCGCGACGAAATAAAGCCAGAAAAAAGTTACTCCGCGATTGATGCAGATGCGTTGCAGTCGGTATTTCAAGTCAACACAATCGGGCCTGCGCTGGTTTTGCGTCACTTTCTGCCCTTGCTTGATCCTCGTGGTGCGATGGCGATGCTCTCTGCCAAGGTGGGTAGCATCGGCGATAACCGCTTGGGCGGCTGGTACGCCTATCGCGCCTCCAAGGCAGCACTGAACATGCTGATTAAAACGGCGGCCATCGAACTGGCACGAACGCGGCCTCAGATCCGCTTGTTGAGTCTCCATCCAGGCACCGTTATTTCGGGCCTGTCACACCCCTTTCGTGGTGCCTCTGAAGCCAGACCGGCAAGCATTGCTGCCCATGAGTTGTTATCTCTGATTGACCGCTTAGCGCCTGCTGACAGCGGCAATTTCTTTGCTTATAACGGAGAACGCCTTCCTTGGTAGGCAGGGAGTTAACCTTGAATCTGCAGGCGCTGACCGAACGGGCCGCGAATGGGGAAGTACACGAGTTGGAGCCGCTGTCGCTGGAGGGCGATTTTATCTGGCACACGTCAGGCTCGATCAGGGCTAATTCACTTTGCTGGACGAATTAAAAGAGGTCTATTCACCTTCGCGCCATCCGTCATGGCATCTCAGATGCCCGGTGCCAGAGGTAAGGATCAGTACCTGAAAGTTCCTGATGTTTACGGCTAAACCTAGTGTACGTCGAGGTTCTTTTTGAACCCGCGAAGGTTCATTACGAAAAGGCAAACCTGCAGGACGATGAGAGCATAGGCTTCTGCGTACACCCCCCAAGTCACCCACAATATATTGCTCAGGCTAAAGCATACAAATCCTGTCATCCGCCTTGCTGGTCGTTGAGACCCGATAAGCCAGGCAGCAAGCACCGTCACCAACATCGCAGGCCATTGAACCCAATCTAGATAAGCCAAGCTTTTCACCCCGTTCAAAATGGCGATTTACGATTTACGCAGCGTCGATATGGCAGACGTGTCTGGGCGTCTAAACCACCTCTGTTTTTTGCCTTCTCTTCACTCGCCCTATGATCATTTTTCTTCAGGCCTCAATCGACAATGAGTGACGCCAGCGCAACTAGCCACGATAGAGTCTGCATCCATTACCGTTGCGAGGATTGCGCGGACAGTATGTTCCCCCCGATATTGAATCCGCTCACCAATGAAAAAGCTGGAGATTGCGAGAGCGCGGATATCTGGCACCCACTCACGGCACCGCTGCCCATCTCGCACGCCCCTTACAACGTAAACTTGCTCACCGTCGACTGCAAATTCCCGCCCAAACGCGCCAACTCAATACTTGCCTCTGCCGTTTGCTTGCTCGCCGTTGACGTTTGCTCGCTGATATCGCGCACATTCATGATGCTGCGGTTGATCTCTTCGGCCACAGCGCTCTGCTGTTCAGCAGCAGCGGCGATTTGCAGGTTCATTGATTCGATACCAGCCACCGAGCGACTGATACCCGTCAAAGATTCGCCCGCCTGACGCGTGAGGTCAACGCTGCTTACAGTCAATTGCTGGCTGGTTTCAAGCGCAGTCGCGACTTGTACGGTACTGCTTTGCAGACGACCAATCAGGTTTTCAATTTCCTCGGTAGAGGTCTGGGTGCGCTGCGCCAGGCTTCGTACTTCGTCCGCAACCACGGCGAAACCACGCCCGGCATCACCCGCACGAGCGGCTTCGATGGCCGCGTTCAGAGCCAGCAGATTGGTCTGTTGTGCGACGGACTTGATCACATCCAGCATGCTGCCAATCTTGTCGCTATCACGCTTAAGCTCTGCCATAGCCGTTGTCGAGTTGCCAACTTCGCCGACCAGAAGGTTGATCTGCTCGATAGCTTTAGCCAGTACCACATCGCCTTGGGCCGCCTCGCGGCTTGCGCTCTTGGCGGCTTCGGACGCCTGTTCTGCGTTGTGCGCGACTTCCTGAACGGTGGAGGCCATCTCATTCATGGCCGTAGCAACCTGATCTGTTTCCAGTCGTTGGCTGTTGACCCCGACGTTTGTCTGCTCGGTGACCGCAGACATTTCTTCAGCCGCACTGGCAATCTGAACAACACCATCCCTGAGGCCTGTGATCAGCTCGCGCAGGTTCAGGGTCATGCGCTGCATGCTTTGCTGCAAGAGCCCCAATTCGTCTCGTCGCGTTACAGCGGGCCCACCAGTCAACACGCCGGACGCTACACGCTCGGCCTGGCGCAATGTGTCAAGCAACGGGGCTACGATCATCCGGGTAATCACCCACGCAGCCAAAACCCCTAGCAACAGGGCCAGCAGCGCTGCACCGGCTAGCAAATTGTGTGAGTGGGTGACATCCGCAGCACGTTGCTCAGCCTGTGCTTTCGACAGATTATTGCTCGCAGCGAAAAGACTAGAGATGTCATCGTTAAGCAGAGCAGTGGTCTTGGTGGCAGCCTGCAAGGCGTTGCTGAATTGCTCGACCGTGTTGCGATAACCCACCAACGCACGTTGCAAGTTTTGCAGGTGTTCTGCTTGATCTACCGGGAGCAGGTCAACTGTGGTTTTGGCATAAGCACTGGCCTGGTCGATGGCATCTTTGGCAACCTGCTCAAGTTCCGGCTTCATGCTGTAGCTGTAACCGCGAAGCTGGAAACGTGCCTGCTGCACCATGAACTGGGCTTTGATGACTACATCTCGCTGGGCCTGCTCACCTGCCGGCGCGGCCACTGCATCGCTGAGTTTTTTCAGCTCGGCGACTGCGGTATCAGCATAGCCACCGAACACACCCCGTATGTCTTCACGGCTTTTTATAGCTTGGCTGAAGTCGTTGAAGTGGTTGGTGTACTGCTTTACTGAATCTATCGCTGACTGAATATCGACCAAGTTATTTGAGCCCATAAAGGTCGCTCGAATTGAAACGAGGTGGCTATCGAGATTATCGATTTGTTTACGCACCGCAGCCGCCTGCTCACTGTCAGCGGAAGCGGTGTAACGCAGGTGGGCAATTCGCAGATCACGAGTGAGGTCATTGAGTTTGGCGATGTCGAGAATTCGATCACCACGATTACCCAAATCTGTAATACCCACCCACCCGGTTGCGGCAATCAGTAGGGTCAGTATGAGGACGATTGCGAAGCCCATGGCGAGCTTGGTACGAACACTCATGTTTTCAAGAGCACTATTTATAGTCGCAAACATTCGGTTCTTCCCAAGGTCAATGAATGGATGCTTTCAGAGCGGCCTGCCCTTTAAATAGCACCGATCAAGCACCTTTATCGGTCGCACGGGCAGAAACTGAATGGTGAGCCGGATAAAAGTAGGCCATCGAATCCAGCTCGAAACCGAAGTAGTGGTTGAGCAGCAATACGCGCACTCCCAACGAGGTCGATTTGCCAGCGCCTGAGGACGTCTGCCCGCTTTCGCGTGAAGTGATGTTTCAACTTCTACCCAAGCCCGTTACAGGATGGCGTTCACTTTTTCCTCGTTCCTTCGCCAGCATCGCCATGGGCCGCGCGCGCGCGTAGACGACAGGGAAAGGAAGAGTGATCGTCAGACTGGAACTGTGGGGCTTGTACCGCATGACCGGCTGACCGCTCGGTAATGCAAGGAGTGCAGGCCGGACGATGACCGAGGTCCTGTGTATCAGACTACGAATACACTCGCCCCGAGTAAGAGGCCGCAAGGAGTATTCCCGGAGCGCTTACCGCTTAGCGCCTGCCGACAGCGGCAATTTCTTTGCTTATAGCGGAGAACGCCTTCCTTGGTAGGCATGGCGTTAACCTTGAATCTGCAGGCGCTGATCGATCGGGCCTCAAATGGGGGAGTACGCGAGTTGGAGCCGCTGTCGCTGTAGGGCGGTTTTTATCTGCCGCGGTTCAGGCTCGAACGCGGTCAGTTGACTTTTCTGGACGTTGTAGCAAAGCCTATGCACCTTCGCTCCATCAATCAGCTACATGGATTATTGCAGTGTCTTCCGCCATACCCCTGCCCTGTTGCGCAGCAGTGCTTCCATGATGAGATTTGCGGCTCAGGTGAAGGGCACATCGAGTCGTTGGCAACGCCTCGGTAAGTCACAGGGATACTTTCAAATGCGCTTAAAAACGTTCATCCCCTCCAAGCTGTCCTAGAATGATGTGACATTTATTGAGGCTCTGAAAATGATCAACACAGAACTGCTGAAACTGGTGGTTGAAGCATCAAACGATGGCATCGTCGTTGCGGAGCAGGAAGGCGATGAGAACATACTGATCTACGCCAACCCCGCCTTCATGCGCCTTACGGGCTATAGCGCTGACGAAATTCTGTACCAGGACTGCCGCTTCCTGCAGGGGGATGACCGAGACCAAGCCGGCCTCGCCGCTATCCGCGAGGCCATAAAGAATCTTCAGCCTTGCCGGCAAATCCTTCGAAACTATCGAAAGGACGGTAGTGCCTTCTGGAATGAGCTGTCGATAACTCCAGTTTTTAACGAGGCGGATCAACTCACCTATTACATCGGCATCCAGAAGGACGTTAGCGTCGAGTTTGAGGCTAGCCAGCGCGTGCGCGAGCTAGAAGCGGAAGTCGCAAGCTTAAAAACTCAACTAGCTCAATCGCAATATGAATCGCCCGAACTCTGATAACGCCTGAATTGCGACATGAATGAATACTTAATTCACTCGAGCAACAGCTATGGCTCCGGGAACGGCAATGGCGCATCCCCATCACGCCGCACGTCAAAAACATTGAGTGTCATCGCCACCAGCGCGTAGTAGCCGTAGACACCTATCAACTCAACAACCGCAGGTTCGCCAAGCGTACTCACGGCTTCGGCGTACAGAGCATCACCGACACGACGATACTCATAGAGTGCCTTCCCAAGACAATAGACAATACGTTCGTCATCAGTCTGAAACTCGGGCAACACCTGCTGCTTGAGAGATTCTATTACGCTGTCTGACACACCCGCGCTGCGGGCAATGGGCTCGTGAATTTGCCACTCAGCCTGGGACTGCCACCAGGAGGCAGTGACGAGAATAGCCAGCTCAGTTAATCGAAGCTCCAAGCGCGTACCGTATCTGCAAAACTCACCAAGCCTTTGGGCATGGTTGGCAAGCTCGGGACTGTGAATCCACGCTAAAAACGGGCCGTCAAGGTTGCCTCGTGGGCCACTGATAATGTCTCTGAGGACGGTTTTCTGTGATTCATCCATCTGTTCTTCAGAAAGTGGGCTGAGGCGCGATTGGATGGCCATATCTAATACTCCTTTGGGGCCCACCTCGGAGCCAGGTTCAGAGGAATGCTCCGATCAACTTGCTGCGGGGCTGCGGCAAGTCGAAGATTTTGCGTGACTCAACACTGGAAAGGATGGAGGTAGTGCCCATCTAACGGCTAGGGCGATTCGCGTTCCAGCGTGATACGTTTTCCTAAGCAATCTGACTCGCGAATTTCCCTACCGCATCGACCACCCTCCTGGCGCCATCCTGAATTTCCACAATTACCTCGCCTGCCTGGGTCGCTAATTCGAGGCCCTGCTCCGCTTGTGACTTGCTATTCGCCATTTCAGCTACTGTCTCATCGACCAGCTTCTGGTTCTGCAAGACGACAGAAGCAATTTCTTCAGTAGCGCTGCTGGTGCGCCCAGCCAATTGCCGGACTTCATCTGCCACGACAGCGAATCCTCTACCCTGCTCACCTGCGCGAGCAGCTTCAATTGCAGCATTCAATGCCAGTAAGTTGGTTTGTTGGGCAATACTACTGATCGTTTGAATGATCGAACTGATCAACAGTGACTGCTTACCGAGCGCTTCCACCCCGCCAGAGGCAGCCTGCATATCAACGGCGATTTTACGCATAGTATGCATAGTGTCATTGACTACCACTGCTCCTCGCTGAGCACTAACATCAGTCTGCTGGGATATTTCAAACGCAGTTTGGGCGGCCTCACTGACCTCTTGTTCACGGGTAACCTGGTCGGTGACAACGGTCGCAAATTTAACCACCTTGCAGAGTGCTCCTTCGGTGTCATAAACCGGGTTGTACGTCGCCTCTAGCCATACCGTCTGACCGCGACTGTCAATACGCTCAAATCGGCCAGCGACAAACTCCCCCTTGTTCAACATCGCCCAAAAATCCTTGTATTTCTGGGACGAGGTTTCTTCTGGCGTGCAGAAAACACGGTGATGACTGCCTTTAACTTGGCCTAGGCTGTAGCCCATTGCTTTTAAAAACTGATCATTCGCCGTAAGTACATGCCCGGAGAGATCGAATTCAATCACCGCCGTCGAACGAAGTAATGCGTCAATGAACGAGACGCTTTCCGATGCTTTTTCCAATCGAGAGGTAATGTTCGTCGCATAGCAGGTGATATGACTCAACCTGCCAGTCATATCCGTTATGGGCTGCCAATGCGCATGAAGCCACACCAATGAACCGTCGGCATGCAGGTACCTGTATTCGTCAGAGATGGACTTACCTGCGGCTACTGCTGCTCGAAAGTTGTGAAAGCACGGTAGCTTGGACACATACTGCGGAACGATATCGGCCATGGCGCGACCTAGAAGCTGATTCTGGGTGTAGCCCAAAGCCTGCGCAAAACTTTCATTGCATGCGGTAATTTTAAAAGTTGAATCGATACTCAACGTTAGCATTTCACGGTTTAGGCCATCGCGTAGTTGGCGCAGCTCCGACAGCTCTGCTGCCTGAGATTGAAGCTGGTTCTTGATTTTGGTATTGAACATGGGAAACCGCCTGTTGGGTCATAATAAGTCTATCGGCATGGTCAGCAAGATGTTGAGGCGACCAGGCGGGTGAAAAACCATATAGAAAAATCGTCTTACAAGGTCTCTGAACTGCCATAGCCTGGCGTGTTTACTCGTGTCCGGGGTTAGGCATTCAATACTTCGGGGGGCAAGTCACCGGTAGCGGACGCGATCCCCTTTATCAACAGGCCTCCATGCGCAATAGAGGCACTTCTAAGTCCGCGCCGAATATCCTAAGCCGCGCTGAAGAACGCCACTTTCGCGGTAAGGCGATCCGCCAACTGCGAGAGTTCCATGCTAGCCGTTGCCACTTGAAGCGAGCCGGTGGCCGACTGCACCGTGGATCCGTGGATGCGGTTTATATTTTGAGCGACATCATCGGCCACGCTACTCTGCTGCACAGAGGCACTTGCAATCTGGGCGTTCATATGACTGATGGCGCCAACCTGCTCGCTGATCCTAGTCAATGCATTCTGCGCACTGCGGGTTTGCGTGACCGTTTGGCTCACCAGCTCGCAACTATTACGCATTGTTCGCGATGCGGTTTCAGTCCCCACTTGCAGCGTGCTGATCATCTCCCGAATTTCCTCGGTCGACTGCTGTGTACGATTGGCCAGCGAGCGCACCTCATCAGCTACCACCGCAAACCCGCGCCCATGCTCTCCTGCCCTCGCAGCTTCAATAGCAGCGTTTAGGGCCAATAAATTGGTTTGCGAGGCTATGGAGTTGATTACGTCGATCACTGACTCGATATTTTCACTGTGTTTGGATACCTGGTTCACGGTATCCGTGGTTTGCTCCAGAGTTATTGCAAGCCGTTCGATGGCAAGAGTGGTGCTTGCAACTAATTGATTGCCACTTTCCACTTCTATATCGGCCAACCGGGAAGCATTAGCCGCCTGCGCGGCATACCCGGATACTTCATTAACAGTCGCAGCCATTTGCGTGATTGCTGCGGCCACCTGCTCGGCTTCGCGGGTTTGCAAGCTGATCTGCTCATTGTTAGCCGATGATGTGGCAGACAATTGGGCAGACGAGTGATTGACCTCTTGGGCCGCTATCCGCACCTGCTGGATAGTCTCTGCCAGGTGGCTAAGCGCGTCTTTCAATACCCCCATCACGCTGTCCGGGTAATCTGTGGAAATAGTCTGATTCAGGTCACCCGCAGCCAGCCGCTGGATGGCTAATGCAACCTCGGTGGGCTCGGCGCCCAGCGTGGATTTAACGAAACGAATGATCACAGCTGACAACATGATGCTCAGCAGCAGGGCAATAACGGTTGCGATCAGCATCAGCGTACTGAACTGGCTGGCGGTTGCCTGAATCGCGCCAAGCTTCGCCTTGATTGACGCCTCCTCGTAGTCGATCAGCGCATTCACGCGTTTCAACCACTCGCTGTAGTCCAAAGACGTTTGACGCATCAGTAGTGTCTGGGCTTCTGGAATATTGCCAGCCCGGCGCAGGGACAGTACCGCCTGGGTAGATTTCAGGGTTTGTTGTTCGATGTCCTTGATAGCGCTGAGTAATCGAACCTCTTCGGCAGTCACGCTTGCGCCCTTGAACAGCTGATCCATAGGAGCCGCCGAGTCGGAGTAGGCCTTTTCCAAGGTTGTAACCTCCGACAAGTGTTTTTCCAGATCCAGATCGGTCGTCACCAGCACCGCATCCCGGATAGCAATGGCGCGGTTATGCACGCTCCCACGGAAATTGATGGCATAGCGCTGCACCTTTGCCGCGTTTTCGCTAACGTCGACCAAGGTGGAATCAATGAACGCAACGCGCTGAATACCGATGGCTGTTATCACTATAAGTAGCGCCAGGATGGCTGTGAAACTGAGCCCTATACGTGTGGCCAACGAAAGCGTTTTTTTCATGGCTAGCTCAAAAATATGCCCCGTCCGGGGCTGGATTAATGCGAATGATTCTATTATGCAGTCACACTAAGTGCGCTGACGATCAGTCGATGCTGGATGGGTCGTCTAGTTAGGAAAACACACGATATTGATAGCTCAGTGCCGTCGAGTCTGAGTGTGTCTGCTGACCTGCAATGGGCATAACGGGCTATCAATGGGATTTCAATGGGATTTCAGGATGACTTTTGCAGTCGGATCTGATGAGGGAGGCTGTCGAAGGCCAACGTTCCTGAGGTCACCAAAGGGGCACCAATAAACCAATTTCATCGCTTAGCTGAGCTTCCATTGTCAGTTCAGCTCACTGAGGATATCCTTTAAAAAAACTTATACAAGGTGTTTGTTTGTGTACAAGAAAAGAACTGACCACTGACGCGGCGCGCCCACCATGCGCTCGAGAAATCAAGACACTACGCGCACAGGCTGTGCCGGATCGCCTCCTGTTTGTGGACATCCGCGATGATGCGTTCGACGCAAAATCCCTGGGATTTAGAGTCGTCGCTGCACGCCAGGTTCGACGATGGAGCATGTGTCGCAGGCGTGGACGCTACTCTCTGGAGCTGGCGAGCAGCGGATTTTGGTGTCTGGGCAGCACCGTTAGCATGGCGATTTATTAGGCCGCTATTTAGCGTCGGATATCGTCTTCTATGCAGCTCGCGCCCCTATTTGGCATGGCTGCCTGATCCTGACGCTGGCCGCCGTTGTCGCGAAGACAACCGTGCGGTTTGAGAAACCAATACCGGCCCATGCAACCGGTGGTACCGCCGGCGAGAAAGCAGGCTTAGGATAAATGCTTTGCTCAGAGCGGGAACGTAGCCAATTTGATAGTCGCAGAGCGACGATGTCATTACGTAAGGTGAACTGACCTGTAGTAGCAAAATCGATTAGGCGGTACAGGTTTGCTGACAGCAGAAAAAACGCTCACGTCACCACCAAACCGGCCAAAAATTACCTATACACTCATATTCCCATGTATAGGTTTTCTCGCTCGATATCGAAAGTTCGATGGAAGGATCGGTACTGCGCTTAATCGCTGCGGAGTCTTATTGCTTCTGCGCGAATTTATTCCACTGGATTCTGTTTGATGAATACGACTCGCCGGCTACTCCTCGTCCTAGGTGACCAGCTATCTTTCAATCTCGCCTCCTTGCATGGGCTGGAT
>Ga0302167_10001022_pt1 | contig 12524 bp, 11 predicted proteins | sample I_Fen_N1_1_FD_193496 | JGI IMG/M metagenome (GOLD analysis project Ga0302167, IMG submission 193496) | Peat permafrost microbial communities from Stordalen Mire near Abisko, Sweden - I_Fen_N1_1 | ecosystem: Environmental > Terrestrial > Soil > Wetlands > Permafrost | place: Sweden: Abisko...
CGTTATCTCTCAACTGAATGTCCAGAATTTCTTTTAATTCTTTCTTCAGATCTTTATCGGTGATCTTGGCTGCGGCTTCAATTCTGTAGTCCAGGTTTCTGGTCATCCAGTCTGCTGAGGAAATATACATATCTTCCGCACCTTTATTGTAGAAATACATTACTCTGGCGTGTTCCAAATACTCATCCACAATACTGATGGCTTTTATCTTTTCTTTGAAATCTTTCTGATTTACAGCACAATAAATACCTCTTACAATGATTTTTATAACAACACCTGCAATAGAAGCTTCGTACAATTTTGTAATTAAAGCACGGTCGCTCACCGAATTGGCTTTAATAATCATTTCCGCTCTTCTTCCTGCTTTTGCTTCTTCAATTTCTTTGTCGATGTGATGAACGATCTTTTCACGCATAAACTGTGGACAGACCAATAAATTTTTACACGTCTTCAGAATAGGCAAATAATCTTCTTTAGATTTCTTTAATACGTTAAAAATTTTATTAATATCCGCCATCACATTACGATCTGAGGTCATTAATAAATGATCACCGTAGATTTTAGCAGTTTTTTCGTTAAAATTTCCTGTGCTTACGAAGCCATATTGAAGGGTTTTGTTTTGTACCCTTTTCTTAATGATGCAGAGCTTAGCATGAACTTTTTTGTCCGGAATTCCCACTAAAACAGTGATTCCTTCCGGTTCCAGCATTTCTTTCCATTTCAGGTTGGATTCTTCATCAAATCTTGCCTGTAGCTCAAGCATTACCGTAACATCTTTGCCATTTCTTGCAGCATAAATCAAAGCATTAATGATTTTTGAACTGCTCGCCAAACGGTACGCTGTGATTTGAATTGATTTTACATCAGGATCCATTGCAGCCTCACGAAGAAGATCAATGACAGGAGTATATTTATGGTAAGGGAAAGTAAGAAGTACATCTTTTGCAAGAATAACGTCCGTTACTCTTTCGCCATGTTCAAAAGCTTGATGTTCAAAAGAAGTTCTTTCCGCAGGTCTTGCATAAGATTCAAAAACATCAGGAAAATCCATGAAATGCTTGAAATTATGAATTTTTCCTCCCGGAATGATGCTGTCCTTCTTGGTTAAATTCAGTTTACGGATAAGCAATTCCAATAATGCTTTATCCATATCTTTATCGAAAACAAACCTTGTCGGTTTTCCTTTTCTTCTGTTTTTAATTCCTTTTTCTATTTTTTCTGCGAAATTGGTTCTGATGTCATTATCAAGATCCATTTCGGCATCTTTTGTTACTTTGAAGGCATTTGCAGCAAATTCGTCATACCCGAAGTAGGAGAAAATATGCGGTAAATTGAACGTAATAACATCTTCCAGCAGCATTACATTTTTTTCCTCCGGATCTTCTGTCGGAAGCAATACGAATCTTCCCACAAAACGCGACGGAATTTCAATGATCGCATAATTACTTGAATATTGCCAGTCTTTTTTTCTCATCGCAACGCCCAAATAAAGGCTTTTGTCCCTCATATAAGGCATTGGAGTGTTTTCATGAAGAAGAATTGGAATAACATTCGCTTCTACAACTTCATCAAAATATGTTCTTACAAAATCTTTCTGTCTGGCCGTTAAGTTTTTAGAATTTTTAATGAAAACCTTTTGATCAGCCATTTCTGTCTGGATTTTTTTCCAGGTCTTATCGAAATTCTGCTGATGCTTAATAACAATTTCATTAATGTTTTGAAGGATCTTGGAAGGTGGCTGATAAAAAGACTCAGCGATTACTTTTTCCTTAAAATCCATGGCGCGCTTTAATCCGGCAACCCGCACTCTGAAAAATTCATCTAAATTATTGGAAAAAATCCCAAGAAAACGGATTCTCAGATGTAAAGGTACATTTTCGTCCATCGCTTCCTGTAAAACTCTTTCGTTGAAGGCAAGCCATGTAATATCTCTCGGATTAAAGTGTAATGACATTCTCTAGTTTATAATTTATCAAAAATAATAATTCGTACGCTTTTCAACTATTTTTCTAGGTTAAACTTTGATTAATTTTTAATGTTTTAAATAAAGAACAAAAGAAAAGATAATTTTTTGTAAGGATTCTGAAACGATTCCGACTATAGTTGTAAAGATAAATTATAATCACAAAAAATTATTTATGAAAAATTATTTATTATTAATCATCAGTTTATTTATGACCAATATCTATGCGCAGAGAGGATGTGCAACAGATCAGAAGATGAAAGAGTTTTTTCAAAAAAATCCTCAGGCTTTGGCAAGAAAAGCAGATCTGCGAAATTTTCTTATTAACAAAAATAATACAGCTAAATTGCCACAAAGTGTCATTACAATTCCTGTAGTTATACATGTATTATATAAGAATGCGACACAGAATATTTCTGACGCTCAAATTGCATCACAAATTGCAGTTTTGAACAATGATTTCAGAAAAATGAATTCAGACTTTAATACTGTAGTTCCAAATGCTTTCAAACCAAATACTGCAGATTTAGAATTGACTTTCTGTATGGCAACAAAAGATCCCAACGGAAATCCAACAACTGGTATTGAAAGGAAATCTGTACCATCTAATTTTAATTTTAATAATTTCGATTATTTTGAATCTCCGGGATTAGTAGGTTGGGATTCTACAAAATACTTAAATATTTGGGTTGGAGAATTACCTGCAGGTGATCTAGGATGGGCATTTTTTCCTGATGTTGCAGGATTAGATCTTGATGGTTTGGCGATTAGTTATCAGTGTTTTGGAACGATTGGTACTGCCTCTGCTCCTTTTAATAAAGGCAGAACCACAACTCATGAAATAGGGCATTATCTTGGATTGGAACATATTTGGGGTTATGGAGAATATACTTGTGGAACACCGGATAATGATGATTTTTGTGCAGATACTCCCGCAACAGACAATCCTTATAATGGAACACCTACATTTCCGGATAATCAACTTATGTGTACTCCTTCCGCAAATGGTGCTATGTTTATGAATTTTATGGATTATGTAGATGATGCCGCAATGGCAATGTTTACTAATGATCAAAAAACAATTACGAGTAACACAATGGCAGGTCCGCGTGCCAGTTTACTTAATGCCAATGGATGTTCCTCTGCTGTATTAGGTACAAGTGAAAGTGAAAAAGCCACTTCTATAAATGTTTTTCCTAGTCCGACAACAGAATATGTTTCTATAGCTTCGCCTTTGGTTAAAATTAATGAAGTAGAAATATTTAATGCTGAAGGAAGATTAGTGAGAAAAGCTTTTATTAAAAATGAAACTGACAAAATTAATGTCAAGGAATTTGCAGCCGGAGTATATTATGTAAGAACGTATAGTGACAAACAATTCGTGAAGTCTCTGAAATTTATTAAGAAATAAGTGAAAAAATTTCCAATTATTTATTTTTAAACCTCGATTATTTCGGGGTTTTGTTTTTTAATATGTCAATTTGTCACAAAATTCTATATGGTACAGATATTGAGAAATTGAGAATATAAATTAAATATTAAAATTAGAAAAAATATAAATATTATGAGTAAAATAATTGGAATTGACTTAGGAACAACCAACTCTTGCGTTGCAGTAATGGAAGGTAAAGATGCTGTTGTTATTCCTAATGCAGAAGGTAAAAGAACGACGCCTTCTATTGTAGCATTTACAGAAGATGGTGAAAGAAAAGTAGGAGATCCTGCAAAAAGACAGGCTGTAACGAATCCAAAAAAGACAGTATATTCTATCAAAAGATTTATTGGAACTCATTTTAAAGATGATGCAAGTGAAATTTCAAGAGTACCTTACGACGTAGTAAAAGGTCCGAATGACACTGTAAAAGTTAAAATTGACGATAGAGAATATACTCCACAGGAAATTTCTGCAATGACGCTTCAGAAAATGAAGAAAACTGCTGAAGATTATCTTGGACAAGAAGTAACAAGAGCGGTAATTACTGTTCCGGCTTACTTTAATGATGCACAAAGACAGGCTACTAAAGAAGCAGGAGAAATCGCTGGTCTTACAGTAGAAAGAATTATCAACGAACCAACTGCAGCTGCATTGGCTTACGGTATGGATAAAGCTCACAAAGATCAAAAGATTGCTGTTTATGACCTTGGAGGTGGTACTTTCGACGTTTCTATCCTAGATTTAGGAGACGGAGTTTTCGAAGTATTGTCTACAAATGGTGATACACACTTAGGAGGTGATGACTTTGATGATGTAATTATCAACTGGATGGCAGACGAGTTCAAAGCTGAAGAAGGAGTAGAATTAAAATCTGATGCAATCGCATTACAGAGATTAAAAGAAGCTGCTGAAAAAGCTAAAATTGAATTATCTTCTTCTCCACAAACTGAAATCAACTTACCATATATCACGGCTACAGCTACAGGTCCTAAACACTTAGTGAAGACTTTAACTAAAGCTAAATTCGAGCAGCTAGCTGCAGACTTAGTAAGAAGATCTATGGAGCCTTGTAAAAAAGCGCTTTCTGATGCAGGTCTTTCTATCTCTGATATCGATGAAGTGATCTTGGTTGGAGGTTCTACAAGAATCCCTATCATTCAGGAAGAAGTTGAAAAATTCTTCGGTAAAAAACCATCTAAAGGAGTAAACCCTGACGAAGTAGTAGCAATTGGTGCTGCAATCCAAGGAGGAGTTCTTACAGGAGACGTAACAGATGTATTACTTCTTGATGTTACTCCACTTTCTTTAGGTATCGAAACAATGGGTTCTGTATTCACTAAATTAATTGAATCAAACACTACGATCCCAACTAAAAAATCTGAAGTATTCTCTACAGCTTCTGATAACCAGCCGGCTGTAAGCATCAGAGTAGGACAAGGTGAAAGACCAATGTTCAACGATAACAAAGAGATCGGTAGATTTGATCTTACTGATATTCCACCAGCTCAAAGAGGAGTTCCTCAGATCGAAGTAACTTTTGATATTGATGCAAACGGAATCTTGAGCGTTTCTGCTAAAGATAAAGGTACAGGTAAAGAGCAGTCTATCAAAATTCAAGCATCTTCAGGTCTTTCTGACGAAGAAATCGAAAGAATGAAAAAAGAAGCTCAGGAAAACTCTGCATCTGATGCGAAGAGAAAAGAAGAAGTTGAAATTTTCAACAAAGCTGACGGATTGATCTTCCAAACTGAAAAGCAATTGAAAGAGTTTGGTGATAAATTATCAGCTGACAAAAAAGCAGCAATCGAAGCAGCTCACGCAGAATTGAAAACAGCTTTCGAAGCTAAAAACGGTGATGATGTGAAAGCTAAAACAGAAGTTTTAGATGCAGCTTGGATGGCAGCTTCAGAAGAAATGTATGCAGCAGGACAACAGGCAGACGGAGCAGGAGCTCAAAACCCTGGAGGTAATGCAGCAAACGGTGCAGAAGATGTACAGGATGCAGACTTCGAAGAAGTAAAATAAGCAGTCACAGACTGATTGAATATAAAATCCCCAAGCGAAAGTGAGGGGATTTTTTGTATCTGGAATTAAAGGAAAATACTTAAATAAATATTCCTTGTATTTCTAAGTGCTAATTTCAAGCTTATATCCTTTTCCGCGTATAACAACAATTTTGATATTCGAATCAAATTCCAGTTTTTTTCTAAGTTTTGATATGAACATATCCAGACTACGCCCCACAATAACACCTTCATCTTCCCATATCTCTTTTTGCAATCTGGTTCTCTCTATAGTTTCGTTAGGAGATAATGCGAAAATGAGTAACAGACGCGTTTCAGTTCCAGTCAATTCTATTGTATTTTCATTTTTTATTAGCTTACGGTTCTTTGCATCGAACAACACTAAGCCCAAAGTTAACATATCTGTATGCTGACTTTCAGGTAAAGTTTTCCGAGGCTTAACAGGTCTGAAAAAAATAAAACCAACAAATGCTAAAAATGACAGACCGCCCAGAAGATATCCATTTTTTACTATATTTATTCCTGCGGGTTTGAATTTAATACTGATCATATAACAGGCGACGGGTTGTTTTCTTCCTCTACAGGAAACAATATCATCTTGTTTATTTTTAGAGATAGCGTATCCATAGGCTACACTGGAGTTGGCACAGTTAAGTACATTAACAACATAGTCACTTGTGAACGGGTCTTTGGCTAACAAACGTTGAGTAGTATTCACCAGAGAGTCAGGTTGAAAAGTAATCTCATTCTCAAAGCTGATCAGATATTCATTTTTTGCAATCTTTTTCACAGGGAGAACTCTTGATGTACGATCACCCGACTGTAGAAGTATTTCATGTCCGATTTTGCGAAGCAAAATTTCCCTTCTGGCAAAGTCAAAGTCGTCACTATCCTTACTGCTAAAAGCTGCATAGATTACACAGATAAATGAGAGAAGTATGAATCCGAACAGGTATTTGCGTTTTCCTGAAAGGAGATTTCTGCTATTAAACATAGTGTCAAGTTATTATTTACAAAGTTTACATTTTTATTTACAATTTTAAGCTCATAAACAGAAAAATAGTAGAGTAATTTTGATGCATAAACTTTAAAAGGATTATAAAACAATGTTATTAATTAAATCTACAAGAAACATGAAAAAAATTGTTTTTGTGCCGATCTTACTACTGATTGTGGTAAGCGGACTGGTATTTGCTAATTGTGAAGTTAAAAATGAAACGTCTAAAAAGCCAACCCCAAAGACCCTCTCTGCTGCTGAAATTAAAGCTGAAAGAAAAAAATGGGAGGCTACCCCTGCCGGTATAATATACAAAAAATGGGAAGTGTCTCCCGTAGGTGAAAAAGTGCAGGATGCTGAAGCTAAAATATGGAAGAACATTAAAGGGTATACCGATATGGAGGGAATTGTAACCTCTCTTTCTCTTCCGCCAGGCTCAAGATTAGGTTTCGGAGTGATGGTCAGGATTAATGATGACGATTACATTGCAATATTTCAGCCAGAAAAGTCTCAACTTGAGCAATTGCATAGCTTAAAAGTTAACGACAAAATAATTATAAAAAGCCATAGCCTAATGCACGCACCTAAGTATGCATATCCAATAGTACCAGTCGGATATGTAGAACGGGATAATAAAGTAATTTTTCAGCGTATCCCTCGTAAAGGCGGATGCTAAATAAATGATGAAATATTTATAAATATAAAATCTCCGAGCGAAAACGAGGGGATTTTTTGTATCCGGAATTAAAGGAAAAATAACTAAATTCGTATAGTTTTAATCAAAAAATAAAGTTCAGATGAAGTGTAATAAAATAATTTTAATTGTTGGTTTATTTTTATTTCAATTAAATTTTGCTCAAGAAAAAGCAGACGTTGTGTTAAACAAAGCTTTTAAAGAAGCAAAAGCTAAGAATAAAAATGTTCTTTTGGTTTTCCACGCATCGTGGTGCAAGTGGTGCAAAATGATGGAAAAAAATATGAATCTTCCTGAAACAAAACCCTTATTCGATAAAAATTTTGTAACTGCTTATCTTGATGTTCAGGAAAGAGGCGAAAAGAAAAGCCTTGAAAATCTTGGCGGACAGGAAATCATGAACAAATATAAAGGCGAAAATGCAGGACTTCCTTTTTGGCTTGTACTAGATCCGAAGGGAAAAGTATTGGCAGATTCTTTTGATGAAAAAGGTGATAATTTAGGTTCACCTGCAACACTAGAAGAGGTTAATTCCTTTTTAGCTAAGTTGGAAAAATCTTCCAAATTAAATAAAAAAGAGCTTGAGACAATTCAAAGTGTATTTGTGAAAAAAACTCAATAATAAATTCTAAAAATTGAAATGCCTCTAAAAGTGTAAATTTTTAGAGGCATTTTTGTTATATAGGATGATCTTAATTACTACTTTTGTCAATTTTATCTGTTTCTTTTAAGTAAAATTCTAAGTTTTTTTGAGTGAGTTTACCGTAACCTTCTTCTTTAATACTTTCCAATTGAGCTTGAATAAATTTGTCCTTTTCCGTTCTTAATAAAGTATCTCTCATCGAAACAATATCGGTTGCCATATATATATCATTTTTCAAGTAAGTTGAAATATTTTCTTTATTACCTACACAACCCATTTTGTATTTCATAATAAGTGGATTATCGAAATAGAATTTATAAATTTCTAAAAATCTTTTATCATTTCTTTTAAGAAGTTCTTGGCTTGAATATAATCTTAACGAATTACTGCCATTTTTAGCAAAGAAATAGAGCTCGTCATTTTTGGCTGTTTTAGATATTTCTTTAAAGTAACCATAAATAATACTTGACTCACCATCAATTCCTACGTGTGAAGATTCTGCATAGTCGATTGTATCTAAAGGTTTTGCTAATGCTTTTACTTTTTGAGAGATCTGAGCATTTATGAAATATAGTTGAAAGACAAGAAGAAAAGCAATTTTTATTTTCATGTTATAAATATAAAAAAACTCCCCAAACAAAACGTTCAGGGAGCTTAATCTAATTTTTATTTACCAAAGAATATTTCGTCTTTCTTTTGTTGTTCTACATATATTTCCTGAAATTTTACAGGCATATAATTGTAAAGATCGTTCCAATATTGAGTTTTTGTGTGCTTTTTAAAGCTTTCAAAAGATCTTACAAAAAGGTTTTCAATCATGTCTTTTACGTAAGAATTTCCTTTTTCGTAAATGAATTCCATCAGTTTAATATGATGCCCAATGATATTAATCTTAGACTCTAATAAAAGATCTTTCAGGTAATTGATAGTCGCCTGCATAACCCCGGCGAAATTATTTTGTTTTGATAATTGAGTGATTTCACTCCTGATTGGTGGATAGAAAAATTTTAAATACTCTACAGCCATTTTTTGGTTAATAGTTTGCATTTGCACATTCATCATAATTAATATTTTTCGAATACTTCTATTGCCGCGAAAACCGTACCAAACTTATAAGCAGGCAGCAAAAACAAATACGCCTATTATGATAGCAATATGAGTTGCCAATATTTCCATATTATGCCTAGAATTGGTCTGTTTCCATTGTTTCCAGTCGAATTCTTTTCTGATTTTTTTCTTCATAATTTTAACTTTTTTGTAATAAAATGGGTAAAATATGTAATGAAAATTTTACATTCCATGTTTATAAATTTGTTTTGAATAAATTTTCTGCAAGTCCTGAGAAATATGAGTAAAAATGGCTTTTCTGTATTCTTCGTTGCAAAATGTGGTAAAATTGTCCAGAGAATAAATAAAAGTACTTTCTACAGCGTTTTTCAGCTTTACATCGCCGTTTTTGTAAATCTCATCCATCTTTTGTAAGCTCTTAAATAAGAGATTTCTGTCGTTTTGGCGGATCATGTTTTTAATACGATCCGTAAAAGTTTGGATAACACTGTAAGAATTTTGACTTTTATTGTTTTCCAATTCATTTTGAATGTCGGGAACCACATCTGTAATTTCCTGAGCAGCTTGTAAATAATTCATATTTCTATTGATTTTGATCTAAAATTTTAATGAAAACACCGGAAATAAAGACGACCAATAAAGCGATCAATATGACATGGTAAGGTTTTAACCATTTTGGAGTTTTTGGGCCTTTGCTTTTTAATCTTCTTAATGTGTCCAATCTGTTTAATGTCTTTAAGTCCATTTTGTATGTTTTGAAGACTAAATGCCAAATTACATTCCTTTTATTATTAATTTAATTTAAATGGTTTGAAATCAATTTGTTATTTAATTTTAATTAAAATTTTAAAGGAAAAAAGCCTGTCAAAATGATAAGCTTTTTATCAGAATGAAAAGACATGAAAAAATCCTCAAGGTTTTCTTGAGGATTTAGATTGATTAAGTTTTATGATTATCAGAGATTTCAAAATCTTTGCTGAGTGAAAAGCCTTTGCGAGCTTAAAAACATTTAGTAGTCAAAAAATACTTTGCGCTCTTTGCGTTAAAAAAATATTATCCAATTAATATTTCGATGATTTAAGCTTCACTTTATTCTTACTAATAATGATGTGGAAAAGGTTAGAATAATCCTCTTCGGAAACAGTTTCAAAAGGCTTCTTAGCTCCAAAAGCTTCCAGAATATTGAGAATTGTATTAGAATGTCCCGCGATAATTACATTTTTCCCGGAATATTTACTGAGAATTTCTTCAATAAGTTTTTTATTATCAGTAGGATTGTAATTGGTGATTTCAATTTTATTAAATTCTGCAATAGGCTGCAAAGTTTGTTGAGTTCTATTAAAAGGAGTGGAATAGGCAGCCGCGAATTTTACTTTTTTTAATTCTGTCAATAGTTTTTTGGCTCTTTGTTTTCCAATTTCGCTGAGGTTTGGATTTTTGTTGTTTGCATCGGAAATATCCTTTTCCGCATGTCTTACAATGTAAATATTGGTAGTCTGCGAATACAGAAAGGTAAAGGAAAAGATCAGTAAAAATGTTGATAATAAATTTTTCATCGAAGTTGTTTTTTATTGATTTTGATTCAAAACTAAAATACTATAATTTTATCCAAACCTCAAAATAGATTTATTTGTTTCTTGTTGCCTTTGAAGTTTAAAACTATATTTGTGCCTTCAAAAAAGATCAAAAAAAATGTTTTCAAAAATAGTAGTACACAGAGTAGGAAATAAAATCAATGGAGAGTCTTTAACGCTTTCTCAGGAAGAATTGCAGTTGGAAGAAGGAATGGCAGAATCGCTTGAAGATTACTTTTTAGGGTCTTTCAAGTCTGAGGAAACCTTCAATTTTTACAGTGATACTTATTTGGTAAATAATCATGTTTTCAGTTCTGTATCTGAAATTTTTGATGATAAAGCCAAGTTTCTTTGGGAAGCCGAAAATATTGCGAAGCATCTTTTTGAAGTTGCCGAAAACCCAAGAGTTATGGGTGGAGAATTATTCATCGTATATTTTGAAGATGATAGAGAAGGTGATGAAAAAGTAGACAAGATCGGGATTTTTAAAACTGAAAAAAGAGAACCATTCTTAAAAATAGCTCCTCAAGGTGAAAGTTTTGAAATTGAAAAAGACCTTGGAATTGGTTTGTCAAAAATTGATAAAGCTGCGTTGATTTACAATAATCATAAAGAAACAGGATACGTACTTTCTGTAGTTGACAACAACAAAAACGGAGATATGTATTACTGGTTTGAGGATTTCTTAAAGGTAAAACAACGTGACGACGAATATTTTCATACACAAGAAGCGTTAATGGTGTATAAAGATTATATCACAAAACAACTTCCTCAGGAATTTGAAGTTTCTAAAGCAGATCAGGCAGATTTTTTAAATAAATCGATCAATTTCTTCAAAGAAAAAGAAGAGTTTAAGTTAGATGAATTTGCAGCTGAAGTTTTAGGAGATGAGCATGTGATCGAAAGTTTCAATAATTTTAAAACAGACTACGAACAGGATATGCAGATCAATATCGCAGAAGAATTTCCGATCAGTGAAGCGGCTGTTAAGAAGACGCAAAGACATTTCAAGAGTATCATTAAATTAGATAAAAACTTCCACATTTACATCCATGGCGACCGTCAGAAATTGGCTACGGGAGAAGATGAGAAAGGGAAATATTATATGTTGTATTTCGATAAAGAAGTTTAAACTATAAAATCGTCCGGTTTATTAATAAAATGATAACTTTATAACCAATCACAAAATATTCGTTATGAAGTTCATGATCATTTTCTGGGCGCTTTATATGTTGTTTTTCTGCATACCGTTTCCGATTTTCATTTATATGGTAACTTCGGAAACGCTTTTAGAACCAAGAAATTCGCTGAACGTCAGCTATATTTATCTTGGTTTTTCTGTTTTAGTATGGTTGTATGTGATTATATTTTTCATCAATAATCTTTTTGTAAAAACTTTTAAAGCTAAAAATGCGATCAATAATATTCTCAAAAAAGGAATATCAAGGGAGGCGAAAATTATTGATTATCAATTGATAAAATATAATGCTAAATCAAATATCAATGCCATTCAGGTCAAACTTTCTTTTCAGAATTTGAGGAATGTTTTGATTGAGCATGAGTTACTTTTTCATGATATTAAACCTCAGGAAAAGAGATTTGATAAAGGTAAAACAGTCAAAGTTTTACTAAATCCGAATGCCTCGGAAGAGCCCTATTTTATTTTGAGTGGGCAACAGACCAAATTTAATCCTGTCGGAATGGTCTTGAGAATTTTGTTTGTAGTTTTTATGATCGCTTATGTAATTGGGCTGTATTATTATTTCTACACCACAGAATCTTTTGATTTTGGATGGCGATTTCTGACTTTCATGCATCCGATTATTTTCAGTGGAGTGATGTTTTTGCTGACCATTTTGGTGTATCAAATGATCGTGGGAAAGTTTTTTAAGAAAACAAAAGAAGAACGAATTCTTTTTGCCGGAAGAAATGCCGAGGCTGAAATTATCAGTGTAAGTCAAACGGGTTTAACGGTGAATGATCAACCTCAGATTATGTTTCAGGTGAGTTTTAAAGATTTTAAGGGTAAAGAACATATTACGGTTTTCAAAAAGATAGTCAATCTTCTGGATTTAGCTTCAGTTCCCAGACAAGGTAAAATCGAGATTATGTATGATGAAAATAAT
>Ga0302167_10001026_pt1 | contig 12498 bp, 15 predicted proteins | sample I_Fen_N1_1_FD_193496 | JGI IMG/M metagenome (GOLD analysis project Ga0302167, IMG submission 193496) | Peat permafrost microbial communities from Stordalen Mire near Abisko, Sweden - I_Fen_N1_1 | ecosystem: Environmental > Terrestrial > Soil > Wetlands > Permafrost | place: Sweden: Abisko...
AAGCAGCATCTTGAGTAATGCGGCTCTGCGTTCAGGTGAATAGTACGGCATGACCAGTCTCTTTCCGCCCCCGATATGCTTTTGCAGGAAAAACCGGAGAGACGACAACTATCCTGACACCGGGGGAGACGCGTAAGTGTTTCATGCTGCCTCCCGTTGGCAAGCGCATGAGCACTTACCAAATTGATCAACTGGGGGCGGCCAACAAAAAATCACCGCCCAGTTTTCTGGAACGTCAAAACGAAACGATTCTTCCTGATGCAGATTGTCGGCTGGTTCACTCAAAGCGCTCCGTGTGCGTTGGGTGTTTGGTGTTCCATCAACGGCTAGCCACTAAATATTGTAGTCGGCTCAACTCGACTCCCAGAGCTGCGGTGAGGTAAATCTGCTGGTGGGTGGTTGCAGTGGAAATTGGCGACTAAACTTGATTGGTTCCAGATTCAACCCAGATACAGATGTGCAGCACCCGATCAACCTATACAGCGAACGGGGTAAGTGCGAATGGTCAAAATACTGGTTCTCTATCATTCGATGTACGGCCACATAGAAACGATGGCTGAGCACGTTGCCGAAGGTGCTCGAAGCGTTCCTGGCGTAGAGGTCACTGTAAAGCGCGTGCCCGAAACTATGGACGCAGCTGCCTTTCAGGCAGCGCATGGTAAGGTAAACCAGGTTGCTCCAGTAGCAAGTCCAGCCGAGCTGGCTGATTACGATGCGATCATCTTTGGGACTCCGACGCGCTTTGGCAATATGTCAGGTCAGATGCGTAATTTCCTGGATCAGACTGGCGGGTTGTGGGCCTCAGGCGCACTGGTCGGCAAGGTCGCCAGTGTCTTTACATCCACCGGCACTGGAGGTGGACAAGAGATGACCATCACCTCGACATGGACGACGCTTGCTCATCACGGCATGGTCATTGTGCCGATTGGATACAGCGATCCAGCATTGTTCGATGTGTCGCAGCCAGGAGGTGGTACCCCTTACGGAGCATCCACAATTGCAGGTGGTGATGGCTCCCGCCAACCTGATCAACGTGAGTTGGGTATCGCTCGTCACCAAGGGCAGTACGTCGCTAAAATTGCGACAAAGCTCAACGCCTGAAAAAACCGCAGTAGCCAGATGTAGGTCTGGCTACTGACGACAAGGGTTCGAAATGCCTCTCCTGGTCTGTTCGGAAAACGCTTGCGCATGCACGCTCGATCTCTAAAGTGAACGGGTAGAAACGCGAGCAGGGTAGACGACCCTGTTTACCTTGGTCGAGAAGGTGCAAGTTAAAGACCCAAATCAGAAAGGCCAGGATGATCGTCAGGACGACGGCCGAGTGGCCAACGGAATTTTCGCTCTGTCTCTTTGATTGGCATATCGTTGACGCAGGCAAAACGGTGCGCCATCAAACCGTTTTCAGCGAACTCCCAGTTTTCGTTCCCGTAAGAGCGAAACCAATTACCCGAGTCGTCATGCCATTCATACGCGTACCGCACAGCGATGCGATTATCGGTGAACGCCCACAGCTCTTTGATCAGTCGATAATCCAGTTCTTTGTTCCATTTTCTGGTCAAGAACGCTGCGGCCTCCGCACGATTTGTTGCGAAGTCGACACGATTTCGCCATTTGGTATCAGGCGTGTAGGCGAGAGAAACCTTTTCCGCATCTCGTGTGTTCCAGCCATCTTCGGCAAGACGGACTTTGAGGATCGCCGTCTCACGAGTGAAAGGTGGTAGCGGTGGACGGGTTTCAGGGGCAGCCATGATTTTTACTCCCGATAGGTCTCTCAGGTTTCCGAGCTAAAACGGTTTGAAGGGGAGGAATTTTCCGTCGAGAGTGATCACTGCCCGATATCCACCTTCCGGATCCTCAACTTTTTTGAAGTCTAGCTTGAAATTTATCGCGCTTATAATGCCGTCGCCAAACTGCTCATGGACAATTGCTTTTAATGTAGTTCCATAAATTTGAATCATTTCATAAAAGCGATAAATCGTAGGGTCAGTTGGTACACCGTTCAGGCTGCCGCGTAGAGGGATGAGTTGCAGTCGACTTATTGAATCTGCATCCAGCTCTAGGCGATCTCCAACTTTTTTTGCAACCTCGGCTGATAATGGGTGCTGGCCGAGCAATGCAGCTGTTACATAGGCAAGACTCAGTCCAGTACCTTCTGCGAGATCTTGCCACGATAAGTTTTTCCTTGCTTTGTTCGCCAAAATCTCCGATGTCAAATCAATGGATGAGTCTTTATATGCATGAGACTGTGTCATGTCTATCTCCTGTCAATGAGTTGAGCGTGCAAAAATGATAGTGCACTCTTTTAAATTAGGAGCTGCTAGGTTTATGCCTTTGTTTCAGGGAACTCTGCGAGTGAAACGAACGTATTTGTCTTTCCGTCAAGCGTGTCAATTGACCCGGTTTCTATGTCATAGACCCAACCATGCAGGTTCAATTTTTTTTGCTCTAGAGCGAGCCTGACGCTCGGGTGGGTTTTTAAGTTGGAGAGTTGAGCGATCACGTTTTCTCGAACCATGGAGCTGACGCGCTCTTTATCGGAGGCGTGCGTGCGGGTAGCATTCATCACCTTGGCAGACTCCGCGTAGCTCATCCAGGCGGCTACAGCCGGCAGATGGTTCAACGATTTTCCACTCGAAACGGCGGTCATTGCCCCGCAATCGGAGTGCCCGCAGATGACGATATCTTCAACGCCAAGTACCGCAACGGCGTATTCGACGGAGGCCGTCACGCCGCCAGGTTGTGGTCCATAGGACGGCACTATATTTCCAGCATTACGAATAACGAATAGTTCTCCTGGCTCCTGCTGTGTCAGCAATTCCGGAATAACTCTACTGTCCGAACACGTTATAAATAAAACTTTTGGATTTTGAGTCGTGGCAAGGTATTTGAAGAGGTCAGTTCGCTGCGGGAACACTTCTTTTTGAAACTTGATGAAACCTTCGATGAGCGCTTTCATGTGCAAGTTCCGGTGTTTGGGGTGTGAGTGGAATTTCGAAGGTCGATGTTAGGTTGCTCGTTGAATGCCGTCCAAGAATAAGAAGGAGCAATGATTCATTGGTTATATTGGATCAATCTAATGTGTGTGCAACTTTCTCTTGGCTGAAAACGAAAGATGGAAATTCCACAAAATTCACAGCCAAGTAGAGCAACAATAAGACATGGGTGAGCACTATTGTTGATCAGGATATTAAGCAGCTGCCTTTGTCGGACTAATTTCGATCAGCGTTGCATTTTTTTCGCTCAGATAATGACTAAAGCGGGAGCGCAACCAACGCTCTGCGGGATCGTTGTCCAGCGTGGCGCTCCATGACATTGACAGATCGAGGGCAGGGAGGGGCATCGGAACGGGATCTACGCGTAATCCGCCTTGCCGAGTCATGGATTTGGCTACGTAATCAGGCACTACAGCTAGCAAATCTGTGCCTTCGAGCAATGTTTTAAGAGCACTGTATTGTGGAACTGCGAGGACAACTTGACGTTGCCGCCCAAGAGATCCCAACGCTCGGTCAATGTAATCGGACGTTTCACCATTGACTGAAACAGAAACGTGCGGTCGATTACTGTACTCGTTGATGTCCAACGCTCCTGCGTAAGCGTTTGCACTCAAAACGGAAGGGCGGATGCTTCGCAGAAACTTTCGTTTGGCATTGGCGGGAAGATCACGACAGTGACATATACCCAGTGACACCTCACCTGTTGAGAGCTGATGTGCCAGCAATGAGTGATCGGTACGACGCACTACAAAGCTGATTTGAGGGGCTTCCATTCGCAGTTGGCGAAGCAGCTCGGGCAGCAGTGAATACTCCACATCATCGGAGAGCCCTATTCTGAAGACTGTAGCGCTGGTTATAGGATCAAATTCACTTATGTTGCCCAGCGCAGCAGCCATGGTGTCCAGCGCAGGGGTTAATGTAAGCTGTATTTCAAATGCTCTGCTCGTGGGTTCCATGGTTCTACCCATGCGAATGAACAGAGGATCATCAAAAAATTGACGCAGTCGATTTAAAGAAGCGCTGATGGCTGATTGGCAAAGAAACAACTTCTCACCGGCACGTGTAAGATTCCTTTCGTGCATCAATGTTTCGAAAACAATCAAAAGGCTGAAGTCGATTTTGCGAAGGTCATTTCTATTCATCGTCATCACCACCAGGGCTGCGGCCCGCTATTGTGCTTTAACTCAATGAGCGATGATCAAGGGGCATCTGACTCATTGTCTATGAGCCGGTAAGCGGATGGTAAAAGTCGGATCAATTAACTGTATTTTAGATCCGGCTTTTTTCTAGCGCCGCTTCGTTGGCTTATTTGTATTATGAGTAATGACGATGTAATTAGCACTTCTACCTAGGTTTCACTTGTCTAAGGTCTAAGTGGTAGAGGGTAATACTTGGGTATAGGTGATACTTGTCTTTCTATTCTTCAAAACCTGTTCAATACAGTCAATCATCACTTGTCCATCAAATGGCTTGCTGAGAAAACAGATCGCTCCCAAAGACTTTGCACGTTTGCGAACTGACTCCTCTGGGTACGCGGTGATGAAAATAATAGGTATGTCGTACCCTTTAATCAGCAGTTCGGCTTGCAGATCCAGTCCCGTCATACCCGGCATCTGGACGTCTGATATCAGGCAGTCCGTCTCGTAACTTCTTGCGCTGGCGAGAAAATCTTCGGCACAGGAAAAAAGACTAGGTTCACAGCCCATGGAGCGCACCAGACTACTAAGAGCGATTCGGCCAGGTGCGTCATCGTCGACGATGGAGATCACAGGGGTTTTATTCACTGCGCAGATCCTGGGCGCGACATGAATGGATTCGAAACAGATAAACAGCCATCGCGCCAATTCCACTCTATTTGCGGATGGCCCTGAAAGAAATCATACACACGTATGTGCTGCTTAGCGTTTTGGCCCGACTCCGAGGGTTTCCGCCATTCGAACCAGGTCTGCAAATGACTTCGCGCGCATTTTTTTCATCACATGCCCGCGATGGATTTTGACGGTGATTTCACTCAGATTCATTTCTCCCGCGATTTGCTTATTCATCAAACCCTTGGCTGCGTGGGCCATGACCTCCCGTTCACGGGCTGTCAGCGATTGGTAGCAGGCGTGCAATCCTGCGTCTTTCTGGTCAATCTCTCGGCGCTTGGCATCCCTCTGGTGCGCGGCGGCGACGGCATCCAGCAAATCCTGATCACGGAACGGCTTGACCAGAAAATCCACGGCACCGGCTTTCATCGCTTTGACTGACATGGCGATGTCACCATGACCGGAGATGAAAATGATCGGCAAGGCGACCTTCGATTCAGCCAACTGATGCTGGAACTCCAGGCCACTTGCGCCTTGAAGTCGTACATCGAGGACCAAACAGCTGGGCAAATCGGGATCGGGACATTGCAGAAACTCCGTCGGGGATGAAAACGTCTCCACTCGAAGACCTACCGAACGAAAAAGACTGCTGAGCGCTTCGCGCATGGGGGCTTCGTCATCTATCACAAACACAACAGGCCCCTTAGCCGCGTAAGAAGAATCGTCGTTCACGCAGACTCCTTATTGTTGGTCGGGAAAGACAAGTGAAATACGGCGCCTTCTCCGGCTTCACTGGTCGCCCAGATGCGACCTCCATGGGCATCAATGATCGAGCGGCAAATGGATAACCCCATCCCCATCCCGTCTGGTTTGGTGGTGTAGAAGGCGTTGAATAGCTTGGGCATGCTTTGTGGCGAGATACCGGGGCCATTGTCTTGGACATCAACACATACCTCGCCCGCATCGGAACGTCGAAGGCGCAAATGGAGCGTGCGAGGTTTACCTTTGGCATTAGACATTGCCTGCACGCCATTTATGATCAGATTGATGATCACCTGCTGGAGTTGCACGCGGTCACCGATGATTTCGGCCGCCGCGATATCGTATTGATGGTCTAGCACAATTTTGTTCCGCCTGACCTCCCTGTCGACCAACGCCAATGCCTCTTCAATAACCTCCATCAGGTCTATGGGAACGCTTTGAGGATCGGTTTTGCGTGACATTGCTCGGATACGCCGAATCACCTCGCTCGCTCGATGCGTCTCGCTCATCATCCGCTCCATTGCACTGCGTACTTCGTCGAGGTCCGGCACCTCGCGGTTTAACCAACGCAAACCGGCGGTGCAATTGGTGGTCACGGCAGCCAATGGCTGGTTAACTTCATGGGCAATCGATGCTGCCAGTTCACCTAGCGTAGTGATCCGGGTTACGTGGGCCAATTCTGTTTGGGAGCGGTGGAGAGCCTCCTCCGACATTTTCGCATCCGTCACATCCATCAGCGCACCAATGTACTCAAAATTGCCAGCGGCATCATGGACAGGATGAGCCAGCATTTGTACATGCTTGACCCGCCCATCGACCATTAACAGCCGATACTCCACTTTGATGTGAGGCTCTTTCTGGTAGGCGTGCTTGATCGATGTTTTCACCAGGTCCAGATCATCCGGATGAGTTTTCTTGAGCACGCTGGACAGCAACGGCAGTTCTTCATCACCGAATTCGAATATTCGCCGGGCTTCGTTTGACCAATACATTTCCCCGCTTGGAATCTTAAGACCAATGCTACCGGTTTGACTCAGCCACTGAGCACCGGCCAAGAACGCTTCGCTGCGTCGCAGAGCATTGATGGCCCTTTTTTGCTCGGTGATGTCGTTGTGAGTCGCCAGAACCGCTTTTGGCTGATTATTCTCGTCCCGTGATAGGGAGCAACGACTTACAACTGTCACGGGTGATCCGTCACGCCGGTGTTCCACAACTTCACCTTCCCATTGGCCGGTTTCAATCAGTGAGTTCATCATCTGCTCCCAAGGGAGCGTCAGTTGGGGCCGCAGAAGCGTTCGAAAGTCCTGACCTATGGCCTGTGCTTTGGACCAACCATACAAGGCTTCGGCGCCTGGACTCCACGTAGTGATGACGCCATTCATGTTTCGAACAATGATGGCGTCATGGGTTTGCGCGAGCAGCCGCACTTGTTCCTGCAATTCATCATTAGCTGCTTTGTTTTTGAGTGCCAGTAAGGTGGTGATCCCAATCGCAGACAGACTGACAAGGCACCGGGCGAACGCCGAGCTGTTGAAATCGGTGCCATGGGAAAGAAAAAAGGCAGTTAACGTCAATCCAATGCAGCAGAGCGAAACGCCAATCACCCCCTTCCTGGAAAACAGGTTTACCGACATCAGAATGACGGCGACGTAGAGCACCGCTATGGCGATATGTATGGAGGTGAGTGTGTCGATGATGAAAATGATGCTGGCGAGCGTAGCGGCGCCGGATCTCTGGAGGAGAGTACGAGGGGCGAGGGGGGGTGGATTTTCTACAGCTACCGTCGGTTCAATTGAGATTTTCATATCAATCAATAGGCCTGCTGGTTAAGCATTCTTCACGGGTGATTGCAGTGAACACCCCCGAAGACATTGCAGCAAGCAAAACCCATTGTCGGATATCAACCAGCGTCGGCTCGTAGCAAAAAACGACGTCGCAACTGTGTTGCGGCGAATGAAGACGGTGGGAGGGTAAGTAGTGACTATGCAATTAAACCAGTCTTCGATGAGAGGAGCATTCGAACCAGACGGAAGGGGCGATTGAGGTACTCAGAAACTTGTGCGCTATAGCTATTACCGTTAATACACCAGTTGCAAAAGTGTTCGCAGTTGTTCGACAGGATTTTGTACTGTGATTCTCCGACTCTGGATAGGGCTCTTATAATTATCTCGTCGCTGGAAAAGGCACATTCTTCCTGATGGACCCAAACTGAACTCCCATTGCCGAAGTGGTCGAGGTCAGTGACCTCAATCGGGCCGGCTTGCAGCGTTACACTCAATCCAGAGTAATGAGCCACCTTGCCGTCGCCAAGATAGATGCCGTGATGGACATAGAACTTGCGTGGACTCACTAGGTGCGAACCTGCGCTCAGACGATCAGCGTTGCGGACTAAGCGCGTTGCTGTATCTGAGCCAGTTTCACTTGGTATTGAGGCACTATCAATATCGCAGGAACGCGAGCCGTGCTCAAAAAACGGTTCATTCAGGTTTGATTCGCAATCTATATTGACAACTGCTGAGTTCAAGTAGATCGAACTCAAGGAGGATACAATGCCAATTGTTTTCATCAGTAGCTTGTTCATGATGAATTCCTCTGGAACCTTTGAAAGTAGAGTATCTTTCCGGAGGAAAATAATCAGTCGTGCATAGGTTTACGCGAATAGTCACCTTATATGTGGGTCTCATACTTCAGTATTAATAGGTGCGCCGAACTGTACTCGTCAGAGCCATTCGCTCTGGTTGATCCAATCGACCTTGGAGAGCAAGCGTGCCTGGAGGGTTTGTATCACAACGTATCCCTTCTATTGCCAGCTACCTGCGCTTACAAAACCCCAGCCTGCCCGACATGAGCGAGATACACCATTGATCTGAAATGGATACACCGCACGAGCGGACCCATACACGGCCTCTACCGTGCACTGACCGGAGAAATTCAATGTCTCGTTTCAATACCCTCAAGACTGTCGGCATCCTTGGTACAGCCCTGGCAACCGCCTTATCCCTCTCTGCATTCGCGGGGATGGCACAGGCTCAAGAGACGCCAGCGGCAAAAAGTTGGCAGACAGGGCTCCATCGCACCGATCTGGTAAAACGCGATCTCGGTGTTTCCGACCGTGAGGTGATCCAGGTTCGCGTTGATTTCGAACCAGGTGTCGCGGCGCCCAAGCATTCTCACCCGGGCGTGGAAGTGGCTTACGTCATCAGTGGCACCTTCCAGTACGAACTCGAAGGGCAGCCGACCGTAACGCTCAAGGCGGGGGACTCCTTGTACATCCCGGAAGGGACGGCGCACATCGCGACTAACATCGGCACGACCACAGGCTCGGAACTGGCGACCTACATTGTCAAGAAGGGCAAGCCGCTGGTTAACTTGCAGAAATAGGCTGCACTCGCCGACTGCTTGGAGAACTCGACCTTCAGGCAGACGGCACGGATTAATGTGGGGCTCTGACCTGACTGAGCAGATTGTCGTCCTTGCGTTTTCCGACAACGTAAAGCAGGCGATTCTGAATTCGCCTGGAAATAGAAAAGCTCAGATACATTCCAGATACATAACTGCGGTTTGATGCCCTAGTCCCCCTCCAAATAGAGAGAGTTGTTATGTTCAGAAAATTACAGAATGCCCTGAAGTCGGTTAGCGAGAGCGCGCGATTGATGGTAGGTGTACCCGACTACGATAATTATGTTCTCCAGATGGGCATCAACCATCCGGGCCAACCCGTAATGACGTATTCGGCATTTTTTCGTGAGCGACAGGACGCTCGCTACGGCAACGGAAAATGTACAACGCGCTGCTGCTGACCTTTGCTCTTGCGGAGCGTTGAAGCAAAAAGCCGCTTAGCCCGAGCCTATGATGGCGGTCGCTTTGAGAGAAATATTCTTCTTCACTATCCTCCTCGCAACGGTCACCTAAAACGTGATTATTACTTCCGTGCTGCCGATAGGGTGCCTAGCAACTGACGGGCGGACTCCAGTTGCACGTTGCTCAGCGACCTTCATGATTTTTTCGATAGGCCCCTGGTTGCATGCCCACCAATTTAGCGAAGGCGCGAGAAAACGCGGAAATCGATTGATAGCCCACAGCTGCACACACTGTCTCCACTGTGTTGTTGTTCTTCAGCAATTGACAGGCATGGCGAATTCGCAGCGCTAGCAGTACCTGCCCCGGCGACTGTCCGACAAGCTCGTTAAATTTTATGAAAAATGCCGAGCGAGAAAGTCCGGTACACGCCGCCATATTTTCTAAAGACCATGGGCGCTCTGGGCACTCAATTAGTTGATCCAGTAATGTAGCGAAGACCGGATGCCGGGCTAAGGCCACCAAGCCTCCTAGATTATGATTTTCCATCACCTGTTGACGTAGCACATACAGAAACATCAGATGGCTCAAGCGCTCCAATAAGGCAGTGGAGGGGGAGGCTTGCCGGCATTCGTCCAGGATCAGCTCAAACAGGACGCGGGCGGCACTCAGCGACGGATCCCCAGCCCGTAGAATTATCCAGTCCGGAAGCCCTCCGATGATCAGCGACGACAACCCGGATTTGAAGTAAAAAAAGCCACAGACCAGCCCCACACCGTCCTCTGCGTCGCTATCCAGCTCTGTCATTTCTCCTCGGGGTAGACGCTGGGCGGTATCAGCCTCCTCGGCATTGGAAAGCCGATAATTTTGATCTCGCAACAAAAACAAAGCATCTCCTGCATTCAGTTGCTGCGCCTGATGCTGTCCATTGATATGTAGCCAGCAATTGCCTTGTACCACCAAATGAAAACTGGATCGTGCAGAGCCATAGGTGCTGGCATGCCAACCCCCACAGTAGCGGCCAAGATGAAAGAGGTTGGCCTCTAGCTCAAGACTTTCTAATAACCAATCAATCTGGGGGCTGGACGAAATCATCTAATGAAAATACTCAGAAGCAGGTAAACGCTACTCAGGGGAGTGGTCGTAAATGGGTGTTGCCAACAGACTTACCGCACATTCATTTCGCAGGAAAATACCTCATGGCACGCGTCACTCTCCACACATTGCAAACCGCACCTGAAGCAGCAAAACCTTTTCTGGAAAACTCCCAAAAAAACTCGGGTTTCATTCCGAATTTGCTAGCTGTGCTGGCCAATGCCCCAGCAGCATTAGAAACCTACGTTACGGTATCGGCACTTAACGGAAAAGCCGAGTTGAGCCTAGCCGAACGTGAAGTGGTGCAACTGATTGCTGCTACAAAACACGGTTGTGATTTCTGTGTGGCTGGTCACACAGCGGTAGCTGTGAACAAGGCGAAGCTGTCTGATGAGGTGGTTAGTGCACTGCGTGGACAGACAGCCATTCCTGAGGAAAAACTTGAAGCCTTGGCCGCCTTTGCCCGTGAAGTGATCGCTACGCGTGGCAACGTCAGTGAACCCACCTACAGCACCTTCAAGGCTGCTGGTTACACAGAGGGTAACGCATTGGAGGTAATCCTTGGAGTGAGCCTGGCCACCCTGTGCAACTTTGCCAATGTGTTCGCAAAAACGCCACTCAACCCAGAGCTGAGTCGGTATAGCTGGCAGTCGGCTCAATAACCCAATGCAATAGACGTTGGACCTTTCGGTATCCAAGGAGAAAGCGACATGCTTGATCTGGCGTTGAGTCATTGGCTGGACACTCATGCCCAGGCACTGGACATAGGCTTAAGTGAACCCCAAGAGGTTCTGTCACAACTTGCTGCTGCCGACGTGTTGCGCGTCGGCATCAGCTCCCTCCTAGGTGGCAGAGGCGGAAATATAGCTGATGCAGTGGAGGTACTGTCCAAGGTGGCTAGCCATTCATTGGCGGCGGCTTTCGTCTTTTGGGGGCAGCGTGCATTTATTGAGTATGTGCTGCAAAGCCCTAACAAAGCATTGCGTGAAAAATTGCTACCGTCCTTACTCGATGGCAAGTTAGCGGGTGCTACAGGCCTCTCAAATGCAATGAAATTCCTATCGGGGATTGAAGCTCTGCAAGTGCGTGCTCGGCAACAAGAGCGTGGCTGGACTCTGGATGGTCAGCTGCACTGGGTTACCAATCTCCGCAAAAGTGGATTTGTGGTCGCCGCTGCTGTGGAAAGTGAAAATATTGGTAAGCCTTTTGTGCTCGCGATTCCGAGTACCTCAAGCGGTTTGCAGCGTTCGACTGATTTGCAATTGATGGGGTTACAGTCGAGCAATACTGCGGCGCTGAATTTTTCCCACATGGACATTGGTAGGGAATGGTTGCTACATGAAGATGCCGGGATTTTTCTGCCGACGGTACGACCCGCATTCTTAGGCCTGCAATGTGGTTTGGCAATTGGGTTGGCGCGGAGGGCGTTACAGGAGGCTGAGGTACATTCGCGAGCAGGTCGAACGAGTTTGTTGGAGCCATTGCTGGAACGGGGCCGGCACTTGGAACAAGTGGTTAGCGAGCTGAAAAGCGGATTGTTGGATGGCCGTTTTCTGGCGCATCCCGCAGCCTTGTTTCGACTGCGGATCGCATTGGCAGACTCAGCAGCGAATGCCGTCAGCTTGGAATTGCAGGCGAGTGGCGGTAAAGCTTTTTTGAGTGAGCACGGCAGCGGGTTCGCCCGACGTTGGCGCGAGTCTGCTTTTGTTCCGATTGTTACACCAAGTCTTGTACAACTCCGTGCAGAACTTCAGCGGCAGGAACGGGAAGCAGCAGCGTGACAAAGTGCTGCACCCCGCCGCTGATTGAGAGCAAAGAGAGGCCGTTTTCTCAGCCTTGCTGAATGAATGCCAAACGCACTGCAAACCCTATTAGCAGCGTGCCGAATAGCCATTGCTGAAGCCGCTGCGCCTTAGCATTTCGCTCCAACGTAAGCGTCCAGCCAACACACCTTCCGAACTCCAGCATTAAGGGCGATGGTATCCGCGTATTTTTAAGCGGACGCGATCGCCCTTAACGTCAGGATTTCCATGCGCCAACGA
>Ga0302167_10001027_pt1 | contig 12498 bp, 9 predicted proteins | sample I_Fen_N1_1_FD_193496 | JGI IMG/M metagenome (GOLD analysis project Ga0302167, IMG submission 193496) | Peat permafrost microbial communities from Stordalen Mire near Abisko, Sweden - I_Fen_N1_1 | ecosystem: Environmental > Terrestrial > Soil > Wetlands > Permafrost | place: Sweden: Abisko...
CTTGATGATGGCAGTGACTAGCTTCATGAAAACTCTCTCCCGAATTGGTGGACTTGCCCCAGGAAAACAAACCCGTCTCAAGTCTAAGCGCAGCGCCTGGCTTTGTAACGCGTCGTCGCAAGAGCAATTGCCATTACGACGCCAGCGAACCACTGGTGACGAAACCTGTACCCCTGATCCGTCGGCGCACTGCATTCGTCACAGCGACTGCATCAGTGCATGGGTCATGTTCGTCTAAGCAGAAACCTTGCCAGCTCCGTAAAAATCATTGAAATCAGTCCTTTGCCTAGCTGCGCCCACCTGCGGGGCCCTCTGGCGAATGCAATGCGCACGAAAAGGGTGCGCCACCTCCCGCCACCATGCGCGAAAAGCGTGCGCGTGAGTCCGTGAAAATGACTATAGACGCTGCGTGATACACTGCCCGCCAACAGTTTTCCGGAAGATTTCCCATGCTCGCGCCCAAAGACCTCCTCGACGCCCTGAGCGGCCACGCCTCCCGCCTGTTCAGCGGCGACACCCCGCTGCCCCGCAATGAAATCGAAAGCCAGTTCAAGGCGTTGCTGCAAAGCGGCTTCAGCAAGCTCGACCTGGTCAGCCGGGAAGAATTCGACAGCCAAATGGTGGTACTGGCCCGCACCCGAGCGCGCCTGGAAAGCCTGGAGGCTAAGGTGGCGGAGCTGGAAGCGCGGTTGACCCCGGCAGCCTCTGAATAAACCCCGGTCAATGTAGGAACTGGCTTGCCTGCGATGGGATCGACTCGGTCCCTCTGACACACCGAACCGCCTATATCGCAGGCAAGCCAGCCCCCACACTCGTTCTGCGTCACTCCCCGGATACGTTCTGTAAAACCTCCCCCGCCTCGCTCTTCCCCACCTCGTCTACCCTTGAAAAACCGCAGGAAGCGGCCCGCCCTTTCAAGGAATGAGCATGTCCCTCGCCATCGTCCACAGCCGCGCCCAGATCGGCGTCGAAGCCCCCGCCGTCAGCGTCGAAGTGCATATGGCCAATGGTCTGCCATCGCTCACGCTGGTGGGTTTGCCGGAAACCGCCGTCAAGGAAAGCAAGGACCGCGTGCGCAGCGCCATCCTCAATTCAGCGCTGCAATACCCGGCCCGTCGCATCACCCTCAACCTCGCGCCCGCCGACCTGCCCAAGGACGGCGGGTACAGGTTAGTTGCTGGTGCGGACATACGAATCATTAGCTACGCTGCCATGGACATCAGCGATACAGGTTGATGGCCTCGAGGTTTAGGTGAGGAGTTGGTAATGGCGAGAATTGAAACCGTAAGGTATTGCTCGCATAGGGCAGAAATCGGTGACGAAAAAATCGAATGGTTACCAAGGTCGATTGGGCAATCCATCGATGCCTTACCACTGATTTTTTGGTCAAATGGAATGCCCTGGAGAGAAGTAAATCTTTGGTTTATTGAGCAAGCATCAACACAATCGATCGACATAAAAACGGTTCAATCCAAAGCATCAGCCTTGCTAACGTATGCGAAGTGGCTTGAGGCTACTAATGTTTCCTGGACCCACTTCCCAGAACTAAAATATGAAAGATGTCTTGAGCGATATCGTGGCGCACTTGTTCTGATGCGACAGGAAAGTGCTTTGGCCCCATCGACCACTTCTCATAAAATTCGTGTTGTTGTTCAATTTTACAAATGGATTATTTTGAAAGGCCTGTTGTCACCCGAATGGCCCATGTGGGTTAGTAAGACAATTGGAATAAGCTATACAGACAAAAGAGGTTACTCGCGCGTTCAAGAGGTATCGACCACAAGTTTAGCGATACCAAATAGAAAGCGGCCGCATGAGCTATTAGAAGATGGCGTTTGGCCCGTATCACAACTAGATAGAGAGCTCATTTTGGACTGTGCTGAGCGACACATGCCCATTGAAATAAGCCTGATACTTCTGCTTGGATTTCATACAGGCATGAGAATACAAACTATTACAGATCTAAAAATACAAACTATTACCCAAGCTGTACCCCACCCGCTCATGGAACATATATCTCTTTTGGCAGTTGGACCAGGAGCATCTCCTTCCGTAGCTACCAAATACGATGTTACAGGGCAAATTGAGATACCAAATTTGTTACTGGAGCAATTAATTGATTACTCTCACAGCATTCAAAGAATTCTTCGAAAAACAAGAGCAAACGAATCAAATAGAGATCTGATATTTTTAACAAAAGCCGGGAACCCTTATGCTCGCCGAGGTTTTGATACCTCCACTGCGATAAATGTAGCAATGCACAAATTAAGACAAATAGCTCGGAAGCAGGATATTAAGGCTCTAACTGACTTTAAGTTTCATCAAAGCAGGGCGACATTCGCAACTGAATACGCGGTTTTCGCAGTCGCGACAGATCCACAGAATGCCATCGCTATTGTGATGAGATCTCTATTGCAAAAAGATGAAGCAACAGCAATGAGATACATTAAATTTGCTAAGAGAACCCCAATCAAGTCTCAAGCTGCAAATGAATTTACCCGTAGATTTTTGGGACGATATTATGCAACCTCTAATCCTTAGCCCGTTAGAAAGATATACTTTCCCAATCGCCAAATACGGAAAGAGACAAACCCCATGGAATTTATTACCGCTTTTATATAGGGGTGGCACAAGGGAAAATGTCAGGAATGTGCTTGAAAAAATTGATGCCGGGCTGCTGGGTAAACCTATCGAAAGCCGTATCTCTTTAGTAGATGGGATCCATCAGCATATTAATCACTGGATGGTATCTGGAAGAAGCCAACACACCGCCAAAATAAAATTCAATATTATCAGATCATTCTTTGGTTGGTGCGAGACGAACAATCACGAAATCACTGTTGAATCCATTGAAACAAGCGTGATCGCTTGGTCTAGCTTTCAATTACAGCGTGAGAGAAGTAACATAATTCAATTAACCTCCAGCAGTGGATTGGTGTCGACTCTCTGCGCTATATTCGACGACGTTCTAGGATTAAAAAGCAAACTGCATTCAAAAACCTCCGTACACCACCCAAGGTCAAAACGCAAAAAGCCCGGCGCAGGTCAAAGTAACAAACAAAGCCTGGAGGAGGCATATCAGTTTGGGCATGTTCTATATGACATCACGCTTGGACTTTCGGCAGAGACCATCAGAGGAACTCTTCCCGTAAAAATTCCGCTTCGCATTGGAGGAGAGCTAATTGAGTGGTCACGCCTCCGGCCTGACTCCATTGTTAAACGATTGAATTCTCCAGATGTTGCACCTCATCACAAGCGGGAAACGGAGCAAACAAGGGCGGCTTACATCGCTGACACATCATTACGAACAAGACATCCTCTGGTAAACCTTAGACTTGAAGCCGAACTTCTAATTTTTATCGCTGAAACTGGACTACCTCTCGCAGTCGCTTATGCGCTACCTTGCAGAAAGTACACTTACAAAAGTATTATCGGCGGGTATGAGCTTCATCAGATCTATAAGGCTCGAGCGGAAAGAGAAATTTTAGGTGAGATCCACAGCGAATATCGCTCTGTGTTTGAGAATTATATCAAATGGCGGAATGAGATTTTTCCAGATGATGAGGATGGGCTACTCTTCCCTCTACGGTCTGGAATGGGACGTGCAACCCATGAGGCCCCAACATTTGGAGCACTACATAAAAGATGCGACAAACTATCAATACCCTTTATCGGAGCACGCCGTCTTCGCAACCTAAAAGTTAATTTTCTACTCAGAGAAACCCAAAGTCCGGCTTTAACGGCAGAGATGGCTCAACATACCGTAGAAACCCTTTTCAGAAACTATCACGAACCAAATCATCAGACCGCGGTGATAGAAATCAGCCGTTTTCACGCCCTGCATGACCCATCTCTTACTCCTCCAGGTCCAGGTGTTTGCGTAGAGTTCAATCCGACTTCCTTATTCGTTGAAAGCAATTCAATACCGATAGCAGACTGCTTGAGCCCCAGCGGTTGTTTATTTTGTTTACAGCAGCGCGATATTGAGAGTGAAGATCATGTGTGGTCCCTCTTAACCTTTAGCCATCTAAAAACGTTAGAGCTGAGCAGAAATTCGCCACTTGGCAAAGACCCACTTCTACATCCTGCCCATTCAACAGTATTAAGGATAGCATCAAAAATAGAGTTATTTGAACGACATACAGCCCTTGGTAAAATATGGATTATCAATTCAAAAGAAAAGGTTGCTGAAGGCGACTACCATCCGAAATGGGCCGGGTTCATCCGTCTTGCCGAGTACTCCCTATGAACTTCATTGGATCAACAGGACTTAACATTGCATCCACGATAACTGACGAAACAAGCAAAAACTATTACCTAAGTTCTTGGCCTCCGAAGTATGACTTTCCAGTGGTTATTGATAAGAACGGTAAAATTATCAGCCGTTACGGCGATTTCAAATGGATATTAACTCCCTATACAAAGACATCTTCGATACTAAACTTTGGTGATGGGCCTGATTCAACCATTGTCAAAAATACTACCGCTAATGCAGACCTGTATCGTCAAGTAATTGCATGGTGGATGTGGGGTCCCGGTCCCTCTATCGCACCATCAACTGTCAAGACAATCCATGATCGCCTTTCAAAGCTTTTCCGCTTGTGTAGTGACAACAAAATATTAGCATCCGAATTGTATAAGTACCCCCAAATTTATGAGCAACTACCAAACACAATGTCTGCAGGGCGCTTAGGGAAATTAATTTATCAGCTCCACTGTATTTATGAAAACAGAACTCAGATCGGATTTTATATTCTAGACCGCTCGGCACTGGAAGTCTTAAGCTTGCATTGCACTGATTATAAACACCAACAAACCGCTTATATCCCACCGCGCATCTGGCAATACCAAGTACTACAACTACGCTCATTCTTGGATGACTACTTAAAAATCAAAGACAAACTAGAACTTTGTTACGCGCACTGCTTAAAACTTTATAAAGACTACTACGGATCGATATCGGAAGCCTACGAACCAACGCACAAACGGCATCGACACCGAAGTCCATTCAATGAACGAAATGGTGAGAACTTCAACACATTAGCTGATGATTTTGGTATCGGCGCTACTCTAAGGAAATGGGTGACCGGCCCGAACTCATCTTTGAATGGGCATGGCAAAGGGGTTACTCTTCTTAGTAGCTATTTGACAATGGCGTCTAGAGTTGGATTAGCATACACACTCAACTTTACAGCAATGAGAGTTAGTGAGGGATGGACCCTTAGAGCAAACTGCTTAAAACATGAAAACGACGAACGCTTCGGTATTTTTTGGACAATAGAGGGTGAAACAAAAAAAACGATACGCGATAACGATGCTCGCTGGATAACGTCACCCTCCGTAGCTTTTGCAATCGAAGTCATGGCTCACACAACTAAATTGCGACTTGTGGCAGCCCAATTAAATCCCAACACGTCGCTAGATGAAACTAATTTGTCTAATCCTTATTTGATAACCAGGTCTTATGAGCCTTGGACATCTAGAATAAATGATCATTTCACTTTGGACATACGACCCCGCTATGTGCCTTACGCAGATTTAACGGAATATTATCCATTCCTGCTCGACCCGACCGCAATAACTATTAACAAATCCGACTTGGATATCGCAAGATTAATAACACCAACACTTGACTCAGGAAAATATTATATTGGAGCAGTATGGCCATTCGCATGGCACCAACTTAGACGAACTGGCGCAGTCAACATGCAAGCCTCAAATCTAGTTTCAGAGGCAACATTACAATACGACATGAAACATCAGACACGGTTCCAATCTCTTTATTATGGACAAGGATTCTCTAAACTCATATTTAACGAAGATGCACGAAGCGAATATGTTAAAAGCATGTACGAGGTTCATGCTTTGAACACCACGGCACTACTCCAAAAACGCTTTTCATCACCGCACGGGGAAAAACGAAAAGCTACTATGCTTGCCCCTATTAATAAAAGAAATCTCGATAGGCTCACCGCAGCTGGCAGAGCGGAGAATATATCAATACGACCGATATTATTAGGTGTATGTATGTATAAAGGTCACTGTAAGTTCGGCGGAATAGATAATTTCATTCGATGCGGGGGTGGCGACAACTCCGCGCCGTGCGCTGACGTAATGTATGACCGTGAAAAACTGATCCCCATAAAACACCTCAGAGCAGAACTACTTTTATTGAAGGAGATTGCCGAACCAGGAAGCCCGTATTTTGAAAGCCTCAAAGCGCAGCTTAAAAGTGCAGATAACGCTATTGCTGCAATGACTAAAAATGAGGGTTAGAGAATGTCAGCTGAAAACAAATTTCGTGAAGCATTTCAACGATTAAAACAAAATCACCCTATCACTGTCGTAAAGGGAACACCCATCTCACAAAATAATGTCGCGAGAGAAGCGGGATTAGATCCGTCGGCCTTAAAAAAAGCGAGATTTCCGAGCTTGGTCGAAGAAATTCAACAATGGATTCGTGACCATGAAAACCTCCAAAAGTCGCCACCCTTTAAACCTGCTGCAGCTCAACGCAAGATCAATAGAGGTTTGAAAAACACAATAAAAGATCTTAAATTGCAACGCGACCAAGCTATTGGCTTATTACTTGATGCGGACAAGCTAATATTGAAACTCACAAATGAAAACATAAAACTTCGAGCATCAACCACAACTCCTACAGTGCGTAAAATAAGAGACCCTAACTTATAACTCCCGCACTTAGCTTGCACCAGGCTGCTGGCGCTGATGACGAATTAACCCAGTTGCCGAGATTTCACTGACCCCGTCTGACTACTCGTGGATCATTGTCTGTGCTGGATTTTTGCAGGTTTGGAGATGGGGCGATCTTGCGTCGGCAACTGGGTAAATCCAGGGACAGCGCCAACAGCCATGGGCGCTTGGACGCAAAAACTGGCTCTTCGCAGGGTCGTTGCGCAGCGGAAAACGGGCTGCGGCAATCATGAGCCTGATTCAGTCGGCACGCATGAACGGGCATGACCCGTATGGCTATCTCAAGGATGTGCTTACGCGGTTGCCGACACAGAGGGCCAGTGAAATTGGACAGTTGCTGCCGCACCAGTGGGTAGCTCCATCGCATTGATCAAATGGGCGTAACCCACTAGATTTCCCATTTTTTCCCCTATCGTTGGCTAGATTTTCTTAACCGCGCCAAGATTTTCTTAAAATGTGCGCCGAACACTCAGAAAATATTAACCGAAAATGGCCGCGCAACCACTATTTTGGGGCTTTCCGCTTATCGGCGGTAAGCGTCCCGCAATCACACCTTGCCGCATTGCGCTTTCTGGACGACCTGGACTTTGAACGGTTTGGGATAAGAGCTACGTTGGCGCATGGAAATCCTAGCGATAAGGGTGATTGTGTAATTGCATTCACTTGACCACCTGTTTGCATTGGACTTGACCAGTCAATTGCATTCTTTCTGACCAGTTGTTTGCAGTTGATGGGTGTCAGCGGGTGATACTCAGGGGAGTGCGTCAGCCAAGCACTGAAGGACTGCAATCGACCCAAAGCTGCCGGTCAACAGCGCCAGAAAAACGGGCAGCATGTCTTCCAGTGTTTTGCGGGGATTTATGGCAACTTCCTCCGATGATTCATATCGCTGCAGAGTTCCAGTTTTCGATTGGCACATTTTGGCTTGGTAGAGGTCGGCTAATGGAGTGTAAAACAGCTAAAACGACTCCGTGGACCATGGTGACTTGTGCAGGACCGACTGGAGTAAGCCCTCCAATTGCTGAATAATGGCTATATGCCGCCAATTCGCGCAGCCCACTAGTACGGACATCCCGTTCGATGAAATTACCGTTACCTGTTCTGTTCCTCGCATCCAGTCTGCTCCTGCCCACCTTCGCCCAAGCCAGCGATTCAATGCTGACCCAAACACTCAAAGCCTTCACCCGCTGCGATGCCAGTTTCTTCGCCAACCTTGAAACCCAAAGCGATTCATGGGCGGCACATGCCCCACTTCAACATGGAAAAAACGTTGCCTGGTTCACCACGGAAAATCGAGCCAGCCCCTCGGCAAACTATGTCCCCCTGAGCAACCCGCCGTCAGTAGCCGGTATAAAGTTGCTGAACTTTTTCGACGAGAGAATGAACCTCAACAGCCTAGGGAATTACTTTTTCTGGGGTTTCACAGTTGAAGGTCACCCAGATGAAGTGGCCCAACGCCTCAGTCCATTGATTGAACATCCCGAACTACTGCAGAAGGTTGACTTGGCCGGCATTGCTTACATTCGTAGCGAAGTCAAATCCGGTGATCGCTGGCTTAACATTAAACCCGAGCCCGGCCACGCCATTGGCACCACGCAGCTGAAGCGTGTTCTGCTCCTCGAGCGGGAAGGTCCACAAGGTACCCAAACTCGCGTCACCTGTTCTCTACAAGGTGCCGCTGATGGTCCATTACTTGCCCAATTGCGTCCGGATATTTCACCTACTGAGTATCCTCAACGGGATACAGCCATTGGCGATGTAGCCCTGCCGAAAGGGCTGCTAGATAGCTTGGACTCCCCCCTTTTGCAGCCGAAATTCAAGTCGTTGAACTACACCTTTACATCAAAAAAGGGCCGTGACGGTCAACCTAAGTCCGTGTCAGTAGTGCTGATGTCAGAAGATGGGTTGCTGAAAAAAACCGAGACTTATAGCGAAACCTTTCAGGTCGAGCGTCTCACTAAGGCAGATCTTATTCAGCTGAAGTCAAAGATAAGTGGCATGGGTGATGGACGCGTGCTGACAACCCGTGAACTTGAGGTTAAAGCTCCGCAAAGTTGGAGCCCTGGTAAAACGTTGAGTGCCCGAATCGTCGCTACGAAATTTCCAGTCAAACCCAGCGACGAGCCAATAGAGACACCCATAAACTGCCAGATAGGTCAGCGCATGCCGGCTTGGCAGGTATTCAAGTCATTTTCTGGAGACGCGATTAAGCTTGAGTGCGAGCAAGGGAATAATCGGTCATCCCTTGCCTTCATTGAGGATCTGGGTGTCGCCATTCTTCTGGAGGCGACGTTGGGCTCAGATCATTACACGTACGCAATAACTACCTCAGAGGTTGTGCGCTAGCGCGCACTAAAATGCAGACTTATGCTTTGTCTGGGGGGCGCTCCGACTGGATATAGTTATCTAAACGCTGAATCGCCCCTGATTTGCTGAATATTTTTGATTGGCTGCTTTTGGCCGATTTCTGCCTGTCGCCGACGTCAGCAGTGGGTCGACTGCTGCTCTTCTTGACAGGCAGCAATCGGCCAACAGCGGACGGTCATCTTGTTAGCCATCTTACGTTCAAAGGCGTCAATTGCGACCGATAGAAGTCGTCCCTATCTAAGTGCTGACGGCAGGTTGGAGCAATGAGCCAAAAGACGCATTAATATATAGTAGCGAGGGGTCGATAGAGGCTACGGACCCCAGATTACTTGCAAAATTTATGAAATTAGATAGCGCTAAGTAATTCCGCAGATAATAATAAAACCTATAACTGAAGGGTTATCAGCCGGAGATAAATTCATCTGCTGCGTTCTTAATAATCCTCGAACGGACATCTTTAATATAAGCAATCGCCATAAGCTCATCTCTTTTGGCTTGAACCACTGATCCAACGGTAGAGAACTTTGGTCGGATTCGATTTTTCAACCGTTCGCTCACTGAAAGCCCATCGATAGGCTCCTCAAGCAAAGTGCTAACTATTGAAACTTCCGTGACCTTATTGCCACAGTCGCTACAGAATTTTGCATTTTGTTGAAGTGGAACATTGCATTCGGAGCATGTCTCGGTCGGCAATAATAGAGAGTCTAGATAGATCTTTATCTGTGGGTCTGCCGATGAAAACTCACGATAATCAGTCAAGCTTAACCGAGCTATAGCATCCGGAGTTTTAGATGTATCAAATCCTTTTTCAGTAGCCATCATCGCCAGGTTGATCATATATCGTGGCCCGGTTCCATTCGCAATCTTAACAGTCCCAAGTTGCGATACCATGCCGGAATAACTTAGGATATCTAAAGCCAGCTTTAAATTAGGAGACATATCGCGCTGAAGTGTAAAGAACACCGATTGGTATTCGCTTTTTGTCTTTCTGTGATTTTTCGTCCTTACTTCGGGGATAATATATCCTCTAAGCAAATCAAGACCAACTCGAATATGAGATGAATACTTAGGCAGTCTCTTAGAAAGGCTTTGATGATAAGGAATTAACGCCTGATCAACATAGTTCTGAACAGCTAATCCAACAGAGCGCTCTGAAAGAGCGGTGTTGCCGGATAAGGCGCTGTTCAATATATGCAGCAATGCTCGCGGGTTACCGTTCGATAAGTCTATACAAAGATCAAGTTCCGCGCCTCTCGGGAATATTTTCTTTCGTAAACCGCTTGTTTTCGGTAAGCGTTTTTCGAGAATCGATCGAAAGTGCAATCGATTCTCACGGCGCCCAGACTCACCTGGATCGAATCGGACCACTGGTAAAACTATTGCGTCCTGGCCGACCTCAAAGTTTCGGCCGTAATTAGTTACAGTCGGATACACTGCTGCTTTGCAAGCGACCATGCCTCCGTGCAATAGCTTGAATATTTCAAAAAATATATTCTGTTGGGCTGGGATGAAAGTGTGTGCAGCCTCGTCAAAAAAGAAAACAATTTTATTGAGCGAAAATAGCTCGGCTACATCTTTTATTATATTCACCAAGAAACTGGTATCTTGGGCCTTCGCCAGGAAATCCTCACCAATCTGTCCAAGAATTTCAGCATGTGCGTTTCTACTAAAAGCAAGCTTCTGAAGCAGATGAATTTTTTCTTCAAGCATTGCTTTAGTTTCGAGTACTGAAGAAACTCCGAAAACTCGCTGGTAAGGGTCTGCCACTCCAGTTTTTGCAATTAAATTTAGTGCAAGCATTTTTTCATGCAAGGCTTCTAAAATCTTTATATTGACCCAGATCTGAAAAGCATCCCGCTCATCTGCTTTTACACCTTCAAGCAATGTGCTGGTTTTGAAATTCACATAGACGCCCAGCTTTCTATCGACGGAGAAAGCTATATCTAACTCTATTTCAGCCATTCGAAGCAGCATCGACTTCCCAACACCCCGCGCACCTTCAAGTAGGTTTGCCCCACTCCCTTTTAAGGAATCAATGATGCGTCGCTCGAAATCGCCTAATACTGATACCTGTTTGATTTGGTCGTAAAGTAAATCCTCACATCGAGCTGTTTGGAGGAGGTCCTCGCCGCTCAGTTGTGGAGCTGTGGTCTGCACGCTCATGGGTTTAAGGCCTTTGAATTTGAGGAAGTATTGAGTGAATTGCCGGTTCAAGTTCTGAGAATCGTCCAAACAGAAGGCGGATAACCGCACTCTGCGTTTTAACTATTAGCTCTAAGTGCTCAGCAAGGCCATTTGTAATTGTAGAAAATCGCTCTGGTGCTAATGCAGGTAAATCGGCAATCTTACCGTGCACTGTGTTACTGAGTATTCTATAAAGCGCTTGAAAGCTCGTTTGATCGCAAAAACAGGCATTTGCCGATAGACCTTTCAGTTGCGTCATGTATTCGAGATATCCCGATGAGTTCAAATGCGCAACCATAGCTGAGAAGCTTAAATCCTGATCTCGTTTTTTCCAGCCCCAATATTCATGTGGCATATCCCACATGTATACGGCAGAAAGTCCAAGCTCAAACGCTCTCCTCGCGGACATTCGAGCTGGAACAATAAGTCCGATTGAATTAAGGTACATTGCAATAGCGAAGTCGCTGAAAACTTCATCCAGTATTTCTGCGCACCCAGCTTTATGAGCGTCGCCTCTGTTGCCGCTCAGCAGTGCTGATTTGAACTCACTAATTATTCTAGAATTAAGATCTATCGAATCTAAAAGAGGTGTGTTAGGAACGTCAATAGCTCCTCCTAAGTTCGCACCGAAACTGTCATGAAGTGCGCTGAGGAGTTCTTTTACTGGCTGCCGAGGAGCGTGGGTTTCTTCTGCCAAAATGCATTTCCTTATGAACATACATGAGCCGGTATTGTTGAACGCCAGCACACTATCGAAGCGCTGCTTGAAAAAAATGAAGAATTCTTCAATTTAGTATTCGCAGATGCACGCCGATGCTGATTTTATAAAAGGGACGCTACCAAAACGCCATGATGCCGTCTACCACTGGACTGGGCAAAAACGCACGTTTTTTGGATAGGAAGGGGTAGACACCATAATATGGACAGAGCTCAGTCGAACGAAAGATCCGCCGAAAGCGAGTAAGTATTCAACCCTCATCGTATTGGGCCCCTAAGCGAGAGGTTCACTTCAATCGCCATCTGGGCAGCCATCAGGTATGGATTGGCCGGAATCGGTCATTGATGAGCGGCCGCTGATGGCCGAAATCTGCCCGATCAGGCGTTGACCAGCTCCATGATGTGAGTGGCATGGACATCTTCTATTCGCATGAAGCCGCAGCGCAGGTAAAACGCGTCGCCTCCAGAAGTATCGGTGGAAAGACGCACCTTCTGAAAGTGAAGAGCAGCCTGTGC
>Ga0302167_10001037_pt1 | contig 12431 bp, 14 predicted proteins | sample I_Fen_N1_1_FD_193496 | JGI IMG/M metagenome (GOLD analysis project Ga0302167, IMG submission 193496) | Peat permafrost microbial communities from Stordalen Mire near Abisko, Sweden - I_Fen_N1_1 | ecosystem: Environmental > Terrestrial > Soil > Wetlands > Permafrost | place: Sweden: Abisko...
TAGCAAGATTTCACCGCCACTCGCGCTTGGGAGGCTGACGACATAGCTAACATGGATGGGACCGCTGTGCGCCTACACTGGACCGACCAGCCAAATAAGTGGCATGTCAACGATGGTGAGGAAGTTTTCGCAGGGGTTGGATGCGAACATGTTGCGCATGCTCGTGGAGAAGCACGGATTCTGGTGATCGAACGTGAGGGCAGCGTTTGAGTTGACTAGGCTATCGCCCACCACAATGCTACTTTGCCCGGTATTGAACGCTTTGTGGGGCCATAGCCTCACGCAAGAAAGCGAGGCCGTTGAGTTCGTTCAGGAATAGAAATCCAGAGTCCTGACAGACCCAGGGACGATAGCTGCTAATAACAGGGAAGACGTTACATTGGTCATTTCAATAAACTCAAATACACTTTCTGGCACGCAGGTTTCCAGTGTGACAGTAAGCCAAAATGAATCGCTGACGAAAAGTCAGGTGACAACTGAAAACGCTGCTTCTGGCAGCCAGAAAGATACCAGTAGCCTTTCTTCGCTCTCTCTGCAGTTGAGTGAGAGTGCCGCGCGTGCGGCGGCAAGGGACTCGAGTTTAAGCAGAAAAGAGCTTGGTGCGAAAGCGAGTGAGCTTTTGAGCAAGATTTCCGGTGATGGTTATTTTGCCAACAAAAAAGCCAATGATACTGAAGTACCTGACACTCAGGACCCTAAGTTATTGGCACGTGCGGAAAATGCGACGCAATTCGTCAATGGCAGCGGTAAAAACCCATTCGCGGGTATGTCTAGCGATCGACTCTCATTGATTATCTACGATGACAGTGGGAGTTTTACGACTAATGAGCGCCGCGCGGCGTTGAGTGAGTCATTCGATCAGGAATATGCTTGGCGGCAGAAAGTTGTTGCCAATGCAATGGCGGAATATAACGGAACCGGGAAGCTGACGAAATTCTTTACTGCAGCGCTTGAACACTACAAGGATTTGCCCGCTATTGAGCAGGCTCAGTACCCTGATAGTTATGAGGCGAAGTTGCAGGGTTGGATAGCACTCGACTTCAACTACAAGACCCATACCGCAGAAGGCACGGGGAGTGCTCAGGACGTGATTAACCAGGTCATGAATCTCGACAAACAGACGTTTGATGACACTGATGCAGATCCGGCCTGAGTGCAGAACGCACCCATGATTGAGCCTGTCGAAACAAAAAGCCCCGTATCGGCGTAACGCTATTCACTAAGCCGAATGGCCGTGAGTAGTCTGTCGCGCTCACTGCTTGTTGTTGACGGAGTGTGGCGTTGACGTAAAATCGCCACCCCCAAAAAAACGGCGTGCATAGCGAGAAGGAGCTTCGATGCAACGGGTGATGATTGTGGGTCAGCCTGGATCGGGCAAAAGCACTTTGGCACGTAAGCTTGGCCTGCGCACGGGCTTGCCAGTCGTTCATATAGACACTATTCACTGGCAGCCTGGGTGGGTCGAACGAAGCTGGGACGAGAAGACACAGCTTTGTCACGAGGTCGAGGCCCGTGATCGCTGGATATTCGAAGGCGGCCATTCAACCACTTGGGCCAACCGGTTGGCCCGCGCAGATCTTTTGATATGGATTGATCGTTCGGCCAAGCTTCGATTCTGGCGCGTACTGCTCAGAACGCTGCTTCAGCGCGGGCAGTCTCGGCCAGACTTGCCGGAGAACTGCCCCGAACTGCTGGCGAATCTGCCAGAGTTTTTTAGATTCATGTGGCGGACGAAAAAGTCGGCGCGGGTCAAGATGCAGCAACTCGTGACGACTGCGCCAGCAACTTGCCGCGTCGTTCGCCTGCGGTCTAATCGGGATACCAGGGTTTTTCTCAAGAGCATTGGATATCTGACTGGCCAGATACCGCGAGATTGATCGACGGTTGACTGCTTCAGTTTGGAAGTTGCCGGTTGCAAGCGGCTGCTTTCGGCCCATAGTGTGTAAAAACACCACTAGCCTCAAAAGCCCTGTATCGAATTTTTATTTCGTTGTACGTTGAAGCCGCGAGCGGCCTTAACTGAATGATGACCATCCCCGGCCACAACACTCGCAAAGGAGTGCACATGATCGATGGTCCCGCCGTTTTGACAGTCTTTTTGGTTTACCTGGCCGGTGTCGTTATTCCAGGTCCAAATTTCGTTGCAGTAGTCCACAAAGCGGTAGCTGCTAGGCGGTCAGAAGCTTTGGCCTTGGTAGCAGGCATCGTATTGGTCAATTTATTCTGGGCCACCTGTGCAATCGCAGGAATCGGCGTTGTATTTGCTGCATTCCCTTGGGCGGCGCTGATCGTAAAAATTCTGGGGGCAGCCTATCTGATGTGGTTTGGATTCCGACTGCTGCTCAAGGCCGGGAAGAGCGCGCTTGCCCCCGGTAATAATGCTGTCGTTGGAAACTTTCGGCAGTCATTCATTCAGGGGGTCGTTACGAACATTGGCAACCCTAAATCCATGGCATTCTATGCCGCTATTTTCTCAGCGGCAGCCCCCACCCACGTTTCACCAAGCACGTTTTTGTCGATGCTGGCAGTCGTAGTGGTGGTTTCGATGACTTGGTATGGAGTGGTCGCAATCGCTCTTTCGCAACCTGAGATCGCTTCAGCGTATCGAAGGAGGAAAAAAGCTATTGATCGATTATGCGGTGGTTTGATTTTATCTCTAGGGATCCGGCAACTGGTTCAATAAGTCTACGATTGAGTATCTATCCATCCCGAAAACCCTTGCTATGATTTCTAAGGATTTCATCGCAGGGATCGCCTATGAAGCGCTTCATTCAAGGTGAACATCGAGGCCAAGGCACCTTACTTCCCGAGCGCCTCGACGACTACGTCAGCGATACCAATCCGGTGCGCGTCGTCGACGTCTTCGTCGACGAACTCGACCTGGTCAGTCTGGGTTTTGAAGGTGCCATTCCAGCCGATACTGGTCGGCCTGCTTACCACCCCGAGATCTTGCTGAAGATCTACATCTACGGCTATCTCAACCGCATCCAGTCGAGCCGACGGCTGGAGCGAGAAGCTCAACGCAACGTCGAGCTGATGTGGCTGACCGGGCGTTTGATGCCGGATTTCAAGACCATCGCCCACTTCCGAAAAGACAACAGCAAGGCCATCCGAGGCGTCTGTCGCCAGTTCGTTGTGAAGTGTCAGCAGTTGGGACTGTTTGGAGAAAATCTGGTCGCCATCGTTGGCAGTAAATTCAAAGCCGTCAACAACCGTGACCGCAATTTCACCAGCGCCAAACTGAAGCGGCGCATGGAAGAAATTGAATCGAGTATCAACCGTTCCCTGGCGGCACTCGATGCTGCCGATCGGCAAGAACCCACAGCTTCCGAGCCCAGTGCCGGGCGTCTGGAAGAGAAAATCGCCAAGCTCAAAACTCAAATGAAGGAGCTTCAAGCGATCGAAATCCAGCTTAATGAATCGCCGGATAAACAGGTCTCACTGACCGACCCAGACGCTCGCTCCATGATGACGCGCGGCACGGGAATCGTCGGCTACAACGTGCAGACAGCGGTCGATACTCAGCACCATTTGATCGTTGCACATGAGGTGACCAACGTCGGTTCCGACCGCGATCAACTCAGTTCAATGGCCAAGCAGGCCCGCGAGGCGATAGCGTCGGAAACGCTGTCGGTGGTGGCGGACCGGGGTTAGACGACGTATTGGAGGAGATGCAGCTTCGGCTGAGCAAACCAGAAGCGGCCCTTCGCTACAGTATTTTGAGACCGTCCGGTGTCTCAATATAAGACCGCAAACCATATTGGTCATTGCGTATGACTTTGACCGGGCCGCAGAAGCCAATCATTTCCAAATGGTGCTCGACAGCACCCGGTTCGGGATGGAAAATCTCAAGACGCTGCAACTGACAGCCCTTCTCGTCAAGTCTCTGTGCCGGTGGCTTCGAGTCGCCCCAGTCGATCAGGCTGGGCACTACTCCATCCAGCGGCAGTTGTCCGTCTGTATGGATGGAAATACTCCACGACAGCTCGCCTCTGTTCATCGGTTCGATAACACCAAAAGCACTCTGTAGCTCTTCATCTGCGGCATCCAGAAATTCCGTGCGCGCGACCCAGTGGGCCAGACGTGGAGATGCTTGGGCGTTTAGTTTATCAAGCCCAAACCACCTGGGCCTCCTGGGTTTCGGCGCCAAAGGGTCGGGCGCAATCACCTCGAGATAAAAACAGTCGCCTAATCGTAAAAGTAGATTATGAGTGCTCATGCGGGGATGATTGCCACCCTGCTGCATGCTCACCCCTAATTGCCTTTCGACCAGTTGTGCGCCTGCCGCTAGTGTCGGTGACACGATGACCAGATGGTCAATGATGGAACGCCTCATGGGCACAACTCCAGATTCAAGAGTTCCTGGACGGTCTGCCGCCGCCTTATCATTCGGTAGCTTTGGTTCTCGATCAGCAACTCCGGCAACAGGGGGCGACTGTTGTAGTTCGAAGACATGGAAGCACCATAGGCGCCCGTATCATGAATCACCAGCAGGTCGCCGACCCTGGCCTGCGGCAAGTCCTGGGGAGCCAACGCGTGTTCGCTCTGAGTAAACACATCACCAGCCTCACAGAGTGGGCCGGCCACCAGGGTGGGTTGCAAAGGGCCAGACACTGGTAGGCCATCAACGTCGAGCAAGGTCATGCGATGGTACGAGCCGTACAAGGCGGGCCGCATCAAGTCATTGAACCCGGCATCGACCAGAATGAAGGTATTGCCACCTGCCTTCTTCACAGCGCGAACCTCGGTCACGAGGTAACCCGACTCTGCCAGCAGAAAGCGTCCAGGTTCGATCTCCATGCGTACGGCATGGCCAAGGATTGCCTCGATTTTCTCCCGAGCAGCGGCCCAAATCCGGGCATATAGGTTGATATCGACCGGTTTGTCGGTACTTGTGTACGGTGTAGCCAGACCTCCACCAAGGGAGAAGGCCTCTATGTTCCGGTCCAGCCGAGCAATGAGGTCCGTCATCGACTGAGCTACCTGCGCCAGGTGCGGGTAATCCACGCCCGAGCCAATATGCATATGGACACCTACCAGGTGCAGACCCCAAGTGCTAATGCAGTCGAGTGCCTCTTCCAGTTGTTCGTGCCAGATACCATGCTTGCTATTTTCGCCTCCCGTGTTGGTCTTGCGACTGTGGCCATGGCCGAACCCGGGATTGATACGGAGCCAGACCCGATGCCCTGGCGATCGCTCCCCCAACTGCCGAAGCATATCGATCGAGCCGACATTGACCTCGATCCTTGATTCGATTACCCGGGCCAAGGTCGTTTGATCTAGCAGGTCACACGTCAACACAACACCCGCTGGATCGCCATCCACCGACGCTCCCGCCGCGAAGGCACGCTCCACCTCCCCCCAAGAAACCGCATCGAGCACCACCCCCCGTTCGCGCATCAAGCGAAGAATATGCAGATTGGGATTGGCTTTCTGCGCGTAGCGCACCGTATCGAAGCCGCGCAGTTTTTCAATTCGATCAATAATCGTCCGGGCGTCATACGCCCAAAGTGGCGAACCATGACGGCGAACCGCAGCGGCTAATAATTCAAAAGGTGCATCAGCATTCATGAGCGTGCCTCGTTACAGGAATGCGACCAGCATGAACTGAGTAAAAGTTTCATAAAAATAGCTTTTTTTCTTTAATCGATTCACATCTGATATACCCAGTCTTTTCCTTTCTGGTCTTTCCATGAAGCTATCGCTGCGCCATATCGAAATATTCCGAGCTATCATGGCTGCCGGCAGCGTTACCAATGCTGCGCGACTGCTGTTCACGTCACAGCCGACTATTAGCCGTGAACTGGCTCGGTTGGAGCAGGTTATTGGGCTGCGCCTGTTTGACCGTGAGGGGGGGCGCCTGCTAGCGACGGCGCAGGCGTTGCTGCTGATTGAGGAAGTCGAGCGGGCCTACGTCGGCCTGGAGCGCATTGATCGATTCGCCCAGGCGATCCGCAACTTTGAACATGGCAGGCTGGCTATTACTTCCCTGCCGCTCTTCTCTCATGCCTTGCTCCCTGAGGTGTGCCAGCAGTTTCATCAGAGTCACCCGGGTGTCAGCGTGAGCATCACTGCACAGGAGTCGCCATTGCTGGAAGAGTCACTGCTGGCACAGCAGCATGACCTTGGCTTGACTGAAGTCGAGCAAGTGCCACGAGGTGCCCAAGGAGAGCTCCTATTTAGCGCTGGCTTGGTTTGCGTGTTACCGGATCGACACCCATTGTTGAACAAGCCCCAACTGGAGCTGAGCGACTTTCACGAGGTGAATTTCATCAATCTGGCGAGCCTTGATACCTACCGGCAACGGTTGGATCAGCACTTCAGAGCCGCGGGGGTGAACAGGCGCACGATCATCGAGACGACTAGCGCGGCATCGGTATGCGCCATGGTCAAGCAAGGGCTAGGAGTGGCGATTATCAACCCATTGAGCGGGCTAGAAGCAGCGCACAGTGGGCTGTCGATTCGCCGGCTGAGCGTTAGCGTCCCCTATTCGGTCATGTTGATACGCCCCGAACATAGACCGGGTTCAGCAGCAGTAGATTTGTTTTGTGAGGCGCTGCGGGCGCAGGCGCTAGAACTTACCGCTCGCCTGGCAAAAGGGATTTGAAAGGGCAACTTGGTCGCGTTGAGGCTAGGCACCCAGCGGCCCACACTGATTCTGCGTTGAAAAATGTAGCTTCTAGGCTTTCGGATAGACAGCGCATGATGAACCATTTGGGTCGTACATCCTTGAGTCAGAGCTGCGTGCTCATTACGCATTGAGGTCGCTCACCACCTGACGGTGCATCGCGATGTCGCAACGTGAAAACCGCTGAGGTCGTCGACAGGCCGCTTTTGGCCGTTTTCTGCCTCTCGCAACAGGCAAAAAGCGGCCCAAAGTAGCCATTCATGAACCGCAGCCTTTGACCCAAAGTTGAATGTCGGCTCCGAGTATCAAAATCGAAGTTCCACCGAAAACCACACTTCGAATGAGCCGCCCTTCTAAACCGCTTCCACTTCATCGACCGGCAACGACGCAAACATTTCAGCGCGGCACATCTCAAGGATCTCATCCGCCAGCGCGAAATCATCCGGGCAGGCACGCGACAAAATAATCGCGCCGACAGCACGAGACAGCAGGTCGATCATTTGCTTTCTTCCCTCACCCGCCGCGGCATCATAGGCGTCGATGAAGCCCGGAACATCGAGCGACTCAGCACCTTCCAGCGATTGGGTTCGTGGCAGCCGCCAGTTCGGCGAGGATATGCTGACCAACCGCGAGCTCCCGAGACAGGTCGACCGTGCGCCGTTCAAGGTGGGGGGAAAATATCGCCACGGCCAAGGGCGCAGTGTTGTTTCGCAACGAGATGTTCGAGCTGCTGCAGTTCGCGCCCTCCCCCGAAAATATCTATGCCCGGCCCCTGGTGATGTCACCGCCGCAACTCAACAAGTACTACGCCATCGATAGCCGGCCGGCACCGAAGAAGCTCGGCTCGCGCAAGTACCCGCCCCTCTGCCCTGCCCCTGGCACCTATGTCATGGAGCGATAACGCCAATCTGCTGCAGGAACGTCAGGTTGTCCTCCAGGTGCCAGTTTTCGGCAATCCTGCCGTCGGCGATGCGGTAGATGTCGGTGGCAATGAAATTCACCGCCTGACCCTGGCCTTTCACACCGTTGAACGTACCGGTGAAGTGCCCGGTAAAACGCAGGAACGACACCACCCGATCGCCGCTGACGATCATCTGCTGGACTTCGCAGTTCAGGTCGGGCACGGCCGCGTGGAAAGCCGTGGACGCCGCCAGGGGCCCGGCGATGCCCTGTGCCCGTCCCGGCGGCAAGGCGCGGTCCATGAAGTCAGGCGCCAGTGCCAGGCGGGCCAGCGCCGGGTCGCCGGACGACCAGAAGGTTGCGTAACGCCGTGCCGCGAGGGTCTGCGCCTGGACCTGTTCAGGCTTGCCACCGGGATCGGCAATCAGCACTTTGGGGGTAACCAGCGTGGGTTCTGCGGCGACTGCCTGTTGGCCCAGAACCGTAGCAGTGACAGCGGCGGCCAACAGGCCAGTGATCAACGAGCGCATGGGGTTGCTTCCGAGGTGATGGAGGGATAATCGCTGTAGCCCTTGGCCGTGCCGCCGAACAGCGTGGCAGGATCAAGCGGGGCCAAAGGCAGGTCCTGCGCCAGGCGCAGCGGCAAATCCGGATTGGCGACAAAGGGTCTGCCGAACGCCACGAGGTCTGCATAGCCCTGGCCAATGACCCACTCGGCGCGCGCCCGGTCGTAATTGCCGGCGACGATGATCGGGCGAGTGAAACGCTGGCGGATCGCCTGACGGAACGACTCGGTGAACACCGGTGCATCGTCCCAGTCCGCTTCGACCAGATGCAGATAGCCGATGCCCTTGTCCTGCAGGTACTCGGCCGCTTCGAGTATGGTCGGGAGGATGTCCGGGCAAGCCATGCCTCGGGCGGTCAGAAAGGGGGCCAGGCGGATCGCCGTGCGTTCGGCCCCGACTTCATCGCTGACTGCATCGACCACTTCCTTGAGAAAGCGCAGGCGGTTGCTGCGCGAGCCGCCGTATTCATCGGTCCGCGTATTGGATGTGGTGCGCAGGAACTGATCCACCAGATAACCATTGGCGCCATGGATCTCCACGCCATCGAAACCGGCCCGGATTGCCCGACGTGCGGCCTGACGGAAGTCGTCGACGATCTGTGCGATCTCAGCCTTGGTCAGCGCGCGAGGCGTCGGGCTATCGAACATGCCCCCCTGCCCCGTGACCGGGTCGACTTTCCAGATCTGTCCTTCAAAGGGTTCGGCGGACGGCGCCACCGGCAGTGCGCCCTGATGGAAGTCCGGATGGGACAGGCGCCCGACGTGCCACAGTTGCAGGAAGATACGACCGCCCTCGGCATGCACCGCCTCGGTCACGCCCTGCCAGCCTTCCACCTGCGCTTCAGTGTGGATGCCGGGGGTAAAGGAATAACCCTTGCCCTGAGGGGAAATCTGCGCCGCCTCCGTCACGATCAATGCCGCCGACGCACGCTGCGCGTAGTACTGCGCGTTGAGGCTGTTGGGTACGTCGCCGGGCTGGCTGCTGCGCGCCCGGGTCATGGGTGCCATCACCACCCGGTGAGGGGCGTTCAGGCCGGCGAAGGCGATGGGTTCAAACAATGTTGAAGGGGTCGTCATGGTGAGCGTTCCTGAGCCAAATGAAGTGGATGGACTCAGTCTGCGATCGCTGCCTGGATTTGATAATTAGGCTAATCTTTGATGGATTTTCAAAAATAATGGAACAATGATGGATAACCTGGAAGCCATCCGCCTGTTTGTCGAAGCAGCCCAACTGGGCGGGCTCTCAGCTGCAGGGCGCAAGCTGGGGCTGTCACCAGCCGCCGCCAGCGCCCGCTTGCTCAAGCTCGAAGCTTCGCTGGCCACTCGCCTGTTCGAGCGCACCACCCGCCAGCTGAGGCTGACCGACGAGGGGCGGATTTACCTGCAACATTGCCGTCAGGCGTTGCAGGCGCTGGACGATGCGCGAGCGGCGCTGTCGGCGGAGAAAAAGGAAATCCGCGGCAAGATCCGGGTGTCCGCCACCTCGGATTTCGGCCGACATGTGTTGAATCCGTGGCTTGATGAGTTCACTGCCCGCTTCCCCCAGGTCGTGCCGGCGCTGCTGCTGTCCGACTCGCTGTCGCACTTGATCGCGGACGATGTCGACCTGGTGATCCGCTTCGGTGTGCCGCCGGACAGCTCGTTGATCGCCCGCCCCCTGGCCACCAATCGCCGCGTCCTGTGCGCCGCGCCGAGCTATCTGCAACGCAAGGGCACGCCTGACCATCCGCAGCAGTTGGCCGGGTTCGATCACATTGTCGCCGGCCAGTCGGGGTGGTCCAGCGAATGGCGCCTGCACCGTGGCGAGGAAATGATGCTGTTCAAGGTGCCTCTGGAGGCAGCGCGCGAGACCAACGACGGCGCGTTGGCCCGCCAATGGGCGATCGATGGCCACGGCATCGTCCTCAAATCAATCTGGGACGTGAGCGCGGACCTGGCGGCAGGACGCTTGAGCCTGGTGCTGCCGCAATGGCAATCGGACGAAGCCCCCGTGTACGCGCTTTACCCCCGCAGCCGCTACCTGGCGCCACGGGTACGCGCATTGCTGGATTTCTTGTGCGAACGGTTCGAACAAGCCTCGCGTGAGACTGCCTTGTAAACCCCGGCGTGCGCCCGTGGATATTTCCAGGTTTTTTGATAATCCATGGCGCACGCGGCGTTGAGTCATATCCAGACGTCGTTCAAGGCCGTTCGCTCGCCCTCTTCATGGCCGGTGTTCAAAATGCCTCGGGGTTCGATCATCATCAGTTTCGCTTCACCTTGCGCGGCGGTCCGGTGTGCAACGCCGCGTGGCACCACATAGAGTTCACCCGGATTCACGTGGACGCAGCCCTCTGGCAGGTCGATGCGCAAGGTGCCTTCCAGCACAAGAAACGCTTCGTCGGTCTCAGGGTGTGAGTGCCAGATGAATTCGCCTTCGATTCGCACGACCTTGAACTGGTAGTCGTTCATTTCCGCTACAACTCTGGGGCTCCATTGCTGCTCGATCAGCGAAGCCTTTTGCGCGAGGTTGATGGGCAGCGATGTGTGTGGGTGACGGGACTCAGACATGACAGATCCTCTTGAATGGAAGTCGTCAGCCTATCGAACCGTGAATCCATCGATCTTGTACGATCCTGCAAGTCAGCGTGCAGGCCGCAAGCGTTCCAGCCAACGCATGGGGGGCACGCCGTAGCAGCGCGTGAAATGTCGGGTCATGTGACTTTGATCGTGAAAGCCTGCGGCGAGGGAGGCGTCAACCAGTGTGAAGCCTTCAAGGATCAACCCGCGAAAGCGATCCAGGCGACGCAGGGTGACAAAACGGTAGGGGCTGGTGCCGTAGAGCGCCCTGAAGTCCCGTGACAGACTCCAGCGTTCGCGCCCGCTGGCATTTTCGAGCATCTCCAGCGTAATACCGAGGTGCAAATGCTCCAGGATGAACGCTCTGGCGCGTTCGGCTGAGCGGTAATCCAGGCTCTTGCGACCGCGCGGCTTGCCTGCGACAGCACGTAACGCCATCGCCAGGTCATACAGGGCATCCTGCTCCTCCAGCGCTTCCAAGGGATGATCCACCGCTTGCACGAAGGCCTGGCTGGCATGGTACAGGCGCGGATCGTTCGAAAGCCCCCCGGCGATGAAGGGCAAGGGTTGCCCACCCAGAACGTTCTGGATCGATCCAGGGTCGATGTAGGCCATGCGGTAGCGAAAACCTGCGTCGGTGCCGGCCATGCCATCATGAAGTTCGTCGGGGTGAAGCACGAGCGTGTTGCCTGGAACGCCGTGGCGCAACGAACCCTTGTAATGAAAGCTTTGCACGCCTGCGAGGGTGCGACCGATCGAGTAGGTGTCGTGGCGATGCGGGTCGTAACCGTGGCTGCCGAACCACGCTTCGATACGCTCGACACTACCGGGTCGAGCGCTGCGGATGACCCAGTCGGAGGTGGCGGATGGGTCTTTTTTTCGATCCACGAAGGTGTTTCCCGTTTCTGCACAGTACTGTCGGAGACCTGCCCGATCAGCGCGTTCATTATGGGCAATATCACTCAACAAGGGGCGGCCGATAAGCGCGCAATTCCAATATCGCGGGCGTATCGGATGGAACAGTCAACTCGATGACATGATGTGCATTGGGAAGGCCGGTTCCCAGTACATGACGCTGCTGCACCGAGCCATTTGCCAGGGCAGTCGGCGGCTCGTCGCCACAGACGAAGCGTCGCTCCCATTGAAAGCTTTGTTCATCCGCGAGACCTTTACCGGATATTAACTTGGCGTAGGAAAAGTTCCAGGCGTCCGGCTGTAGGGTAACGTTCCCCGAGCGCGACTTGAAAACGTCCTTGCCCGATCCGCTTCCCTCTGCGCCTGTACGCGCGCTCTCGACGTCAAAGTCGAAGCTTCCTTGCGAAGTGTCGAAATTCCGTACCCGAAGCGTCCAGACATCCTCTTCGCGATATGACTGGCGGACGTCGACTTTTTTCAGGGCCGGCCATTCCGGGACATTCGGCAAACCCGTCACGCGGCTGGTTTGCCAGCAGCCGTCGAGCTCGCGAGGCGGCTTTCCGTCGATAGTGAGATTGACTTTTCCGTCCAGGGGCCCCGCGGCAATGAGTTCGGCGCGGTTGCCATAAAACTCATAGCGGGTCTTTTCGCCAGGAACAGGCGCAGTAAAACTGCGAACCTGGTCGGAAGTGTTCCGCCCATTGTTTTGAGGGTGATCCACAAGCTCCTCGATCCAAGTGGTGAACAGGTTAGCCATGAGGGCCCATCCCTCGGCGTTGGGATGCGGCGGGTCGGCGAGAAGATCCGCTATTTGGAGATTATTCTCCTGCAAGTAGGCATTCCAGCGCTGGCGACGCGGTTCCA
>Ga0302167_10001047_pt1 | contig 12397 bp, 8 predicted proteins | sample I_Fen_N1_1_FD_193496 | JGI IMG/M metagenome (GOLD analysis project Ga0302167, IMG submission 193496) | Peat permafrost microbial communities from Stordalen Mire near Abisko, Sweden - I_Fen_N1_1 | ecosystem: Environmental > Terrestrial > Soil > Wetlands > Permafrost | place: Sweden: Abisko...
CACCGGGTGCGGTACGAAAAATGAAATTTTCTTCGGTCCATTTAATTAACTTTGGAATATCCAGTTTCCAGCCGGGATCGAGGTCAGGATAATCAAACAGGCATAAAGTTGTATTGCTGGCGCTCAGGTTGCTTTTATATGTATTGCTTTTTATATCAGTATCGGAATGTCCGTCAGTCCAGTAGCCCGTCTTCATGGGGTATTCCAGAATGAAATCTCTTGCTTTGTCTCGCGCTGTAATATATTCTTTTGTATTACCAAGATGTGCACGGATAAGATTCTCAAGAAGCAGATAACATCCGGTCCAGTTAGCCCCGTAGGGCGCAGTAATTCTGCCATCGCTCATTACCACCCTGTATGGCCATACAGACTGTTCCTGATTTCCTGTCCGGACATTCTTTGCCAGAACATCAGCTACTTTGAGTGCGGCAGAAAGGTACTTTTTATCACCGGTATAGCGGTACATCCTGTAATAAGTTAAACCCATTTCGCCGGCATGATCGACCTGAATTTCATCAAGAACAAATCTTTTTCCTGAAGTAAAACCACGGAAAATGGTATCTCCTGCATTGGTAGTTGTATAAGGAAAATCATGCCATGCATATTCAGGGGAACTGGTGCCATGTACCAGTGTATAATCAACAAAATCACGTATAATTTTCATTACACTGGTATCACCCGTGTATGCATAATAAAGGCGGGCATTCTCAAACCAGTTGGGTATTTTTTCTCCGATATCATTCATCCATGTATCGGGCTCCAGAATACCATTTACGGGTTTGAACGCACAATAAAAATAGTATTGGGGATACCGGCTTCCCGGAGGGGGTCCGGGTGAATTTGGGACAGAATTCTTTATGAAATCCCATCTCAGCCTGAGAAAATGATCATATGCTTTTTCACGAGGCATATACCAGGGGATAATCTTTTCTTGTTTGTCCAGGATAACCGGATGACCGCAGAAAGTTGTATCAGTCAATCCTGCAAGTACATTACTAAAAGGCAACATCAAAGTCAGAGCTATTGAAAGGAAATGATTCATATTTTTTATTGAATTTTTGAATATTCCGGAATATTGTTCATAAATCATTCAGAGCTTAATAAAGATCTTTTTATAAAACAGTATCCATCCTGCAAACCAGCATACCAATGTAAAGGTTAAAGCGTAAAGCAGCGAACCGTTAAAAGTTCCTGCAAAAGGCAGGAAAACGTTATTATAGATCCATCCGGTTATGGAAAGCGGTTCTCCGGCAGGAGTCTTTGCAACTTTTATCCAGAAAGTAATTGCAAGAAATTCAGCAATAACATAAAGAATTATCGGATTCATTCCAAATACCTGAAAAGGTCTGGTCCACTTTGTATATCCTTTAATGTCAATAATCCAGAGCAGAATTCCCAGAAACATCGATGCAAAACCACAGGTATAAAGAACAAATGAACTCGTCCAGATAGGCTTGTTTATCGGGAAAACAAAACTCCATGCAATAGCTGCTGCAATGCCGGCAACCCCGAATATCAGGAGCCTCCTTACTGCCTTTTGTTTATTTTCCAAAGTATCGATCATTCTTCCCGCAAGATAGCCAAGCAAAATATTGGCAATTGAAGGGAGTGTACTCAAGAGACCTGTCTGATCAAATTTTATTCCATGATAGTCGGGAATGTGGTTTAAACCAAGAACAGCAATATCGAAGGTTCGCGCAAAATTAGACTCAAGGGAAAAGGGGGAATCGCCTCCGAAAACCAACAATATTGCCCAGTAACCCAGTAAGATAAGTGCTGTGGTTATTCTAATCCATTTCACCCCGAGACCAAGAACAATAAATGAGGCAATCCCGTATCCCAGGGCGATCCGGGCCAGTACACCCATGATACGGATTTTGCTCAGATCGAAGCTGAAAGTTGCGTAAGCATTTATTGCCAGTCCAATCAGATAGATCAACAGGGTACGACGAAGAATTTTGAGTACCAGCTTCCCGGAAAGTTCATGATTGAATTTTTTATACGAATACCACATGGCCACACCAACAATAAACATAAAAAATGGAAAGACCATATCAGTTGGAGTACATCCGCTCCATTTTGAATGAAGAAGCGGAGCATAAACATAATCCCAGTTACCAGGATTGTTGACCACGATCATTAGTGCAATCGTTAATCCCCGAAAGACATCAAGGGCCATTAATCGTTTTGTTTGTTCCATTACTGAAGTTTTTGAATAATACTCTTTAATATTAATTCATAAGCGTCTGACTGGCGCATAAATCCAAGGTCTGTCGGATGTGTTCCGTCTACGGTTCCTTCACCGTCGGAACCCAGCTCTCCTACTGCTATCTGATAGTACAGATTTCTGACTCCGCTATTCAACAGGTTTTCGTAAGCGTTTCTGAGAGCTTTCCGGCAATCAGTATTCCGGAGGTCTCTTGCTTTTACCAGAAATGCATCATTGTATGTTATACCTTCTGCCAGAACAATAGGTGTTTTAGGATGAGCCTCTCTCAGAATTCTGATAAATGGTTCAACCCGCACGGCAACTTCATCGGCTTCAAGATTTGGCAGACAATCAATAAAATAAATTTCAGGGTCGAGTTCCGAAAGCAATTTAGCGACTTCAGGTTCCATCTTTCCGCTTCCTGAAAAACCCAGATTGATAATTTCGCGGTTAAGTCGTCTTCCAAGGATAGCCGTTGTACACATACCAGGCCTGGAGGCACATCCGCCCTGTATTATTGAAGTTCCATAAAAAACTATTGATCGTTCAGAACTATATGGAGCTTTTTCTATCTTATTGTCCCACGGTATTCCAATCTCAAGATGAGTTATTCCATTATACAGTGGCAGATACAGCAGATATTCCCGACTGTCTTTAGATATTCCTACAACAAGTGTTTCGAGGTTTTCCATCTTCCGGGGTTTACCTACGCCGAGCCAGTGCCAGGAGTTATCTTTAGTTTTAACATAAAGATCCAGTCCGCTGACACCTGTAGGAGCGAAATGCGGAAATCCCAGGGTCTCACTGGTGAGGCCCCATTTGGCTTTAATAATGGGAGCATCCGTAAAAAAATGTATATACAAACCCGCAGTTTGTTTGCCAAGGTCCCAGACAGCATCTGGAATATGCCCCTCAGCTTTGGCAGGTAGCCTGCCATAAGCAGATGAGTCATTTTTCCATCCCTTTCCCCCAACACCAAGTTCTCTTGCATCAGTCCATTTAAACAGGCTGTCCGGGGAATTGCTTAAAACAGGATTGATATTTAGAATGCCCAACACTGATGCAACCATCAGAATCCGGCTACAATTTTTTTTAAGAAAGATTGTCGTTTCAATCATAGTCGAATATATTATTAAATACTATCATGGTTTCCGATAAGAATCAATGTGTTAAATGAATTAACAATTCCTGACTATTCCTTTGATGATTTAAAATTAATATTTAAGTTTGTCTACTTAACAAATCGTTTTTTTTGTAACAATTAAATATTACGATTACTTATTTTATTAAATATTTTCAAATATATGAAAGAAAATATCACTTTTAGTCCTTCACAAAAATTTATTTTACTCGCTTTGCGATTATTGATCGGATGGAATTTTTTGTATGAAGGTATATCAAAATTACTCATTCCCAACTGGTCATCGGCAGGATTTTTAGGTGAATCAAAATGGATACTGAAGGGATTCTCAGGCTGGATTGTCTCGCATGCAGGTGTATTGCATGTAGTAGACTTTCTGAATACCTGGGGGCTTATTGCAATTGGATTGGGACTTATCATTGGGCTGTTTACCAGAGCAGCAGCAATAAGCGGAACAATCCTTCTGCTTTTATATTATCTGAATAATCCCCCTCTGATCGGTCTGGAATATACACTCCCTTCGGAAGGCAGCTATCTGATTGTCAGTAAAACTCTGATAGAAGCGGCAGCAATATTTGCACTGGCAGTATTTCCTGCAGGATCTTTTGCAGGATTGGACAGTATCAGACCCAGGTTTAGTTTTCGTAATCATAAAAAAGAGGAATAAATATTATGGCAAAAGAAGAAAGCCCTATACAGAAACCTGAAAATAATAAGGAATCTGGACCCAAAACTTCAATTAAACGCAGGACGTTATTAAAAGCATTGGCGGGGATACCGGTTCTTGGCGTTTTTTCCTTTGAGGTGTTTAAGAAATGGAGTTATGACCAACATAAGAAAAACAGCTTAATTGAGGAGCTTGGACTGAAAAACCTTCAGGCTCCGGTTGCAGTAAAGAGTCCGTCTTCAGGTAAAAGTGAATTACTCAGGATTGGAATGATCGGTTTCGGCAGCAGGGCTCAACAATTGGCTAACGGACTGGGTTATATGCATCCTGCCGATATTGAAAAAAAGAAGAAAGACGGATCTCTGGCTGATTGGCTTGAACAGGAAGATCTGAATGTTGGCATACTTGGAATCTGTGATGTTTTTGACCTGCATGCCGATGAGGGATTAGCTACCGCACAAAATGAAGTAAGAGCCGGCGGGGGAGGTAATGGTATCAGACTTCCGGTGAAAAGATACCGACATTATCAGGAAATGCTCGCCGATAAAGATATTGATGCTGTAGTCATTGCCACTCCTGATCATCATCATGCCCATATTACTTCAGAAGCTGTGGAAGCAGGAAAACATGTTTATTGCGAGAAAAGCATAGCCCTTACTGAAGATGAACTGAATAGAGTCTATAATGCTGTAAAAACCAGCAACAGGGTATTTCAACTTGGCCATCAGATAACTCAAAACGTTGTTTTTCAGCAAGCCAAAGAGATAATTGCCAAGGATATCCTTGGCAAGATCACATTAGTAGAAACAACCACTAACCGGAACTCGGCAAGTGGCGCCTGGGTCAGACATCTGGATGAAAATGGGAAACCGAAACCAGGTGATGAGAAATCGATTGACTGGCTACAGTGGCTTGGAAACAGACCTTATGTACCTTTCAGCATTGACAGGTATTACAGCTGGGTCAAATGGTTCGATTATGATCTGGGTATGATAGGTCAGCTCTTTACACATGAATTTGATGCGGTGAATCAGCTTCTCAGGATCGGCATTCCAACCTCGGCTACTTCCTCGGGAGGAATTTACTACTGGAAAGATAACCGTGAAATTCCTGATGTCCTCCATTGCCTGTTCGAATATCCTGAAAAGAATCTCAGTCTTATTTACAGTGCAGATCTTGCTTGCAGTCGCGACAGAGGACGTGTATTTATGGGACACGATGCCTCAATGGAACTGGGTGAATCATTAAGCATTAAAGCTGATTATGATTCAACACGTTACAAGAAACAAATCGAGTCCGGACTTATTGATACATCGGCTCCGATGATTGCTATTCAACCCGGATCAGGTAAAGTAGATGCTGTCAGTTCCGCTACTGCAAAATATTATGCATCACGAGGCTTGACCACCACTAACATTAACGGACATCTTGTTGATGTTACACACCTGCACCTGAAAGAATGGATAAATTGTATACGTAACGGGGGAACAACCAGCGCAAATATCGAACGTGCTTTTGAAGAAGGGGTGACATGTCTTATGGCACAAAAATCATATCTTGAAAAAAGACAAGTCAGATGGGACCCTGTAACCAGAAAAATCGTATAATGAAGAAATTATACAGCCCGGTTATTCTGTTATTTTCAATAATAGTATCTGCTTTTAGCTTTTATGCTAACGGGCAATCTAATTTTACTTTTACTGAAAACGGTCAGGGTATTGAACTTTTTGAACAGGGACGACCTGTTTTTTTTTACCGGCGTGAACCCAAATCTATTGATGGCAGGTATATCTGTAACAATTACATACATCCTTTATTTTCGATCGACGGGGATACTCTGACAGAAGAATTTCCCGCGGATCATCCCTATCACCGGGGTATTTACTGGGCATGGCACCAGATTTATATTGACAACAAAAGTGTGGGTGACGGTTGGGTAATGGAGAATATCTCAGAAAACGTTACCGACATTCATTCTGGCATTCAAAATAAAGTCGCTCGCCTTGACATTGAGGTTGAATGGAAGTCATCGATATACCAGGATGGAAAAACATTTATACATGAGAATACCACTATATTAGTGCATCCACTGACAGGAGGAATCCGGCTCATTGATTTTGAGATCAGACTGAAAGCGCTTGTTCCGGGTATAAGTATTGGCGGATCTGATGATGAAAAAGGATATGGCGGTTTCTGCGTAAGAATGAAACTCCCTCACGACATAATATTTACATCCACAAACGGACCAGTAGAACCACAAACCCTGCAGGTCAAGGCAGGAGCATGGATGGATTTTTCAGGTACTTTTGGCAAGAATATAAAAATTAGTGGAATAGCAATTCTTTCGCGTCCCGATTTCATGAATTGGCCTGTCCATTGGATCTTACGAAGGGAGACAGCCATGCAGAATATTGTCTTTCCCGGCAGAAAGAGAGTTAGTATTTCAATGAATAATCCTACCGTATTGAAATATCGGCTTATAGTTCATAACGGAAATGACCGGCAAGCAAATATTAAAAAACTTCAGAAAGAATTTAACAAATATTCTTATCCGAATTCCGGACCACAAATCAGGTACTGATTTTTTATAATTCCTGGAATTGGATTTTGTTGCAGGTACATTCTTACAAAATGTCTTTGCTTTGTAAGTCCTGAAGTATTTAACCACAGTATCAGATCCTGTTTATCTGCAAGCACATCGACCACAACAGGTTCTTTATGAACTTTTAGCAGGATACCCAAAATCAGGTCCTTTGCATCTCGCAGATTGGTGCTGATAACAGGTCCTATATGAAGGTACCGCTTGCCTTTTCTGACCAAAGAAAATGCAGTAATATAACCGTCTCTTTTTATTATACTTACTTTACCAGGATTATCCCTTATGATGGAGTTGAAAAGATAGGACCTGTAAGCACCGAAAACGTGTTGATCTAATTGTAAAACTTCATTAATATCAGTTTTTTGCATTTGCTCCGGAGTACTTTCGGATTCACTAACCTGTAGATTTAAAAGTGATGAAGATGTCATCCGGTTGATTATGTATTCCGGTTTAAATCCGAATTTCTCGTATACCGGTTGTCCGGCAGGTGTAGCATCAAGTTTAACCGATCTGCATATTCTAAGTTGATTCAGCAAGTCTCCTAAAAGCATTTTGCTAATCCCTCTCCTCCTGAAATCTGTGTCTACCAGCATCATGCCAATCCATGCAATTTCATTTGAATAATTCATTGCGGTTGCAGTTCCAATAATTCTGTGATCCAATTCTGCTACCATGCAATGGTTTTTTGGACCATTAATTAATCTTTTCCAGTCCTTTTCAGTTTGGTTCCATTGTTCTGCGTCAGATAGCAACATGCATTTTGTGATGTCATCAATATGCATCTGTCTTATAACGATCGTCTTAATTTCAGACATGTTAATAAATAGTGATTTTCATTTCAAAGGAATCAATTAGCTGGTTATGTAAAATCAAATTTCCAGACACATTCATTTATCCTGAACAAGGATATCGCCCATTGGATACCATCCATCTTCTGTTGTACCACTTATGGCCAATTTTATTCTTGGTTCAAATGAGACCGGTGAAACGATAGCGATCTCCAGTTGATATTTTCCTACGGGAATATCAAATGGAACAAACAGAGTTTCATCATGAACAATATCTCCCGGCATCCATGTAAGTAAATTTGCATTTGTATCCAGTACCAGTGTTCTTTGAGAATTTTTCAGCCTGAGAGCTAATTTATATTCCTTATAAATCGGTGCTACGCCAATATTTTCCCATAACGAAGTAAATGACAATTGTCCCTGGCGGGTTACACTGGAAGGATATTCAAACTTGCGTAGTACGAACCGGTAACCCATTTTGTTCAACCAGGTGTCTACCAATGGACTCCATACTTTTGGTACACCGGAGCTTTTAGCATTGAAAGAAGAAATATGCCATTTAAGGGCTTCACCAAAGATATAATTAACTGTTTTTTCATCATATTTCAGTTTTTCGAGCCATTGCAGAAACGTATAACATATTTCCATGGTAACCGGCGCTTTCTTCCAGGCCTCTCCCATTCCACTCTTTACAATGTCTTTCGGATAAATATCGGTCATATGGCTCCAACCCTGTTTCTTCCAAAGGTCAGTTGTCATATCGCCTAAGCAATCCAGCCGGTACCCCAGGTGTCGAATCTGAGGTCCTGTGCCATTGCATCTTCCGTCAGGCCACGATGCGGCAATTAAAGTACCGTTTACTAAGACTCCGGGGTCAGGAGCATCACCATTGAGTGGTTGAAAAGTCAGGGTGGTTTTTTTAAAATTATCCAGATAACAGTTTATCAATGCCACACGGGTTTGATCAGTAAGAAGATGACTTCCTTCACCTTCACCCCAAAATCCTACCAGGGAAATATCAAGAGATTCCAGATCGGGATGGCCATCATAACGCTGCCCCAATGCCCTGATCATTCCTCCAAAATATTGAATATACCTGGGATCTTCAGGATCAATTCTCCATTTATTAATTTTTTGCGGTATCTCTTTCCCTACCATTTTTCTGTACCAATCAGGCACATCTGCTGCATCGCCGTAAGGTGGAATCCGAAGCATCAATGTTTGTCCGCGCTCTGCGGCTATTCTAAGCGCCTTATCGATCATAGGCCAGTTATACTGCCCGGGTTCTGGTTCCAGATAGCACCAGTAAACCCTGAAATAGGCAATACTAGTCTGTGGGTAGCTCTTATTGGTAAGGTCGCCGTTAAAATCCTGATATACGATCGGGAACCCTTCTGTCCAACCGTTCCCCTCATTTAAGTCATCGCCGTTAAAACGTTGAAAGGTAGTGAATCCAATACCTGGATTGTTAAGAACATCATGAATTTCTACAGGCTTTACAACCAATGTAACCGGTCTTTCCTGTGCTGAAAGAATAAGATGGCCGGTCAATTCAAATAATAAATAAACTAAAATGTATTTTTTTATCATATGTTACTGGTGTTAACGTGCACAAGTTAATTAAATGGAAGGGATTCCTCAAATTTTTGTATAAATTTTTAACCAATTAATATATAGATAATTGAAAAACGGTACAATGTACACTCTAATATATTATATAATATAGTTTACGTTCACATAAATAATTATTTTTGCATTTAATTAATAAGTTATGATTTCAAAAATAAGATTGGTTGATATTGCTAAAAAAGCTAATGTGTCGTTGGGTACGGTTGATCGTGTCGTTAATAACAGAGGGAAAGTTGCCCCGGAGACCGAAAAGAATATTCGTCGGATTTTGAACGAATTTGACTATCAGACAAATCTGATGGCAAGTTCTCTCTCTTCCAAAAAAAGGCCGGTCTTCACCGTTCTTGTTCCGAAACCCCAGGGGGAGGATTATTGGTATAAAATCCTTTCCGGTATAGAAACAACTGAAAAGACTGTAATACAGTTTGGTGTCAAAATAACAAAATTACTTTATGATCAGGATGACAATATCCAATTTGCCAATCTGGCATCTCAAATATTGAAGACAAGATGTGAGGGAGTATTGCTGGCCCCTCTGTTTCATAAAGAGGCAAAAGGATTTGTGCATGAATTAGAGAAGGAAAATATTCCTTTTGTAGTGATCGACTCGCCTATTGAGGGGTCCCGGGCACTATGTTCAATCAGCCAGGATTATTTTCAAAGCGGAGTGCTTGCGGCGAAACTTATTGATTATGGTTTGGATAAAAATGATGAACTTCTGTCAATTAGTAATCTTATGTATGCCGATTATTTTGAACATGTTCAGGATCGGTTAAAGGGTCTTAAATACTTTTTTGAAACACAGACAATGAAAAAGCGGATCATTCATTTCCTTGAAATTGTGAATCCTAAATTTGAAAAACTTGCAATATTGTTAAAGGAAAAGCTTTTGCAGTTTCCTGAAATTAAGGGTATTTTCATTGATAACTCTAAAGCTCACTGGGTCGGAAGGATCCTGGAAGAAAACAACATCTCTGAAATAAAACTGATTGGGTTTGATTTAATTGAGCAGAATATAAGATATCTGCAAAATGGTATCATTGATTTCATTCTTTTTGATTATGCTGAAAATCAGGGAGAACAGGGTCTTCAAATCCTTTTCGATTATGTCGTAACGAAAAAAACAATAGTTAAAAAAATTAAAATGCCAATTTATATAGTGACAAAAGAAAATCTGGAAGGATTTCTGCCGGATCATTCTGACTAATAAATTTTAACAGATATTTGCATAAAATATACCTGAAACCATTGCCAAAATACCAACCATTGTGACAACAATAACCTGAATTGCTATTTTAACCATTGCATCAGGTAATCTTTTCGTTTATCAGCTGATTTGTCAAAGACTATATTTAACTGATTATCTGCTCCAGGCAGGTGAAAAGCTTCCCTGATAGCTTTGAAATCTTTATTACTACCCTCGTTATCTATGTTTTTACCCAGGTTATCCTTGATATTGATCATAAGTAGTCTTCTTGGGGCAAGGCTTCCGGCAAGATCCGGCAGATCATATGCGGAAAGGGAACCTGGTACTGCACTATGGATAAGACCGGGTTTGTAAAAACGATTCATTACAATAGACCTGTAAGAGGATAATGGCTCAATAAGGGCAATCCGTGAAATGGCAGTATCAAATGCTGATGCATGTAGCAATACAGGTGTCATTTCCCGTAACGCAATGCCGTAGACTACATTTATTGCATGGTATTTTTCCAACAGATGGCTTAACCTTACAACATCAGCTGCCCTGATGCCGACTATACTTCTACCGATAAGCATTGATGCAAACCAGATATTATATGATGTGCCATCAATATATGAATCGCCCTGAAAATTACCGGGGCCCATTTCTCCTATTCCTACAAGGTCAGGAGATAATACTGTATATCCCATTCTTACTAACCATTCCATTTCACCTCCCGGGAAAGCTTCGGCCGACTTGCCTGAGGGATGAAGATATATCAATCCTTTGCCATTTGGTTTATCAGGTAACATTAATAGATACGGAATAATATAGTCTGAATCACCCGGCTCAAAATACTTCTCAATAACATAACCATCTCTTTGGATTCGTCCCGTAAATACCGGTTCTTTACATTCAGATGGTTCCTGATATCCAGAAAGCTTCCTTGCAGAACTTATTGCTGACGTAAGATGAGTTTTAAGGTCATGCCTTGAGGCATCAAGATTCTCAAGCTGTTTTTCTGATTCTTTACGATTGAGACTGAAAACAGTTTCACCATTAAAAGCAGATGAGTCGCTGGTTGTAGTCATTACACGGAGCTCATCATCGCTTAACAGGCGAATTTCTTCATCCTTTGAGCTTCCCGGATTATTCAGATGCTTCAGGAAAAATGCATACATTGCTTCCCTGTTCTTTTTGGTAGACTCATGAGGTGCATCATCCTCAACCATACTGAAATTGTCCGCCTGTCCATATGCATCAAATACACCCGAAACTTCTTTTGCAGTTTCTCTTGCTCCCTGGATACTGAAAAAATCACGGGTAGTAGTTATAATCATTGTAGGTTTAGGGGCTCTTACTTCCAGAAGATCAGCATGATCTATTCCTCTTTCAATCTCATTAAACAGGTTTTGTTCTGCATCCTGAGGGCCTATGGACTGCAATAACCTGGTAAAACTGGTAATATAACCTTCAGGAGCAGCGGCTTTAATACGATCATCAAAGGCAGCTATATATGCAGATTGAGTTCCGCCGCCGGAACGACCGGTAATGCCTATTCTGTCAGGATCAACCTCTTTCCTGGAAAGAAGAAAGTCAACTGCCCTGATACCATCCCATATCATATACTTTGCATAAGAACTTCCTGAAATAAGAACCTGGGCACCAGGGTAAGAGTGTTCATCTGTAGGACCAATGACAGAAGATATCCCGGAATTTAAATCAATGTATTCTTTACGTTCACCCTGACCCACCGGATCAAAAGCAAAAACAATAAAGCCTTTTTTTACCAGGTTCAGGATAATATGCTGATAGACTTTATTTCTGTAACCTTCTGTTGTATGACCACTACAGTATAAAATGGCAGGAGCTTTGCCTTTGTTTATTATTGCTGGTATATACAGGGAAGAGGTTACAAAAAAACCTGGCTGTGACTCAAACACGATTTGTTCAACTCTAAAACCATCCTTGTTAATAATTCTGATGGTTTTTGCATTTAAAGGAGTTTTTGAAGGAAAGGGACCAACTATATCCGAAAGGATTTTGCGTACATTTTTTTGTCTCTCCTGCCAACCGGACAAAGTGTGAATCCCCGCAACGGCAGTGGCTCTTTTATTCAGAAGGTCGCATGATTGACGTTCAAGATAATAATATAATGAATTACCAGAATCAGCATATTCA
>Ga0302167_10001049_pt1 | contig 12391 bp, 13 predicted proteins | sample I_Fen_N1_1_FD_193496 | JGI IMG/M metagenome (GOLD analysis project Ga0302167, IMG submission 193496) | Peat permafrost microbial communities from Stordalen Mire near Abisko, Sweden - I_Fen_N1_1 | ecosystem: Environmental > Terrestrial > Soil > Wetlands > Permafrost | place: Sweden: Abisko...
CACATCGGGTTGGTTGAAAGCTTTTACCACTTCCAACTGCGGAATTTGTTCGCAGAGCATTTTTAAATAGGTCAGCCCCGGCAATTCATCATCGAGCAGCAAGCACTTTAACTTTGTATTCAAAGAGGTCGATATTTAAATGTGCAACATATACGTTATCTTCAATATAGCTGTCGAGCTTAAAATTATCTTCATAAATAATCCGCAGCCGCTGTTCCAGTGTCTTTATGCCTATTCCACCTTTTTCTTTCTTCATAGGAGGTTTGGACGAAATTTTATTGGCAACCGTCAGCCCGAAATGATTATCCTTAAATTCCAGCGTAATGGAAATAAAAGCATCAGGACTTTGAATATCGGCATGCTTGAAGGCATTTTCAATCAAATCGATGGAAACTAAAGGAGCCAGCAGTTTTTGCTCGTACAGCGGTTCTGTAGTATTCACCTTAGATTTTACTTTCAGGTCAAACAAAGGACTCACTTTGATTTTATTAATCTCTATCAGGTTTAACGCAAATTCTATTTCTTCTTTGGGGGTAACAAACTCTCTGCGACTTTCGTACAAAATATAATCCAACACATTGGACAGCTTATCAATGGCAAAATAGGTTTGATAGGCATGCGACTGTATGGAGTTCAATATATTCTTAAACAGATGCGGATTTAATTTAGCTTCCAGCCTCTCCAGTTGCAAAGGATGAATCTGATTTTTCAACTCATGAAACCGCAACCCGGTTTCCTTTTGCTGTTTTTCGGACTCACGTAACCGCAGGTATAGGTAACCGGTCAGCCCCGCAACAGCTATTAGTATAATTATCGCAATAATAAGCAGTAGTAGCATCAATTCCATATCCAATCAAATTTATTGATTAATTTTGATTCAAAATTAGTCATTTAGGCAGAATATACAAAATACAGACATCTTAGCTCAACAAATACTATCGAAAAAAATAAGATGTTTATGGCATGTTCATATATATTTCGTTTGACAACGTTTTTCATTTTCAGGATACTTTCCACCAAAGTACTGCCGCATTTCTGCCGCAGTACAAAAATAAAAAACGTTGCATGTTATTTACATACAACGTTTTACATATTACTAAGCGGAGAGAGAGGGATTCAAACCCCCGGTACCTTGCAGTACGGCGGTTTTCAAGACCGCTGCAATCGATCACTCTGCCATCTCTCCAGGGATCGTCTTTTCTTCAAAGGCGGTGCAAAGATACGGCTTTTTCCGAAACTACCAAACGATTTTTCAATTCAAAATTCAAAATTCATAACTCAAAATTGAATATCATTTGGCTTTCAGAGTATTATTGCTTAAACCGTTTTCAAATAATCTACAACATTTTTTTCAATACGCGTTGAAATGTCCGCTATATCGGCTTTATCGAAAGATTCTCCACTGATATTTTCGAACAATTCGATATAACGTTCGCTGATTCCTGCCACAATTTCCGGAGTCATTTCGGGTACAGTTTGTCCATCCTTTCCCTGAAAACCGTTTTCCATTAACCATTCGCGAACAAATTCTTTAGAAAGCTGTTTCTGCGCTTCTCCTTTTTCGAAAAGTTCCTGATAACTGTCGGCATAAAAATAGCGAGAAGAATCCGGTGTATGAATCTCGTCTATCAGGTAAATTTTACCATCACGACGTCCAAATTCATATTTAGTATCCACCAAAATCAAACCACGTTTAGCAGCTATTTCGGTACCGCGCATGAAAAGTTCCATGGTGTATTTTTCCAGCATTTCATATTCTTCTACCGATACCAAGCCCTGACTTAAGATTTCATCGCGGGTAATGTCTTCGTCGTGACGACCAAGTTCTGCTTTGGTAGTTGGAGTAATGATAGGTTGTGGGAAACGTTTATTCTCGCGCATGCCATCAGGGATTTTTACACCGCAAATTTCGCGCACGCCGCTTTTATAGGTTCTCCATGCACTTCCGCAAAGATAACCGCGTACAATCATTTCTACAGGGTATCCTTCGCAACGCAGGCCCACAGTTACCATAGGATCCGGACTAGCCAGTTTCCAGTTTGGAACAATGTCAGCGGTAGCATCTAAGAATTTAGCAGCAATCTGGTTGAGCATTTGTCCTTTGTAAGGAATTCCTTTAGGCAGTACCACGTCGAATGCCGAAATACGGTCGGTGGCTACCATAACCAGCAAGTCATTTTTTACTGTATATACATCACGCACCTTGCCGTGATACACGTTTGTTTGTCCATCGAAATGGAAATCGGTGTTAGTTAAAGCGTTCATATTGTTGAGTTTGTTTTGTTTTTAATATAATTGTTTATGACATAACGTATTGATATTGTACAAAATACAATAAAAATGAGAAAGAAAAGCCAAAATTTTAAGGCATCTGATAGAAAGCCATTATTTTCCCCAAAAGCTAATTTAGGTTTAATATAAACAACATCACTATTATAATAATCGTTGAATGAATGATCTTTTAAATTAAGCCGTCTTTCAGTAATAATTTTCTTTATGCTATCATTCCACTCGCGATGAGAATACCAAAATTCATTATCATAAAAAAGATAGCCTGGCCAAAATGTATCTTTATTACAAATATCAATAATCTCAATCATTGAAATGTATTTTACACTATCGTTTATGTTTATATGAAGACCTGTTTTCGTGTCTTTGTTCTTGACAATATTTAATAATTTCAAATTGAATGAGTCTAATGTAGCTCTATCATTAGCAATATTTCCAGTCAATTCATAATTAATGTATTTGCGTTTATTTTCAGGCAAAGAAAGCAATGTAGTATCAAAACGATGGTCATTGAACGGACTATACCTTTGTGGAAATACAATATCTATACATCTTTGTACATTTTCATGTTTATTCAAATACCAAACACTCAAAATAGGTAAAAAGATCAGGCTTATCATGCCTGGAACATAGTATATTTTGCGTCGTTTCATTGAGTCTATTTTATTACAGTTAAGAATAAAACAACATTATGATTTTTTTAGTATCAAAACCTCTTTCTCCCCTTTCGGAGGTAGGGTTTCTTTTGCTCTTTTCTCATACGCATCTACAATGCGTTGTACCAGCTTATGGCGAACAATATCTTTTACATCAAATTCTACTTTGGCTATTCCTTTTACATTTTTCAGCACATCCAAAGCATCAATTAATCCTGATTTTTGGGCGTATGGCAAGTCTATCTGCGTCATATCGCCCGTTACTATCATTTTAGCATTCAATCCCATGCGTGTCAGGAACATTTTTATCTGCATGGTGGTCGTATTTTGCGCTTCATCGAGAATAACCACAGCATCACTCAGCGTACGTCCACGCATAAAAGCCAGCGGAGCAATCTGAATGGTACCGTTTTCCATGTATTCTTTCAGTTTGAGCGGCGTAATCATATCCTGCAAAGCATCGTAAAGCGGTTGTAGGTACGGATCAATTTTTTCTTTCATATCGCCGGGAAGGAAGCCAAGCTTTTCGCCTGCTTCAACAGCCGGACGGCTAAGAATAATCTTTTTCACTTCACGGTTTTTCAAAGATCGAACCGCCAACGCTATGGCTGTATAGGTTTTACCGGAACCTGCCGGCCCTATAGCAAAAAGCAGGTCATTGGTTTCAAAATCTTTTACCAGTTTTTGCTGGTTGGCAGTGCGAGCCATAATGGATTTACCATTTACTCCGTGTAAAATCAGGTGTTCAAACTTAATTTCTGCCGGCGCATTTCCCTTTATGATTTCAATAACGTTTTCTTCTGATAAAGAGTTGTTGTCAAGACTAAACCTTTCAATTCTTTTTAAATTATCTATTAGCCGATCAGCTTCATCGTCGCTTCCCGAAATTTTTACAACATGCCCACGTGCTATCAATCGTAGATTTGGATGCAAATTTTTCAGTACCTGAATATTGGCATTATTTACACCATAAAAAACTGTTGTATCTGTATGTTCGGAAAGTTCGAAGATGTGTTCTGTCATAGAAATAAATTTATCGGTAAGCGGTAAGCGGTAAGTATTTTACCGCTTACCGCTTGCAGCTGATTTTTTAGTCTGCGAACAAAGGAAATTTTTCCATTGTCTTATTCACTCTTTCTTTTACCGATTTGATAACTTCTTCGTTGTCAACATTTGAAAGCACGGTTTCAATCATTTCAGCAATTTCCACCATCAAATCTTCTTTTGCACCACGTGTGGTGATAGCAGGAGTTCCAAGACGGATACCAGAAGTTTGGAAAGCTGAACGGCTATCGAAAGGAACCATGTTTTTATTCACTGTAATATCAGCTTCTACCAACACTTTTTCAGCTACTTTTCCTGTCAATTCAGGAAATTTTGAGCGTAGGTCCACCAACATAGAGTGGTTATCTGTTCCACCAGAAATAATGGTAAATCCACGTGCAATCAGAGCAGCAGCCAGTGCAGCAGCATTTTTCTTTACCTGAGCCTGATAAACTTTATATTCTGGTTGTAAGCATTCACCAAACGAAACGGCTTTAGCAGCAATAACGTGTTCAAGCGGTCCACCCTGTATTCCCGGGAAAACAGCCGAATCCAACAAAGCAGACATCATTTTGATTTCTCCTTTTGGAGTGATTTTTCCCCATGGATTTGGGAAATCTTTTCCTAACAAAATAATACCACCACGGGGTCCACGAAGGGTTTTATGAGTTGTAGAAGTCACGATATGAGCCCATTTCAAAGGGTTTTCCAACAATCCGGCAGCAATAAGTCCCGCTGGGTGAGCCATATCAATCATCAGAATGGCACCAACTTTATCGGCAATTTCGCGCATGCGTTTGTAGTCCCACTCACGAGAATAAGCTGATCCACCACCAACAATAATTTTAGGTTGTTCGCGAAGCGCTACTTCTTCCATTTGATCATAATCAACACGACCTGTTTTTTCGTCAACATTGTATTCACAGGGTTTGTAAAGAATACCTGAGCTGTTTACCAATGAACCGTGAGACAAGTGACCACCATGCGATAAATTCAATCCTAAGAATTTATCACCGGCATTCATACAAGCCAAAAATACAGCAGCATTGGCTTGAGCACCTGAATGAGGTTGCACGTTAGCCCATTCAGCACCAAAGATTTCTTTCAGGCGATCGATAGCAATCTGCTCGCTTTCGTCAACTACTTCGCAACCACCATAGTAACGTTTTCCGGGATATCCTTCAGCATATTTATTCGTTAACACTGAACCCATAGCTTCCATAACCTGTTCGCTTACAAAGTTCTCCGAAGCAATTAATTCAATTCCTTTCAACTGACGCTGTTTTTCGCGTGCAATGATGTCAAAAATAACCTGGTCTCTTTTCATTTTTTAAGTCTATAGTCTATAATCTAAAGTCAAAAAGCCTTTAGTCAATAGATGAAATTATTATTAATTTATTTATTTCTAATTTATTGGTTGAGGTATACTTGAAACCTCTCGAAAAATTTTCCCACGTGGAAACCATCCATTAAAGCATGATTGGCGTGTACATCTACTGCCAGCCACATCTTTTCAGCTTCACGTGTTAGTTTACCAAACGTAATTTTGGGAATGCTGCGACCTACACTCAAAATACGTGCATGATTTACTGCCGTAAAATCAGCCCACGGAAGTGTTGAATAATGAATCAGATTCTCGCCGTTGAACGTAAATTTCAAACCTTTCTCGGCTTTAACCCGTTCTACTTCAGCTTTAGCCTGTGCCATGAATTCGTCAATATTTTCATTATAAGGCATATATCCGCATCCGTAAGTTTCGTCTTCACGAAAAATGGTAGGCCCTGCTCCTACACTATCATAACAGTATACTTTATCATCCTCTATCCTATACCGGAATTCTTCAATTTCGTTGACCGTTTTCAACGACAAATATAAGTAATATAAAGAGAATGGATAACCTGCTTCTTTTGCTTTTTTATATGCTGCCGAACATTCTACACGGACAGTTACACCAAATAACGGCTCATTGAAGTTTTTGAAAACTTCAAAATGCTCGCGGCGCTTCCATGTCGAAAGGTCTATTTCGTGTTTCATATATCAGTAAACAAGTATTTAGTAAACGAGTAAACAAAATTCGAAACTGCGTATTATTTCTTCTTTTTAACTGTCCACCCGAATTTGCCTATTTCTTCTCCCAGCTTATAATAGTGACCGTGTGAATAAGCAATCAGCTTAGCTGCTCCTAAATTAAACTCTCCTGTTTCAGGATGAATGTAGCGGCTATCGGCCTGCACATTGACGACCTCAGAAATAAACATATCGTGCGAGCCAAGTTTCACAACCTGTTTTACTCGACACTCAATACTAAGAGGTGATTCTTTGATAATGGGAGCCATGATAAATTCTGATTTTGCCGGTGTCAGTTTCATTTCCGAAAACTTATTATAATCTTTTCCACTCTTTACACCGCACCAGTCAGTGGCATAAGCCATATCTTCGTTTGTCAGATTTATTACAAACTCTCCGGTGCGTTTAATTATTTCGTATGAATGTCGCTCCGGACGAACTGAAATATAGCACATAGGAGGATTAGTACAGATAGTTCCAACCCAGCTAATGGTGAGTAAATTGTATTCTTTCTGAATACTGCCACATGAAACAAGCACAGCCGGCAACGGATAAATTAATGTTCCTGGTTTCCAGGATACATGACCTTTGCCTGAATCACTTTCCACTTCACTAATCTGGCTTTCAGGCTTTATTGCTTTCTTATCTTCTTTCATACAGAGTTTGATACATTATTTTATTTTCACTTCATCCCGCTTTACTTCACGCTCGCAATAATGACATTTCAACATAATATCTCCATCATTGTTCAGCACATGAAAACGAGTGTTTACAGGTTGGTGATTCGTTATACAATTGGGATTGGCACATTGTACTATTTCCCTTATCTCCTCGGGTAAAATCAAGGGTCTTTTTTCAACCACCAGATAATCCCGGATAATATTAATTTTGGCGTTTGGTGCAATCAGCGCTAGTTTATTCGTTTCGTCCACTTCCAGAATCCTATCCGAAATTTTCACCAGACCTTTAGAGCCTATTTTGGCACTTTCCAGATTGTTGGCCAAGGTTATTTGATTTAAACTGGTTTCTATATGCAAAATTGAAACCACTTTAAATAACTTGTCTGATGGTATATGATCTATAACTGTACCGTTACAAAGTGCTGCAACTTTTAATTTCTTTTCCATGCAAATCCTGTATTAATTCAAATTTTAAATACTGACTTTTTTTAGCCTAGAACTACTTTGCTCATAATAGCTTGCCTTACATACAATCCATTTTGAGCCTGACGGAAATAATACGCTTTTTCGTTACTGTCCACATCCGGATCAATTTCGGTAACTCGCGGTAGTGGATGCAGTATCCGTAAATTCGCTTTGGTGTTATCCAGCATCGAATTCTTTAGAGTATAGACATTCTTTACCCGTTCGTATTCCATTAAATCCTGAAAACGTTCTTTCTGAACTCGCGTCATATAGAGAATGTCGGCATCATTAAAGTTATCATTCAGCTCATTTACCTCCGTGAATGGGATATTGTTTTTTCGACAAAATACTTTGTATTCGTCAGGCATTTTCAATTCATCAGGAGCTATAAATTTGAATGTAGGATGAAAATGCGACATGGCCATAATGAGCGAATGTACAGTGCGCCCATATTTTAAATCTCCCACCAGACAAATGGTCTGATTTTCAAGCGTACCTTGTGTTTTCAGAATTGAATATAAGTCAAGAAGGGTTTGTGACGGGTGCTGGTTAGAACCATCACCAGCGTTTACAATCGGCACAGGCGATACTTCGGCGGCATACCTGGCGGCTCCTTCAAGCGGGTGTCGCATCACGATAGCATCGGCATAGCAACTTACCATATGAATGGTATCATTCAGGGTTTCGCCTTTAGACGAACTACTGGTAGCTGCATCTGAAAAACCGATAATAGAACCTCCCAAACGTATAACAGCCGTTTCAAAGCTCAGTCTGGTTCGGGTTGAGGGTTCAAAAAACAAGGTAGCAATCACTCTTCCATCCAATGTTTTACGGTTTGGATTGGCTTCAAAATCGGCAGCCGAATGGAGAATAGCCAGAATTTCTTCTTTGCTGTAATCGGCAATTGATACTAAACTGTTGTTGCTCATGGTTTATAGCTTAAATCCAGTCCCAAACCCACATGGAGTTTTAAGACTTTGTTAATTGAATCTTTAAAAATAAATCCTTTTTCTTTCCAAATTTCCTTTTTGGAGAATTTAATGGCTAAAAAAAAACCAACATAAATCTGCTACGGATTTATATTGGTTTTTTTGAATTTCTTAGGGGCAACATTTCAGCGCAACTGTTTTGCTGTGAGTTGCTTTGTTCGAAAAAATATTTAAAGTTTCTCGTTTCCATTTCTGATTGCAAAGATAGTGGAAATTTTGCAATAAATAAATAGGAAAGTATCAATTTGTTTTACGTAAATATCAAAGCATTTTACCCGCTCCAAACAAGAAATTTTAGTTCAGCGGTCTTTTCTTGATCATACCGCCTTTTGCATCTTTCACACTGTGCATGATTATAAAAGCATCATTGTCTATTTTCTCAATTTCTGTATTCAGTTTGGATAACTCCAATCTGGTTACCAAAGTGTAAATGATATTTGTTTCCTTCAATGGCTCGCCTCTTTTACTAAATCCTTTTTTACCGGAATATATAGTACAACCACGTCCCAATTTTTCGATTATAGCCAGTCGGATCTCTTCATTTTTTTCTGAAATTATAGTTACACCAATATACTCCTCAATTCCTGAAACCACAAAATCGACTGTTTTAGCAGCCGCCAGATAGGTAAGAATAGCATATAACGCAATGACAATTGAAAAAACATAAGCAGCAACCGAAAATATCAACACATTAAAAACCAGTATAATGTCTCCAATGGTCAACGAAGTTCGTCTGCTGATATATACAGCAAGAACTTCGGTTCCATCCAACACCGAACCGCCTCTGATAGCCAATCCAATACCTAAACCCAAGAAGAAGCCTCCAAAAACAGCTATAAGCAATTTATCATCAGTAACAGAAGGAAAAGGAACGGCATGTACAAATACAGCTAATAGAATAATCGCAAATAAACTTTTTAGTGCAAAGTGTTTATTTACGGTGAAATAAGCCAATATGAGGAATGGAATGTTTATTAAAATCAAAAGAACAGAAAGAGGAATTGTTGTAACTTCGGCTGTGATAAGCGATATACCGGTAACTCCTCCATCCACAAACGAATTGGGAAGTAAAAAGCCTCTTAATCCGAAACTTGCAGAAACAACTGCCAATAGTATAAAAAAAATATCGCTTCCCCAATGAGAAAACTCGACTTTTATATTTTGAACTTCATTCTCAAAATCTTCTGCGCTTATGGTATCTATTTTGTTTTTCAGTTTATATTTTACAATATTCCGAACTATAGTATATTGAATAAATGGATGCATAGGTTATTTGTTTTTTAGGTTAGACATTTACACCAAAAATACAAAAATATATTCAAGCACAACCTATTGATATACTGAGATAAACACACTTTAACTAATCTAAACTTACTCCTAGTATTTTGTTGAGTTTTGTCTTTATCAGTTCAGAGTCTTGCTTTCTGGCAGTTAGTACCAGACAACAATTGTTATCAAATGTCTGTTCAGAGATTTGTGCACCAGTATCTTTTATTATACGCATCACATCGTTCATCAACAGGTAGTCGAATCTTACTGAAATTACCTCATCAACCGTTTTTTCAATTATTTCAGCTTGATTAAGAGCATCGGCTGTAGCTTCTTTGTATGCAACTACCAGTCCGCCTGTACCAAGCAGAACACCGCCGAAGTACCGGACTACAATAACCAATATATCTGTTAGTTCACGAGAATTTATTTGTCCCAAAATTGGTCGGCCGGCTGTACCGGACGGTTCTCCATCATCGTTGGCTCTGAAATCTTTATGCTCAGCACCAAGCATATAAGCATAACAGACATGTCGGGCATCGTAATACTGTTTTCTATATTCTTTTATAATCTCTTTTATTTCTTCGGCAGTTTTCACAGGGATAGCAAAAGACAAAAATTTACTTCCTTTCTCTTTGTATATTCCTTCAGCAGGGGATGATATAGTTTTATAGGTATCTGACATTGGTATATTGAATAGGGTATAGTTAATCTGATTATTGCGGCTGTCCGTGCAAAAGTACAATTAAATTGATGGTTTTAAAATCAATAAATTCAGAAAAATCATCCCGAAAAACTAAAAATACAGTATCTTTGCAGGAGTTATAAACAACCGACTACTCTTGTTGTTAGTATAAATACAGTGTAAATGCCTCTTTAGCTCAGTTGGTAGAGCAATTCATTCGTAATGAATAGGTCGCGGGTTCGAGTCCCATGAGAGGCTCTCGATAATTCATAATTCACAAATCATAATTGTTTATTTATGTTGATGTTTCAGAACGGCTTACTGGCAACTTTTATCCCTGAGATTCTCATGGTGATAGGCTTCGTTCTGTGCTTATTCACTCCCGGTTATAAGGCTAATAATTCACATACAGAACAAACGCCTATAGTTGCTCATGTAGCCAGTTTTGAACAACGTCAAACCGTTACCTACGAACTATCAATACATGATTTTCAGGCTGTAGCCGAATCTGTTCAGGAAACAGGACTTACGCTACAACCCTATATTGATAAACAGACACCAAACAGATTTGAGTTTAAGTTTTCTACATCTGCGGGGCTCAGCTTTGTTGATTTTTCCCGTCCCCCACCCTCTTTCATTTCATAAATAACTCTGATTGAACTATAATCAGACATGTCGAACAGGTATTTTGCTGTTTGACGTTCTTCTGCATCCTTTTCATAAAGTGCAGAATACTATGCTATTTTAAATTATAAATGAAAGAAAAATGAATAAATTATTTTTTCTGGCTGTTTTTGTTTCAACGAGTCTTATTGCCGTAGCTGAAGATAAAATTGACACTACACATGTTGTAAAACTGGAAGAGGTTGTAGTAAGCTCATTGAAAGAAACATCACCACGCCAGACGCCCGTTTCGTCAACAGTATTGACTACTGCAGGAATAAAGACATCGCAGATTACCAGTGTCAGAGATCTAAATGCTCTGGTGCCTAACTTTTATATCCCCGATTATGGTTCGGCTATGTCAACTACTTCGTATATACGTGGTATCGGCTCCAGAAACAGCGGTCAATCAATGGGTTTATATGTTGACAATGTTCCGTATTTCGAAAAATCTACTTTCGACTTCGACTTTTTTGATATACGCCAGATAGAAGTGCTTCGTGGTGCACAAGGCACGCTTTACGGACGAAATGCAGAAGGCGGTATTATCAACATCTACACACTGTCACCACTTAATTATCAGGGTACAAAACTATCAGTAGATGCTGGAAATTATGGATTACTAAACGCCAAGCTTGGTCATTACGGTAAGCTTACCAACAACCTTGGATATGCTGTAAGTGGTTATTATAATCACAGTAATGGATTCTTCACCAACCAATTTACGCAAAAATCGGCGGACAAAGAGACATCTGTTGGTGGACGCTTAAAACTGGATTGGAGCATTTCGCCCGAATTTACAGCTCAATATGCACTTAATTTTGATCATGTTGATCAGGCGGCTTTTCCATACGGAGCATACGATTTGACTACAAACAAAGTTGCTCAGCCAAGTTTCAATGATCCAATGTCATATAACCGGAATATGCTCACCAATAGTCTGTCATTGCAATATCAGACCAAAGGTTGGATATTGACCTCTATCACTTCGCATCAGTATTTCGAGGATGATATGAAGATGGATTTAGATTACTCAGCCAGCGATAAGATGGCATTGCAACAAATGCAAAAACAAAATGCATTTAATGAAGAACTGATATTTAAATCGAACAGTCTGAGTGATTATCAATGGAGTTTCGGGGCTTCGGGCTTTATGCAACAACTTGACAACAACAGCCCGCTTAACATGAAAAATTATCACCTGACCATTCCCGGTTTTTTTAATACCGACAATAAAGGTGCAGCACTTTTTCATCAATCTACGTTGAATAATCTGTTGATAAAAGGTTTGTCGGTAACCGGTGGATTAAGACTGGATTATGAAGATGTAAACCTTGATTACAACACCTATGTGGATCAGGTAGCTACCGCGAAATTCAAAGGCAATGAATCGGTCACGTTTACCGAATTGCTTCCTAAACTTTCGCTGAAATATGAGTGGAATGATCGGCAGTTTGTGTATGCCACTGCATCGCGAGGATATAAAACCGGTGGATTCAATGTTCAAATGTTCTCCGATTTACTGACCAATGCATTGCCTCCATTGAGCATAACGAATCCCGATGTACGGAAAACTACTTTGTA
>Ga0302167_10001051_pt1 | contig 12388 bp, 9 predicted proteins | sample I_Fen_N1_1_FD_193496 | JGI IMG/M metagenome (GOLD analysis project Ga0302167, IMG submission 193496) | Peat permafrost microbial communities from Stordalen Mire near Abisko, Sweden - I_Fen_N1_1 | ecosystem: Environmental > Terrestrial > Soil > Wetlands > Permafrost | place: Sweden: Abisko...
TATTTTATTTTCAATACCATATACTATTTTTCCACCTTCAGCTGAAATGTCTAATTTCATTTTATTCTGGGTAACATCTACATTATCCTGATATTTAACTCTATAAAATGGATTTACAATTTTTATTTTTTTTGTAAAAAAAGCTCCTGGCCCAAAATTCTTCATGTAATTAGTGTATGCTCTTATATAATAATACCCCGTTTCGAGTTTCCGTGGCAAAGTTAAATAGCTTGTGCATTCTCCTTGTTTTAAAAGAACTTTTTTCCCGCATATTACATTATCATCCTGATTGAATAATTCTACATATACAATCGAACTAAATTCGATAGGCATTTGCAGTGCTACATCAAACGTTAAAACCGAAAAATTAATCGATTCGCCGGCAAGATAAAAATCCTGATCTAACGTCAATAGAACACGCTCCTGCAATTTGAATTCTTCAGCATGAGTCGTTAATTTAAGACTAGATTCTGTCTGACAATTACTGATAATCTTTATTGAAAGAAATAAAGCAATAAAAAAATATTTTTTCCAAAACATATTCATATAATTAGAGATTATATAAGTTTGATTCTTTGAACTTCTAATGCCTTTGATTTATGACTAATGAGACATAATATCTAATTTTTAGATTCCTGAAGTGAATCAATGTGAACCAACGGTCAGCGTTAGCTAATAACCGCCCCGATGCATCGGGACGGATGAGAATCATATAAACTGTTGGAGCCCTGAAAGGGTTCAATAATAAGAGATCATAATATTGTTCAGCCCACTTCGGGGCTGGTATTGCGGGTTGGTCATCACATCCCCCAGTTTCGCAAGCTTCACTGGGGGTTATTAGCTAACGCTGACCGTTGGTTCACATTTAGCCACTCAGTGGCATAGAATATCTTTTTCAAATACCATGTACAACTAACTTATATAATCTCTATTAATTATTATTTTTCTGTCCAAAAATCAGGGATCTTATTTACACCTGTCAACGTACAATTAAAACAATATGGTTTTGCTAATGATAATGCCCAAGCTGGGGTATCCTTATCTATAGCTGAATCGTAAATAGCAAATATAACATAACCCAATTTCATCAATGAATCTACATCATTATTCTGACGAAAATCCGTATAAGTTTTAGGCACAAGTATCACATGTACATTACAATCCTCAAATCCTTTTGTCGGATTAAAATCTTGGGGTAGTTCTGATTTATCAATAAAGATTCTTTTTTCTGAAACTCCTGAAACCACAAAATATCCTAACACGGGTACATCTTTATTGCTCAGGTTTTTTACATTGCCAACTAACGAATAGGGTGTTGCGTCAAATAAAGTTCCCTGATTTTGATTAAGGCTAATTAAATTTTCAAAATACTTATAAGTATGTTCTGTAAATGAATATTGTTTTGCTAATATTGAATAGCGAAAGAAAAGCCGATTAGTACTTTCATCTATGGTTCTTAATAACTGTCTGTTGATTATATCACTGTTCTTTTGTATACTTGTATTGAGATTTAAAAAGAAAGAAGAGTCACTCTGATAGCATATTTTCCATTCAGGGTTATCAACAATATCAAGAGGCACTGCAAATTTCCATGTTTCTTCATATTCCCAACCATAATAACGCGTACTGTTTGTCGAATCATATGTATCGAGTAGAACCTGAACACGATTTGGACCATTATTATCCAATGGTTTATATTCCCAATAAAGTTTATCTATCGGGGTAGGCGTTTTTAGAGTTTCGAAATCAGATTCGTAAACCTGATCATTATAATTAATTTGTAACTTATAGCTCCTCCCCGGAACGCCGCTAAAAGTAGTATCGACAGTACTATACTCACCACTACTTATCTCGTTTAATTGAACCTCCAAACCTGTATTATCAATTATTTTAAGCTTAGCTCCACTCACTTGTTCAGCAGACGACTGTACACCAGCACCTAACGTCACATTACCCCCACTATATTTAAGAGTTTTCGATAGTTTGACTGTATAAGGTCCTTTTAAATTAGTCAATTGACCATCCACAATAAGTAAATTTTCATATTTGGTGACATTAGGGTAATATGGCGTTACACATGCAACCATAAACATCAACAAAAAAATAAATATATAAATATTTCTGTGACTCATTCTTTATTTATTTTAAACCGGATTTAATATTTGTTTTTTGCTAAGTAAATGTAATTTAAGATCTTCAGTATGGGTTATTTATTTTAGACCGGATTCGGTCTGACAACTACTAATAGCCATCATTGAAAAAGACTCTCAAAGAAGCATATTCATACACAATTATTATTTTTCTGTCCAAAAATCCGGGATCTTATTTACACCTGTTAACGTACAATTAAAACAATATGGTTTTGCTAATGATAATGACCAACCTGGTGTGTATTGATCAATATATGTATCGTACTTTTCATATACAGTATAACCCAATTTCATCAGTGAATCTACGTCATGGTTCTGACGAAAATCAGTTAAAGTTTTAGGCACTAATATCAAATGTACATTACAATCATTAAATCCTTTTGTTGGATTAAAATCTTGGGAAAGTTCTGATCTATCTATAAAAATTCTTTTTTCTGAAACTCCTGAAACCACAAAATATCCTAACACAGGTATATCTTTATTAGTCAAGTTTTTTATATTGCCAACTAACGAATAGGGTGTGGCGTCAAATAATGTTCCCTGATTTTGATTAAGGCTAATTAAATTGTCGAAATACTTATACGTTTTTTCTGTAAATGAATATTGTTTTGCTAATATTGTATAACGAAAGAAAAGTCTATTAGAACTTTCATCGATGGATTTTAATGGTTGTCTGGTAATTATATCACTATTTTTTTGTATAGTCGTATTAAGATTCAGGAAAAAGGATGAGTCATTCTGATAACAAATTTTCCACTCAGGATTAGTTGTCACATCAAGAGGTACCGAAAATTTCCATGTTTCTTCATATTCCCAGCCATAATAACGCGTACTATTTGCAGAATCATGTGTATCAAGTAGAACCTGAACGCGATTTGGACCATCACTACCCAATGGCTTATATTCCCAATAAAGCTTATCTATCGGGGTCGGCGTTTTTATCGTTTCGAAATCAGATTCGTAAACCTGATTATTATAATTAATTTGTAACTTGTAGCTTTTACCCGGAACACCTCGAAAAGTAGTATCGACAGTACTATATTCACCAGTACTTATTTCGTTTAATGAAACTTCTAAACCTGTATTATCAATAATTTTAAGCTTAGCCCCACTAACTCTTTCAGCAGGTTGTTCACCTGCACCTACAGCTACAGTACTTCCACTATATTTGAAAGTTCTCGTTAGTTTGACTATGTAGGGTCCCTTTAGATTAGTTAATTGACCATCCACAACAAGCAAATTGTCATATTTGGTGATATTGGGATAATATGGTGTTACACATGCAACCATAAATATCAACAAAAAAATAAATAAATAAATATTTCTAAAGCTCATTTGTAATTTACTTAGAATTTAAAATTATACGTAACATTCACAATTGGTTGAGCAAAGATTGACATTTTGTATCCTTTAATTCCTTGAGATGAAGTTTTAAAATATACCGAATAAGCATTCTCTCTTCCCAACACATTGTAAACTCCAAAAGACCATGAACCATGTCCAATTTTTTGGGTTTTAAGACTTCCATCTATGTTCAATGAGAAATCCCATCTCATATAATCTGGAATTCTATATTCATTTCGATTTGAGTAATACATAACTTCTACTCCCCGATAATCATATCTGGCAACAGGATAAGTAATTGGTCTACCAGTACTGTAAGTAAAAGTATTTGTTAAAGTAATCCTCCTTGTGAATTTATAATTAGCAACAACATTTAGGTCGTGGGGCTTATCATAATCAGAAGGATAAAATTTGCCATTATTGATTTTCTCATCATCAAATTTTCCATCAACTTTAAGTTCGGATCTGGAATATGTGTATGAAATCCATCCATTAACAATACCACTTTTCTTCTTTATTAGAAATTCTATACCATAAGCTCTTCCAACACCGGACAATAAATCAACATCTAAATTGCGATTTAAAAGAAGTTCGGTGCCGTCTTTGTAGTCCAGATTGTTTTTAGTTCCTTTATAATAAATTTCAGCAGAAGCTTCAACTGTATTTGATAATAAATTCTGGTAGTAACCTATAGCTACCTGATCTCCAATCAGAGGCTTAATATTTACATCGCTTATTGTCCAGACATCTGTTGGTGAAACAGCAGTAGTATTGCTTAGCATATGAAGAAACTGATGTATTCGGCTATAACTGATCTTAACAGAGTTGTCTGATCCGATTTTATATCGAGCCGAAAGTCTTACTTCTGGTCCACCATATGTCTTAACAATATCGTTGGTTGAATAAAGGGTCGAATCAATTCTACTATTGACAGAACGTGATAGATCCGGATTGTATTTATAGACTTTACTAGGTCCAAGAGCAAAGAATAAAGCATATCGCAAACCTGCTGATATTGTCAGCTTGCTGTTTACCTCAAATTCATCGTTTATGAATAATCCCGACTCAATACCATGTTGCTTGGATAAATTAACTGCGATAATATCCGATGCGGAAGATAGAGGTGTATAATCACCTGGGGTAAGGTCATACTTTATTAATTCTGAACCAAAATTAAATGTATGTCTTGAATTGGGAGAATAAAAGAAATCTGTCTTTACAGACTTATAACTAATATTATATTTCAAATTAAATGAAGTTGTAGGATCTTCGTCACTCGAGATATTATATAAATAATTAGAATATACTGCTGATAATTTGCCATATAATTTTGGAGTAAAAGTGTGCTTATAAAGTAGTCTGGCACACTGGCTATTATAGTTATAAGCAGTATCTGAATTCAGTTTAAAGTAATCTTTTGATTTGTATGCAGTAAAACTCAGAAAATTATTCTTATCTATATCATATGACACTTTAGCATTTACATCATAAAAATCCGCTTTACTTTTTTTGTATTCAGCAGGTAGCTTTTCAAGAATCCAATCAGAGTAAGTACTTCGTACACCTATGATAAAGGATAATTTATCTTTTATTATTGGGCCTTCAACCGTTAATTTAGCCGTAACAGGACTAATTCCTCCACTTACACTAAATTTTTTAAGGTTACCTTGTCTTGCTGTTATATCAAAAACTGATGAAACCCTTCCACCATATCTTGCTGGTATTCCACATTTATACAATTCAAAATCCTTAACTATATCGGGATTGAATATAGAAAAGAAACCAAATAAATGGGAACTATTAAAAATTGGAGCATCATCGAAAAGTATTAAATTTTGATCAACACTACCTCCTCTGACATTAAAACCAGAGGCTCCTTCTCCAACTGTTTGTACTCCGGGAAGTAAAAGTGCCGATTTAACAATATCTACTTCTCCCATTGTCGAAGGTAATAATTTAATCTCTTCAATATTCAGGCGCTGCATACCCATATTAAGACTCCTAACTTTATTATCTACATTACTCGTTACAACTACTTCTTTCAGTTGAACCAGATTTTCTTTCATATCCACATTCAGAGATCCGTCTTTATACGCCATAATTGGTATTGTGGTCTCTCTTTTGCCAAAGTATTTAAATAAAATCTCATTAGATCCTCTGGGTAAGGTTATCACATAATGACCATAAGCATCTGTCACAGTTCCTCTATCCAGTTTTTTTACATATACTTGAGCACCAAGTAGAGGTTCACCATTTTCTTCGTTTCGAACAATTCCAGATAACACAACTTTATTTCCTATCGATCTATTTGCAGAATTACCTATATATACTACCTTATCATTCAAATTAGTTTCTTTTGTTTTTTCTTCATTGAAAAAAGCATATTTCAAATCAATTGAATCAGAATAATTATTAACTCCGTTATTTTCTATAGTGAAAAAATCTTTAGGAAGCTTAGTGTTAATTTTATAGTTATTTGTAATTATAATATTTGAACCATCAATTAAATAATCTAAGTCTGTACCCTTGAATGAATCATATAAAAGTTGAGCTAAATTTGTTGGCGCATGTCTTTGTTTCACTACAACTTTATCCAACCAAGTTTTTTTAAAATAGAATTTGATGGAATGCTCTTTTTCGAAATTGCTAATAAAATTCAGAAAAGCGGTTGAATCATAATTTACTTTTATATCATAAACTCTTGTTGTATTAATATTACTGGTTTGTGCAGAAACAAAAAGAGGGAAAAAGCAAATTGTTAGTATTATACGTAAGGTTAACTTCATTTTTTATAGATTTTCGTAAATCCTCAAAACTTTAAATGCTGCTGAGTAATCTGAATCATTCAATTTTAAAGAATTCTTATTAACAAATTCCTTGACGACTTTTTCTTTGTCTTTCAACTGTTTTATTAATTTACCCATACTACTTACACTTTCCACTATCCCATCCTTAAGCAAAAACATTTCAGTTGAACTATTGAAGTCATTCATTGTTTTTAATTTTTCACTACGAACCAAAAACTTTAATTTTCCATCATAAACTACTTCGTAATAGCCCGCTTTTAGCTTTTTGCCAGAATCATTCTTTAAATTTTTGTAATATCTAAACGTAGAGTTTAAAATACTAAATTCCAAAATAAAGTTTTCATCCAAGGCAACACAATTCATTGTATTATCTTTACCATACCTGAGATAAATCAATTTATCAATTTCTATATCATATCTCAAACCACCAACGGGATACGATATACCTTGATGAACCAAAGAGCCATTTGTCCATTTATTCTCTCTAAAATAAGGATGACTGCTCTCATTATTTGTAATCGAACTGTAGTTGTATCCAATAATAAAAGGATAATCTGAACCAATACGTTTACTTATTGTGTCCTTCAAACTTTGTTCTTGAATATTAAAAAAACTTTTTCTTATATATAGCAATGCTTCTTGAGCACACAAATTCAACGTCATGACCATTGAAAATACACTAAAAATAAAAAAAACTCGTAAATAAAAATGATTTTTCTTGAAAAACATAGTATTATATTTAATTAAACTAAATTGAGCATTAAGAACTTACAATTAACAAAATCAATACGTCTATTTTTTACTTTATGCTTTTACATTAAATTTCTTCCAAAGGTATATACTTTAATTTAATTAATAGATTTAGATTTATTGAAATAACAATACAAATAGTCAATTATATCTATTTTTATAAATTTGTATCCAATATCAAAAGTGATAAAAATATTTCAAACTGATTAATACATTTTACAAATTGACTCACTCCATATCTGAAAATCACTCCTGCATTAAGAAACTTCACCACCACATTAACAAGAAATGCTTCTGCTATTATTCTAACATCCCTGAAAATAAAAAAAGAACCTCTTTAATCATTTATATTACAAGATATAAACTATATTTGCAATGAATATCTGTAATAAAACTAAGATTGTCAACAACTCTGCTTTGTATAAACCAGTAGTCTATGAAAGCCATTCATCTCATCATAATCATTACATTAGTTGCAGCCTACGGTTGCTCCGATAATTATAACAGCAATAAAGATAAGGACATAAAACCTGTAGCATCCTTTTCTTTTCGCGGCGATATTAGTACTACCCTGAAAATGGCTACAACAGATACCTGCACCCTGTTCAACACTTCAATAAATGCAGATTCCGCTTTCTGGACCCTTGGCGATGGACGAACCTTAAAAGCTAAACAAATAGTTCTATCCTACCCTAAATCGGGAACGTATACATTAAAATTAAAGGTCAGAAAATTTGATGGACAAACAGCCGAAACCACTAAAACTGTGATTGTACTGGATCGGATTCTGAAGAAAATTATCATTGATAAAGTTCAGTGGGATACAACAATTGTTAGTCAGAACTGGCCAATTACCAACAAAGTTGATATCTATTTTCAGATTCAGCTATTCACTGACAATACCATGAAGCCAAAAGGCATATATCCAAATTGTCCGGTACTGTACACCTCCCCTGTTTTCAAAAACATAGTTAGCAATTACGTTCCACCAACTTACCAACCCATTGAAATACCTGTTCCGGATAAATTTATTCTGGAAAAGAGCTTGTTATCCAAAACCTTTAGCCTGACAAAAATAAATAACCTCTACCTTTTAAGCGTAATGGCTATAGATGCCAAAGGCAATACGTATTGTCTGGTCAACAACGTTTGGTATGATATAGACCTTGACATGCTGGAGAATTTAGCCGGCAATCAATTTAGTGTTAGCACCAGCTTTCTAACATCATTCAAATTAATATGCGACTACGAATAGTTCTTATTTATTGATAACTCATTCCAACTTCCTGCAATTCAGGCATACTTATCCCGCTTCAAACAAAATCCACAAGTCATTGTTATAGTAATTATTTAAAACTAATTATTATGGCACGTACAAGCACATATCTAAACTTTCCCCGCAGTACGGAGGAAGCTTTCAATTATTACAAATCGGTTTTTGGAGGCGAATTCTGCGGAGGCGGTGTGGCACGGTTTGGTGATTTTCCACCACCCGAAGGTGCTCCACAGCTCGCAGAAGAAGACAAAAACCTGATTATGCACATAGAATTGCCCATTACAGGCGGGCATATTTTAATGGGAACTGACGCTCCCGAATCGATGGGATTCAAGATAAATCAGGGAAACAACGTTTACATTATGTTAGAAACAGATACCCGTATTGAAACCCAACAACTTTTTGAAGCCTTGTCGGCAGGCGGTGAAGTAGAGATGGAACTGCAGGATATGTTCTGGGGAGCTTATTATGGTAGCCTTACCGACAAATTTGGAATTAAGTGGATGTTTAATTGCATGGGTAAATAAGCGAAAACTATGAACTCAGGTAAATACACAGCTATTACTGTTCAGACAAGTGTAAAGGCTCCGAAAGAACTGGTTTGGAAATACTTCACTGCGCCGGAACACATTGTCAACTGGTATCATGCATCCGACGACTGGCACACCCCAAAAGCGTCAAATGATTTGCAAGTCGGGGGAAAATTCAACTTCAGAATGGAAGCCAAGGATGGAAGTTTTGGTTTTGATTTTGAAGGTGTTTATGAGCAAATCATCAGCAATGAATTGATTGAATATTCGTTGGCCGATGACCGGAAAGTTATAATTGAAATCAGCAGCGTGGCCGACATCACAATAGTTACGGAAACATTCGATACTGAAACTGAAAATCCTATTAAAGTGCAACGTAGTGGTTGGCAAGCTATTTTGGATAATTTTAAAAAATATACTGAAGCAAACAAATAAACCAAAACATTATGACAACTCAAATCGCACCCTGCCTTTGGTTTAATAATCAGGCTGAAGAAGCAGCACGCTTGTATATATCTATTTTCAAAGACTCAGGTATTCAAGCTATCAGTTATTATGGCAAAGAAGGATTTGAATTTCACGGACAGCCCGAAGGCACTGTGCTTACAGTAGCTTTCCGAATTAAAGGACAATTATTTACCGCTTTAAATGGCACCCCGGATTTTAAATTCACCGAGGCTATTTCGTTTCAGGTCTTTTGCGACTCGCAGGAGGAAATAGATCATTACTGGGAAAAACTCACCGAAGGTGGTGAAGAAGGACAATGCGGATGGTTGAAAGATAAGTTCGGTGTTTCGTGGCAAATTATACCTGCCATTCTGCCTGAACTTATGACCGACCCCGTAAAAGCAGGCAAAGTAACCGCTGCTTTTATGCAAATGAAAAAGTTCGACATTGCAAAATTGTTGAATGCTTAGTGATATAAAAATCATTGTAATAAAACAGGTTGCCTACAGCAACCTGTTTTATTTACAAAAATTCACAAGCAATGATGTTATTTATAGCTTCTCGATAATTACTTAAGGTTCGCAATGATTAACTTTGCACTCACAAAAATTGACAACCCAAAAGACAGCTTGTTCTACTGCGTCTATTGTGGTTAATTCCAATAAAAACAAATAATGGCAAACAAACACACAAAACAAATACCCGGGGGGAAACCCTCTAAACCTAACATTTTCGGAGTACTTAAGCCGTATAAATTAATGATTTTCTTTCTCATCGGCTTTGCATTATTAAGCAATTCGGTGAACCTTGTCATTCCTAAACTTATTTCCGGAGGTATTGATGATTTCTCAAAAGGAATGTTTTCATATCAAAAATTAATCATAGAGTTTTTCATTGCTGCATTAATCATCTTTGTATTTACTTTTCTGCAGGGAATTCTTCAGACTTACGCTTCAGAACGGGTTGCCCGCGATTTACGAACCAGACTGGCTGATAAAATATCCCGTCAGAGTTATGCATTCATCGAGCAATCAAACCCATCAAAACTGCTTACCAACCTCACTTCCGATATTGATTCTATCAAAATGTTTGTGTCGATGGCTATTGTTCAACTGGCCTCATCTGTGTTTATCATTATTGGTGCAAGTATTCTGCTTATTTCCATCAACTGGGAACTGGCGTTGTCGGTTCTTATTATTATCCCGATTATCATTGGAGCCTTTGTAGTGGTTTTCCGCAAACTGCAGGTTTTATTTAAGAAAAGTCGTGAAGTCGTTGACTGGCTAAATAAAGTAATCAACGAAAGTATTTTAGGGGCGGCACTCGTGCGTGTTTTGAATTCACAGATGCTTGAATACAACAAATTTTTGGATGCCAGTACCCAAGCCCGAAACCTGGGGTTATCCATCCTTCGTCTTTTTGCCACATTGATACCCATAGTGGTTTTCGTGGCCAATATGGCTTCACTCATTATTCTGGCTCTGGGCGGACACTACGTTATAAGCGGTGCTATGTCGTTGGGTGATTTTGCAGCCTTCAGTTCCTATCTGACCATACTCATTTTTCCTATTATGGTTATCGGGTTTATCAGTAATTTTGTGGCACAGGCTTCAGTTTCGTATGGCAGAATATGTGCGGTACTTGATGCCGAAGAAACCCGCGATACAGGAACTGTAAATACACCTTTGCTGGGGAATATTGAGATGCAAAACATTTCAGTTATCTATGGCGACAAGCCTGCCTTGAAAAACGTTTCATTCTCCATACAACCCGGAAGCAAGACTGCCGTAATAGGACCAACAGCAGCGGGAAAAACACAATTATTGTATTTACTAACCGGATTAATCAAACCTGCAGGCGGCACGATACTGTTTGATGGCGTAAACCTCAACGATTACGATAAAGAAACTTTTCAGCACCAAATAGGCTTCGTGTTTCAGGATAGCATTATGTTCAATATGAGTCTGCGCGAAAATATTGCTTTCAATGAAAAAGTCACCGACGATTTAATGGTAAAAGCCATTGAAACAGCCGAGCTGAACGATTTCATTGATGTATTGCCGCAAGGGTTGGAAACCATAGTAAGCGAACGCGGCACCAGCCTTTCGGGCGGGCAAAAACAGCGCATCATGTTGGCTCGTGCATTAGCTCTAAACCCGAAAATACTATTACTCGACGATTTCACAGCGCGGGTGGATACACAAACCGAAGAAAAAATACTGGACAACGTGGCACGAAATTATCCGGGGATTACGTTGCTTTCTGTAACACAAAAAATTGCATCGGTTATGAATTACGGACAAATTATTTTGCTGGAAGAAGGCGAAATATTAGCCAGCGGAACACACGAAGAGCTTATGAATTCAAGTCCTGAATATGTTCAGATTTTTAATTCACAACGAAGTACAAACCACTTGACAATTGATAATTGAAAGATATGAACTATAATCTCAATATAAAAAAAGGATTCCAATCCACCGAAAAAGTAAGCACGGCAACCACCCTGAAACGGTTGATGTCGCTCATAGGTGTTGAGCGTAAAAACCTCTACATTGCCATGGTCTTTATCTTCATCAATTCAGGTTTAAACCTTATCGGACCATACCTAATGGGACATGCTGTAGATAATTTTGTTGTCACCAAACATTATGATGGAGTAATAAAATACTCAGTCATCCTGTTTGCTGTATTCTGTATGGCGTTGGTGAGCGGCTACACACAGGCGCAATTGATGGGTAGGGTTGGTCAGCGTATGCTGTACAATTTGCGAAATACCATTTTCGGTAAATTGCAGGAACTCCCCATCGATTTTTTCAACCAAAACAAAGCCGGTGATCTGATCTCAAGAGTAAACAACGACACCGACAAAATCAACCAATTCTTTTCACAATCGCTGGTGCAGTTTATGAGCAGCATTTTCACCATGTTGGGAGCCGGTATTTTTCTACTTTCTATCAACATAAAACTAGCCTTAGCTGCACTTGTTCCTGCAATGGTATTATTGATTTTTACCCGTACCATTTCGCCATGGGTGAAAAACAGGAATACTACAAATATGAGAAGTACCGGAAGTTTAAGTTCCGA
>Ga0302167_10001057_pt1 | contig 12382 bp, 13 predicted proteins | sample I_Fen_N1_1_FD_193496 | JGI IMG/M metagenome (GOLD analysis project Ga0302167, IMG submission 193496) | Peat permafrost microbial communities from Stordalen Mire near Abisko, Sweden - I_Fen_N1_1 | ecosystem: Environmental > Terrestrial > Soil > Wetlands > Permafrost | place: Sweden: Abisko...
TTCTATCCGGATTATATAATCAACATGGCGTCGCCATATACTCCAAATCTGTATTCTTCTTTTACTGCAATCTCATAGGCTTTCATGATTAAATCATAATCACCAAAAGCTGCCGTAAGCATTATCAGTGTAGAATAAGGCAGATGGAAATTCGTGATCATTGAATTTGCCACCGTGAAGTCGTACGGAGGGAAAATGAATTTATTTGTCCAACCATCGTAAGGCTTAATTTTACCTTCGGTACCCACCACTGTTTCCAGAGCGCGCATCACCGTCACACCCACAGCACAAATATTGCGGTTAGCCAGTTGAGCTTCATTTACTTTTTTTACCGTCTCCACCGAAACAGACATTTGCTCCGAATCCATCTTATGTTTTGTCAGGTCTTCCACGTCTATTTCGCGGAAATTGCCTAAACTCATGTGCGATGTAACATAAGCAGAATCGATACCTTTAATCTCCATGCGTTTCAGCAGCTCACGACTAAAGTGCATACCTGCGGCCGGCGCCGAAACAGCACCTTCATTCTTTGCAAAAATGGTTTGAAAACGGTCTGCATCTTCCGGTTCTACCTCGCGGGTAATGTTGCGCGGCAGGGGAGTTTCACCCAATGAATAAAGTCCTTTTTTGAACTCGTCGTGCGTACCGTCGAATAAGAAACGCAACGTACGTCCACGAGAGGTAGTATTATCAATTACTTCCGCCACGATAGAATCGTCCTCGCCAAAATACAATTTATTTCCAATGCGGATTTTACGTGCAGGCTCTACCAGCACATCCCAAAGGCGCATTTCATGATTCAACTCGCGCAGCAAAAAAACCTCAATCTGAGCTCCGGTTTTTTCTTTATTACCGTACAAACGGGCCGGAAAAACCTTGGTGTCATTAAAGATGAACAAGTCGTTTTCGTTAAAGTATTCAAGTACATCTTTAAACGCTCTGTGTTCGATTTCTCCGGTTTTGCGGTGCACTACCATTAAACGCGATTCATCGCGATGCTTTGACGGATACTGAGCAATAAGCTCATCCGGCAACTTGAATTTAAACTTTGATAACTTCATATTTTATTGTTTATTTAAATGGCTTCAAAATTCAGTATAGAATTATGAGGTCATATTTTGTGAATTCTTTTTTATCACAATGGGTTATTGTTTATAAACTACCCATCAGTATATCTTATTCTATCTCGGCAGTCCGGGCTTCTTTATCCAGAAACTCTACTAAATCATCAATCTGCCAGCAGTCTTCCAGTCGGATGTCGCCAATTCGGGTTCTTTCCAGTGCCGTTAAGTGCGCTCCGCTGCCCAGTGCCAGTCCAATGTCACGCGCCAAAGCCCTGATGTAGGTTCCTTTGCTGCACACCACCCTTATTTTGAGCATCGGCAGTGCAAAGTCCAGTATTTCAATCTCATCTATAACCAACAACTTTGGTTTTAGTTCAACCTCCTGCCCCTCACGGGCATAATCATAGGCACGCTTACCATCCACCTTCACGGCAGAATAAGCAGGCGGTACCTGCCATATTTCGCCCAGAAACCTTGGAATTACTTCATCCACCAGCCGGCGGGTAATATGTTCTGTCGGATACGTAGCATCCACAGGTAATTCCAAATCGAACGAAGGTGTGGTGGCTCCCAGTTCCAGCGTTGCAATATATTCCTTGGTTTGGTACTGAAAACTCTCGATTAGCTTTGTCGATTTTCCGGTACAAATTATCATCACTCCTGTAGCCAAGGGGTCGAGCGTTCCGGCATGTCCCACTTTGAGCTTTTTCATCTTCAGCGTTTTCTGTAGCTTCCACCGCACTTTACTCACCAGATTGAACGACGTCCACGTTAATGGCTTGGCTACATGCAACACTTCTCCTTCTACGAAATTCATCATTATATTTTTATTGAGGTGTATGATAAAATCACCATTTTACTTTCTCCTCTGTATTATCAAAGAACACTCAAATCGACACCAAGAAACAGCAACACCAAAATGATTACACCTACAATAATCCTATAATATCCAAATGCTTTGAAACCGTATTTGGTCAGAAAGCCAATGAAAAATTTTATGGCTATCATGGCTACCACAAAGGCTACCAGGTTACCAACCAACAGCGTTACCAGATTTTCCGACAACATAGATTTACCGGCAGGATCCATAAATAGCTTTAATAATTTATATCCCGAAGCTGCCGCCATAGTGGGTACCGCAAGAAAAAACGAAAACTCGGCGGCATTTTTGCGGGTGAGCTTGGTTGTCATACCACCTACAATGCTGGCCATAGAGCGCGATACGCCGGGAATCATAGCAATGCATTGGAAAAAACCTATTTTAAGGGCACGTTTCCAATCCACGGCCTGGTCGTCATTCGGCTTATTGAACCATTTATCTACAAACAACATTAAGATTCCACCCAGTACCAGCATAATAGCCACTACTTCTACATTCTCCAGCAACGAATCAATTTTATCGCTAAAAAGGAAACCCAACACCAATGCAGGAATAACCGCCACTATCAGTTTCCAGTAGAAATCCAATGATTGAAAAAAACGTTTCCAGTATAGCACCACTACCGACAGAATTGCCCCAAACTGTATATTGACCGTGAAAGCCTTTACAAATTCAGTACTCTCAATCGACAACAGCTTTTGAGCTATAATCATGTGACCTGTAGAGGATACAGGCAGAAACTCCGTTATTCCTTCTACGATAGCAAGAATAATCGTTTGAAGTAAATTCATTCTTATTTTGTTTTTGGTTTGTAAAGTATAGCGAAAACAATGGATACAAAGCCAAATAATGAGATCATTGGACCTACCGTAATGCGACGAAAGCTATAAATATCGGGATTGAACTCTTTTACGGTTGATGAACCTGTCATCAAAACAAAGCCCAGAATAATTATTGCAAAACCAATAGCAATCAAAATCATATTGATTTTACCCAGCGTGAAATGTTTGTCGTTTTCCATAATGTTTTTATATTAATGAGTTGAATAAACAGAGAGATTTTTTAAATTGAGAACATATCGTTAGTATGCATCTTTAAATATCGCCCAACAGCAAAATAAGAGGATGAGCCGGCTAAAATCACACCTGAAATGATAACGATAAGCCCTACAAAAATGAAGTTGAGAGAATTGCTAAACAGAGTTGAAATCCCGAATTGATACTGAACAAAATACACAATAGCGGCTAACAAGAATATCGAAATAAATGAAGCAATCAGTCCGTTAATCATACTACTTACCATATAAGGTTTACGAATAAACCAAGGAGTAGCACCCACCAGCTTCATGGTGTTAATCAAAAAGCGATTTGAATATAACGATAAACGAATGGTATTGTTGATAAGCGCTATTGAAACAATAAGTAACACCAAGGCCAGTCCCAATAAAATGAGACTCACCTTCTTCACATTATCATTTACAAGGCTCACCATATCTTTTTGATACACCACCCTATTGATATGATCGAATGTCTTCAACTTGTGTTCTACGACCGATACACTGTCATTATTGGCATACAGTGCATGTAGCTTTACTTCTAGTGAAGCTTTAAGCGGATTGTAGCCCAGAAAATCCTGCGGGTTTTCGCCCAAACTGTTGATGTGATCTTTCAATGCATCGGCTTTCGAAATATATTCTACAGATTTAGCGTAAGGAGATACTTTCAAATAATCCTCTATCCGTTTTATATCGGAGCTACGAATCCCATCATCCAGAATAATCGATAAATTAATGTTTTCTTTTACATACGTACTCATATCCCGAGCTACAAAAAGAAGTAGAAAAACCAACCCAACTAAAAACAAAACCAAGGACATACTTATAGTCGACGTCAAATGTATCTTTAACGATCCCGGTTTGATTACCTTTGTTCTTTGTTTATTCATTTTTTATTCTGAGATTATTAAATTTTAGACACATCAGGCTTGCTGAGCTGTTTGCTTTGAGTTTTTCCATTGCAAGAAACCAAAACCCGCCAACCCTAATATCAACAAAATAGAAGATATAAGAGCAATCGTATTTCCAACACTGTATGACTTAGGTTCAAATCTAAATTCAATTTCATAGTTTCCGGCTTTGAGCGGCATTGCACGCAACAAATAATTGGCCCGGACATACGTCACCTGTTTACCGTCGATGTATGCATTCCAACCTTTATCGTAATAAATTTCGGAGAATACAGCCATCTGGTCTGTTTTAGAACTGAAACTATATTTCAACTGATTTGGTTCATATTTAGTCAACGCAATATGAGCAGACGAATCGGCCGAAAGTTTTGCTGGCAAAACCGAAGCAAAGGATTTATCTACCACCGCTTCATTCTTTGTATTTATCTCACCCAGTACCTTCATTTCCTCATTAGCATCATTTGCAACCCGTACATTGCTTACAAACCATGCATTTCCGTTTGCAAACGGATTTACCAATGGTGCTGTTTCTTTATTATAAATAAGATATTTCATGTTCAGCATATTCAGAACATTCAGCGAATCGAGCGTACCAGACAGCTGCTCGGTAGTTTTAGCATGACTAAAACTGGCAAATAACTGAGACAACTCCTTGGTCAGATACATATTAATAAGCTCCTGATAACGACGTAGTTTTGCTGCGTGATATCCACCTATGTTTTTGTGGAAATATGATGGTTTTGCATCACTAAAAATATTGTAATTACCAGCAAATGTGTCTGATGCATCCATGACCCTGTACTGCGATTTATCTTCAAGAATTATTTTATCAGCATTGGACGGCTGAAGTAAATTTTCAATATGACGCGGACGTTGGAAATTATCGTTGTTCAAATAACGCTTGGCAACAGGTACCATATCTGCCAAAACTAAAACTGCGAAAAGAACATAAGCCAGTTTTGGTTTCAAATAATTTTTAGCATAAAGCCAAATTAAACCGGCTGACAATAATACAAAAGCCAAAGAACGAAGCGCATCTGAGCGAAGTAACGCAGCGCGATCCAACGGTAAAGTTTCTCTCAGAAAAGCATTGTTACCCTGATATTGAACATCGGCAGGCGAAACAAAACTACCCGACAGCGAAGGAATCAAAGCAAATATCAAAGCAATACCTCCCACAATACCGGCACTAATTAGTACAGGTTTGATTAACTTTTGTTTATTAGTTTTTTCGGCAAAGACCTCTTTCAATGCCAATATTGCCAACAACGTAATTCCAAAACCAGCAGCAACGAGCGTCATCGAAACTGTTCTGAATTTATTGTAAAGCGGCACATAGTTAATAAAAAAATCTGTAAGCCACATAAAGTTTTTACCCCACGAAAGCATCAATGTCAGCGCTATCATCGGAAGCAACCACCATTTTGTGCGCTTATCTACAATAAACAAACTCAACACAAACAGAAAACATACGATTGCTCCGATATATACCGGTCCCGATGTTCCGGGTTGGTCTCCCCAATACAGTGGAAACTGATTTTCCTTCATTATTTTGTTTACATCCGGAGCTCCCAGTTCTGTTAGTTTCTTTCCTGTTTCGCTTTCGGCAGTCAGTGTACCACCACTGGCACCACCCTTAAAGTCGGGAATAAGAAGAGTCATTGTTTCATCAATGCCGTAGCTCCATTGAGTAATGTAATCTTTATTCAAACCATGTTGTGAACTTTCTGCATCAACTGTTAAGCCGTTTGAATCGCCGCGCATGGTGGCTTTGCTGTAATCGTATGTAGTCAATAAAGCAGTTGCATTCATCCCAACACCTACAGCTGCAGCTGCCAGCAATACTCCGCACGACTTTAAAAACTTTGTGATTTCTTTTTCTTTCAGGCTGTAGATAAACTCAGCAATGCCTAAGAATATTAATATGATAACTGCGTAATATAAAATCTGAACGTGATTTGCCCTGACAGCCAATCCCAGAAAAACAGCCGTCAAAATTCCTCCCAACAGTAATTTTCGTCTGAAGGTCATAAACACACTACCAATGAGCGGTGCCATGTAGGCTATGGTTATAGCTTTGGAATTATGACCTACCGCCACAATTATAAGGTTATAAGAAGCAAAAGCAAAAGCTATTGCACCCACTATAGCCAACCATGGATTAACGCGGAAAGCAAGCAACAGGATATAAAATCCTATCAGATAAAGCATCAAATAATAAACCGTATTTGGAAAAACACGAATTACATCGTCCACAAACTTTAGTATATTGTTTGGCTGCGACATAGCAATCTGATAGGTAGGCATCCCTCCAAACATAGAGTTAGTCCAAAGTGCCACATCGCTGTGAGTAGCATTGTAATCTACAGACTCTTTTGCCATGCAAGCCCAACTTTCAGTATCATGACCGATTAGCTGTTTTCCTTCGATAACAGGTGTGAAATACAAGAAAGAAATGCAGACAAATACAAGAAAAGCAGCAATGTGCGGAGCGAATTTAGTAAGAACTGTTTTATTCATGATGATGCGCTTGGTTTGCGATAAGCAGTTTTGGGGAAAAATCGTACAAAAGTACATCAATTTTTCACAATTGATATTCCATAAGCGGTTAAAAATTGTTGAAATGACTAAAGTAACAATATTAGAGCTCAAACAGGGGGTTATTTGGTCATTTTTAATTGATAAATTGCAGCTGCACTTAATTTATAAATTGGCAATATGCTGAAAAATCAGTACTTTTGTCGAACAAAACGATAGTAAAAGAGTTTCATTGACATGGATAAAGAACAAATACAACATATACGGGCCGATTTTCCTATTTTAACAGAAAAAGTCTACGGAAAGGAGTTGATTTATTTCGATAACGGTGCCACCACCCAAAAACCACGATGCGTGGTTGAAAAGATGGAATATGGATACTACCATTTGAATGCCAATATACACCGAGGTGTACATTATCTGAGCCAAAAAGCAACTGAAGCCCACGAAGCGGCACGAGTTACTGTGGCTGAATTCTTACATGCCGGCAAACACGAAGAAATAATTTTTACACGCGGAACCACCGAAGCCATTAATTTGGTAGCAACATCGTTTGGTGAAGCATTTTGCAACGCCGGTGACGAAATAGTGGTGTCGGTCATGGAGCACCACTCCAACATTGTACCTTGGCAAATGCTATGCGAGCGAAAGGGACTGAAGCTTAAAGTGATACCCATGAACGAATGCGGCGAGCTGAACATTGAAGCATTCAAAACACTGCTTAACGAACGAACAAAAATTGTGTCGATAGCTCACGTTTCAAACGTATTAGGCACTATCAATCCGGTTAAAGAAATCATCCGCATTGCTCACGAAAAGAATGTTCCAGTTCTTGTAGACGGTGCTCAAGCCGTTCCGCACATTCCGGTAAATGTAGTGGAACTCGACGCTGATTTCTACGTATTTTCAGCTCATAAAATTTACGGACCTACCGGCATTGGTGTTCTTTACGGAAAATCCGACCTGCTGAATGCAATCCCACCTTATCAGGGCGGCGGCGAGATGATAGCAACTGTTTCTTTTGAGAAAACCACCTACAACGAACTTCCCTTTAAATTTGAAGCAGGAACTCCGGACTATATTGGCTCTACAGCTTTGGCTGAAGCTATCAGGTATGTTGGCAACATTGGCTTAGATAAAATTGCAGAGCATGAACATGAACTGCTCACCTACGGCACAAAACGCTTATTGGAAATAGACGGAATGCGAATCATCGGAACAGCAAAGAATAAAAGTTCGGTTATTTCATTTTTAGTAGGCAATATTCACCCTTACGACATTGGCATGCTACTGGATAAACTCGGAATTGCCGTTCGTACCGGTCATCACTGCGCGCAGCCTCTTATCGATTCGCTCGAAATTCCGGGAACCGTACGAGCGTCATTTGCTTTCTACAACACGAAAGAAGAAATTGACACATTCGTAGAGGCGCTAAAACGCGTGGTTACCATGTTAAGCTGAAATGAACATGACCGCAGCAGCACAGAACTGATTCATAATTACAAATTTTTTAAATGAAAATATGACTATCAACGAATTACAAGAAAGCATTATAGAAGAATTCAGCATATTTGACGACTGGATGGATAAATACGCATTGCTCATTGACTTAGGAAACTTACTTGAACCTCTTGAAGAAAAACAAAAAACACAACAAAACATTATTGTTGGTTGCCAGAGCAGGGTCTGGCTGAATGCCGAATTTAAAGATGGCATAGTTACTTATCAGGGCGAAAGCGATGCTGTGTTGGTCAAAGGAATTGTATCGTTGTTGATTAAAGTGCTTTCGGGGCATACGCCCGATGAGATTTTGGAAACTGACCTCTATTTTATCGATGAGATAGGACTAAAAGAACACCTCTCCCCTACCCGCTCCAACGGATTGGTGGCTATGGTGAAACAAATGAAAATGTATGCATTAGCTTTTAAATCGGTTAGTAGCAGTAAGTAAAACATACTTGAAGCAGAAAAATACACAGGCAGAATTTCTATATGAAACTCTGCCTGTGTTATAATATCACAATTCCGGAGTCGGATCGGGAATAATCTTCTTCGGAGTTTTTACCTTTCCTTCGTTTTTGGCAATAAAGTCTTTCCACCCTGAATACGCTTTTTCTGAAGTCGGTCTTCCCAACTGCAAAAAATGACAATATGCCGCAGCCAGCCCATCGGTTGCATCCAATTGCGGCAGCATGCTCTCCTGAGGAATTTTCAAATAGCGGCGCAACATATCGGCCACCTGCTCTTTGGAAGCACTACCACTACCCGTAATAGCCATTTTAATTTTTAGCGGAGCATATTCGGTTATCGGAATATCCCGATATAAAGCAGCCGACATAGCAACACCCTGAGCACGACCAAGCTTAAGCATAGACTGCACATTCTTGCCGAAAAATGGAGCTTCGATAGCCAAATGATCCGGATGAAATTCATCTATCAAGGACAACGTACGGGCAAAAATCCGCTGCAGTTTCAGGTAATGATTGGAGTATTTCTTCAGGTCTAAAACGCCCATGGCCAGCATCTCGGTTTTATTGCCTGTAACCTTCAGTATGCCGTACCCCATGATGGTTGTTCCGGGATCAATGCCTAATATGATGTGTTCTTTAATCATTTATAATTTTCATAGAGGTATAAGAAGCTGAGGCAGAAATCAGTTATGATCTATCAAATCCAAAACCGTAGTGAAGAAAACCACTTCAGAGCCAAATTGCCGACTACATTCTTCTTTGAACTCAACACTAAATTCCTGATTCCACGATTTCAGCGTTCGCATATCTTCCACACGGAACTGAACAGAAAAAGATGTTCCTTCTTGCTCGGCACTGGTAATAACTCTTGCCAACTGCGGATGCGAGAAATAATTGGAATTGAGCATAAAAGGGATATGTTGCTCACGAACCCACGTAAGCCAAGGGGCGCGAACCTTATCAGACACAAGATATGTTATGTTGAAAATTAGCATAGAATTGGCATTATTGTTAGTAAAATTGTAAACAAAAGTACGCATAATTTCGAAAACTTCCTTATCTTTGCCCTGCAATTTAAAATCAAGCCGGGGGTTTAGCTCATCTGGCTAGAGCGCGACACTGGCAGTGTCGAGGTGACCGGTTCGAGTCCGGTAATCTCCACTTGATTCAAAGAAAAAGGCTTATCGATAAATCGGTAAGCCTTACTTTTTTATATTTACTGAGGTGTTCAACTACAGAACTAATTCAACAAACAATTTTTCGAGGGTCTGATCCAGACTATCCGAGAATCCGGAATGCGGACGCGATGTCTGAATACACGAACTACGCACAGCGGTGAGCCACCGGAATCGTTCAGGAATATCAAACTGCCCTATTACTCCCGCTTCTTTTTTTCCATTACAAACGCTTTCGAACGACTTTAAAGCTTCCAACAATAAATCCATATCCAGTTCGGTAGAAAATGCTCCCAGTCGGTCTGCATTTAAACTGTACATCATCCGAATGTATTTTGCCTTTTTGGAAAACAAAATAATCCCCACGTTGATAAACTCTTCGCGCTCCACCCTGGGCAAAACACGAATAACGGCGTATTCAAATAAGTGTTTTCCTTGCATTTTGCGCTTCGTTTAAAAAGTTCTCAGAATGTTTTAGTCTCTCGCTAAGGAACTGGTAATACACTTCTCTGATTGATTCGGGCGTGTCGCCATCTTCCGTCCAGTTTGCCCAGGTATCGGGAATCATAGTTGTTATTTCGTGGATAACTTCAGCAGTGAGAATTTGCTTACATTCGGCATTTACTTCTTCCAGTTGGTCAGCAAAAGGCAACAGAACATGATCTTTGATAAGCGGGAACGGTGTGAGCGCCTGCTTCATGTGATTGGTCCACGAGTGGTGAAAGTACAACGTTGCTCCATGGTCAATGAGCCACAGTTCTTTGTGCCACATAAGCATATTGGTGTTGCGAACGGTGCGGTCCACGTTCGTCAGGAAAGCATCCATCCACACAATGAGAGATGCAGTGCGTCCATCTACTTTGGTGGTGACAGGATCGTAAGTGAGCGCACCCGACAGAAAGTGCAAACCGAGGTTTAACCCCTGACTGCCTTGCAGCAAGTCTTGAATTTCTTCATCGCCTTCGGTTTGCCCGAAAGCTTTGTCGAGTTCTACAAAAACCAGTTCGGGGATACGCAGCTTCAACAGTTTGGCAACCACGCCGCCAATTAGCTCTGAAATCAACATTTTGGTGCCATGTCCCGATCCACGGAACTTGACAACATATTTGAAGTCGTCATCAGCTTCAGCCAATGCCGGCAACGAACCTCCTTCGCGCAAAGGAGTGATATAGCGGGTTACATTTACAGTACGTAGGGTCATTTAAATTATATGTTTAAATAAATTCAAATCAGTTGATAATTCGAAATTGTGCTTGGTAACATTTTCTTTCATAATTTCTTTCGATTTTTCCAGATCAGATTTGTTGATTGAATCAAATAATGAAATTGACATAGCCCAAAATTCTAATCGCAATACAATTAAATCACTGATTTCTTTAAATATACTTGGCTTGTTACCTGTTTTCATGTTTTTTACAAAACGATCTGTCCATAAACACGGATAATCTTTATGATAACCAACTATTACAAAAGAATCACAACCTTTTGGAAAGATATTTAAAAATGAAGTGACAAATGGAATTACATCATCTTTTGTCTTTTTATTCATCTTATCTTCAATGTTTAGTGACACAGAAATACAAAGATCTATTCGAGGTATTTTTATTGTTTCAAAATAAAACTGATCGAAAGTATTTGTTTCAATACTATTTTCTAACGCTATCTTATAATATTCTAAATTTTGGATGCCTTTTTTAATCTCTTTTTTATGAGACACGGAAAAGAAAAATGCCCAAGGATTGCTGTTAAATACTTTGCTAGATAGCCATTCCAAAACAATTTCCTTTCGTCTAATTTCTTGACAAAGTCCTCTATAACAAAATAGAGCTTGATGCATTAATGAGTTAAGATCTAATTTTTTTTCAAATTCAATAGGTGCAAAAACCGCTGTGTCATGATTTTTACAAAAACCTTGAAAACAGTAGGTATTATTAACTCCAATTCTTTTAAAATCAGCTATTTCTTTTTCTGAATGATTATAAGAATTTGCCATTACACTTTCAATTACATGTCCTTTAAGAGATATCTCGTTTAATATCCCATTTTTTTGTAATACATGAGATTTAATTGAAGGCATCTCACAAGTGCGATACATACACTTCCTTGTCTTTCGAACTGATAGTCTTTTAATTTCCTCAAATTCGTTTGAAAATTCATACATAAGTGCCATGGATTAATATTGAATTAGTCATCACCCCTTAAACAATACCCTGAACGCCTCTTCCACCTTTTTTACCTGAATCAATTCGATATTAAGCTTGCTGATATTGAGACTTTTTAGGTTATACTCGGGGATAATCATTTTTTTGAAGCCAAGTTTTTCGGCTTCGAGTATGCGTTGTTCTATGCGGTTGATAGGGCGAATTTCGCCTGAAAGTCCGACTTCACCGGCCACACAAACGTGTTTCTCGATAGCAATATCCACGTTGGACGACAAGATGGCCGAGATAACCGCCAGGTCGATAGCCGGGTCGTTTACTTTGATACCTCCGGCAATGTTGAGAAACACGTCCTTTTGAGCTATCTTGAATCCGGCACGTTTCTCGAGCACGGCCAGCAACATGTTCAGTCGGCGAAGATCAAAGCCGGTGCTGGAGCGTTGCGGTGTGCCATAAGCAGCAGAGCTGACTAACGCCTGTGTTTCGATAAGAAACGGGCGAACACCTTCGATGGCAGAAGCAATGGCCACGCCACTCAGTCCCTCGTGGTTTTGCGAAAGCAGTAGTTCCGAAGGATTGCTCACTTCGCGCAGACCGTTTTGTTGCATTTCGAAAATACCCAACTCCGAGG
>Ga0302167_10001059_pt1 | contig 12360 bp, 7 predicted proteins | sample I_Fen_N1_1_FD_193496 | JGI IMG/M metagenome (GOLD analysis project Ga0302167, IMG submission 193496) | Peat permafrost microbial communities from Stordalen Mire near Abisko, Sweden - I_Fen_N1_1 | ecosystem: Environmental > Terrestrial > Soil > Wetlands > Permafrost | place: Sweden: Abisko...
CTCATTCCATCACTGTTCGAAGGCGAGTTCGCATCGAACGATACGCGGCTGAGAATGCTGCCAATCGTTATGTCATCTATCACCGGGTTGAGTTCATTCAAAACTTCACCGTGCTGATCTGATAGCTGATAAGTCTTACCACTATAGGAGCGAACCCAATGCGCATCGGGCGCGACGTCACTATCTGCCGCGATCGTGCGCATCCTATCGGTCGTCGCGAAGAGCATTGAAGTCTTTCCAAACGCCCGATATTCCCCTTTCAACGATTCTCCAAAAAACCGGCCTTGAGGCCAGACTTTCAGCAGCTTTTCGTTGTGGACGGCATACCCCTCGCCCTTGGGTGTGATGGCAGCACGCGAATAAGGTAGCTGCGCAACCCTCTCAAAACCGTCATCGGTGACCCTGACCCACTCACTGTCATTCGACTGCGTGAGGACCAATTGCCGCCACTCCGGCACGTAATCGAACCATGTCGCGGTACTGGGGTAGATGCCCACGACATGACAGTCCTGATTGTCGCGGCGATATAGCCATAGCATGGCGGGCGACTCGGTTTGCACCAGCAACTGATCAGCAGCGATAGGGTCGGCCTGAAGGACTTTCCCCGACACGATATGACAGCGCCACAGGGGCTTGAGTTTTTCAGTCTCGAGCGTGATCACTGACGTGCCCGCTGTTGAAATGTCGATGACGCTCAACAAACCGTTTCGAGCTCCCAGGACAAAATCGCGATTCACATTGATGGGCAGACGACCCTGCAGTTGAGCATCTCGATAGCGCTCAATGGCCTGCCCCTGATCATTCAGGAAAACGTCGCCGGTGTGATCGTCCCAATCAGAGACGCTACGACCGCTAATCACTTTCCAGCCGCCACCGGGAAGCCGAAAGGCAACGGACTTGGCTTCTCGACCGAACTCGACAATCAACTGCTCACCGACCCAGTAAAGCTGAAAGTCTGTTCGTTGAATGGGTGGAATACTCGAAAAGTCACGTTCCTGAGCGAGGTCCAGCGAGTCCTGGAGTTTCCCGCTATCCATATTGAAGGTAAACAGCTGATTCTTGATCAGCAGGTACAACTTGCGGCCCTGCGTGTCGGCTTCGACGCCTTGACCCTGCAGCGCCGTTTGCAGGTCCGTGGCGCTCATACCTTGTTGAAGGAAATGCTCGAGAACCGGCGCCATATCGATGTAACTCAGCACACTCGGATCAGCATTATTGATTAGTGCGACACGTGCACCTTCTAACAGCACCAAAAACACGGAGCCTTGGGCCAGGCTCTGTAAATCGTACTTTGTCGTCACTTCGCTGAATGGCATGCTGACCCGCTTGTCCAGCAGTGTCCGGTAGATCAGTGCCAACTGTTCCGAGGACGGCGCCTGCCCCAGCCCCTGCCGTAACTTGATCGACGATTGCAGAAAGTCACTTCCGTCGTCGTAGTCAAGACGGCGAAAACGCGCATCCGCAATGGACAGCCGCTCAACCGACTGACGTTCGATCCCGGCCCTCCTGGCTTGATCTTTCGAATAAAGACTCCAGACAAGTAACATCAACCCGGCAAAAATCACTACCGAGCAGGCAATCCACCAGTTTCGCTTACGGTTACGTTCGCGCCGTTTTAGCTGGTCGAACTCCACCCCCAAAATGCCGGCGATAACCTTGAGCAATACGTCCCGACGACTAATACCGGACCGTTCACGCATATCGATTGCAAGAGGCTCCTCACGCAGACTCACATCAAGCTCGTTGCCTTCACCTAACGGATGACGCAAGGCCGGACAAAAGTACTCGTCACTCGGCAACCCATGATTCGTGCGCTTTGGGGCACTATCGACCATGACGGTGATGATCTTCTCGCCTCGTCTCGTGCGCCTGAAATGCAGAACCTCATCATTCACCCATTTGGACGTAGCCGATAGGGGTGAGCAGAGCACGATCAAGGCATCGGAATTGTCCAGTGCTTGCTTGAGCGCCTCCTGAAGACTGGGCGAACTTGACAACTCTCCGTGGTCGATAAAGACAGGAAAAAGACGACGCAAATCCCCCCGTTGCTCCCGCACCAGCGCCCGTATGTCTGATGGCAGATTCCAAGTCTCAAGGGCGTTGTGTAACCATTTTGCGGCCTCGCCATCCTCGTGAGAGTAGCTGATGAATGCCCGGTACTTTCGAACATTAGTGCAGGTGCTTCGTACTTCTTCCATGGCTTACTCAGATAGTTAATATTTGCATCTAAAACGTCGCTGAAGCTGTACTCCCTACTGGCTGCCGCGAGAAAAAATCCAGTACTGAATTGGCGACAAACAACAATTTTTCCGATCGAGGCAGTGACTTGACGATGCTATACCAAAACCTGGCCATAGTTCGAGAGCACATACACGAGGTTGCCGTGATATTCCAGAACACCGCCGGCCGCGAGTATTAAAATTATGGATACCACCACCCAAATCAAGCGCAGGTATTAACTATCGGGGTGTGTGCTTGCCCCGTGACTCTAAATAGTGGAACAGGCGTTACTCGTCTCTCATCAGCTTACGATTAATACAAAAAAGCTCAGCTTGATAAAGGGCACGTGTAGCGCGTCATGATCGCCTCCTCGCTTCGAATTAAGTGCCTCTGCGATTCTACTGGAGCGAGTATCCATCCATTTTCATCGCGCCCATATACATAGACTTAATATCCAGCGCAGCGAAACCAAAAAGATTTTCGCCCGGATACCGATGGAGGTAATAATTCACGAATGACCAATCAAACAGTGCGTTGAACCCCACAAAAACCACTATTGAGTCATCTCCTGTCATCTGCACCGCCCGCGCCTTGAAAGCTCGCATACCCTACTATGATTCAAGCCCCCCACCTTCGCGAGGCGCTCAAGCGAAAGCCCTGTTACTTCCAACGCCTTCGGGTCGGCATTGAGCGTCGTCGGTTTCAACTCGAAGGCAAAGGTCTAGTTCGGATCGTCGACGCCGCAGGCTCCGATGTCTTGGCGCTGATGCGATTTGACCTAGGCTGCCGGAATTCATTGAACCACCCGAGTACTCAAAAAATGAAGACCTTGCGGGCGATTTCGGATGCAGCATGTGGGTCAGTCCAAATCAGCAGTCGGGGTCAAAATCGCACCAGCGCCAACAAGGTAGCTGGTTAGAGGTACTCAGTTTGCCAAAAATGGGGAACAGGCTATTACTGAGTATCTCTTTAAACCAAGAAGCAACCATCTTGGTTGGCGCTATTCGACTTTTGGCGTTACAGCCACCTCAATAATTTTTCCATTCAGCTCATAACTGAAAGAAATACCGCCTTGATCAGACACAACTAGTTTATCGAACCCTGAAGGAATTGCTTGAGCTGCTGAGAAAAAATTAGTAGCAAAGCGAGCTAAAATGCTGCCGGTATTCAATTCAACAAGAGAAAGACGACCGAAAGAAGTCAAAACCCAAAATCGATTGCGAGCGAAATCCATAACGACGGATTGAATCGCATCGGTAAAGTCTCCTGTTTCATAGGCTCTTGGTCGAGCGAAATTTTTTCTCCAGACCAGTTGCTCTTGGGAAACCAATTCAATATCCCCCTGGTCGGGATGCAAGTACAGAGTTGCAGGCCCATGGAACGTATTCACCTCCCACGCGACGTCTTTCTCCGGTAAATCACTTGAAGAGGAGTCATCTGAAGCGGGAATGATCATTTTTCTGTCTAGTTCACGCTCATGCAATCGCCATGACGGTGTAAACAGTTTCACGCCGTGATCTCTGAATGAAACATAAGCTGAATCATCGACAGCGCACGCAACACCAGACACCGCATCAGGCCATGAGTGCTCAACATGCTCAGTTTCAACTTTCAAATCTTCGAAAAGCGAGTGAGCATAGCGCATCCAATAAACATTTCCCTCCCAATCTCCTACAACAAATCCGCCATTCTGACAAAATCCCCCGGCCGTATAACCTAAACTTGAACGAGGGTAATCAACTTCAACTTTCCGCTCTTCATCGTCACCTAAACACCGATCATGCAGCAAAACCCTCCCAATTCTCTTCGATGTTAAATAATAAGAATAGCTACAGCCAGTCACTTCATCTTTCACCACAGCCGCATCCAAAAGCGGGTCACTCTCACCTTCAAAATACTGAAGCAACAGAATCGCCCCGGTTTCTTCAGGTACGACTATCAACACCAAATCTTTACGAACTACTTTGTTGTGTATTTTAGCCTTCAACACCTGAGGCTTCCCATCTGCCAAGTTCCCGAAAAAGCTCACCCAAGCTCTTGAAGTAGTGCGCTCTGGTTTTCCTATGGTCAGTTTCATTGGCGAGCCAATTGTTTTACCTTCCAGATCGAAGAGCCGCAATTGATCTCCTTGATCAAGCACTGCAAGTCGATTTCCTTCGCTATCTGCCCACACCGCCGCTAAAGGGAGCGGTTTAATAGGGAGAGATATGCTTTGAGCATTAGCATTGTAAATTTCTAACCGGCCATTTAACCATCCCACCAGCAAACGCTCCTTCGGCAGAGGCACTAACGATTGCAGGGACATATTAGAGCGGGTTTGCGACAACATGTCTTCCCAACGGGAGAGTTTTGACCCCAATGCCTCACAATCAGGCCAACGTCGTACTATCGCTGATCCTTCATCCGAAGTCCCAACATCATATCCTACCCAAAAAAAATGATCAGCTGAAACTGCCATGTTAGAAAAATCGCGTGCAAAACCCTCACAATCATAAGCGTCCTGTTTGCCGCTCACAGGCAATATACGAACACTTTGATAACGACTGCCAAGGACAAAGTTATTGGACGACCCGCCCTTAATTAATTTTATACTACTTACACCCTGGATATCGGCTACCACGGTTTTTTGAAATAAAGCCTGCTGTATATTTTCCTGAAATGATTTCGGGAAGACATTGCTTTCTGATGCCCTGTCTGCGGCCTTGAGGAATTCACCGTTTGTTTGCTCAGCAGCGACTACCAACATATTCGCTGCATGCTGCTTGTGTAGGGCTTCGTCACGAGCATTATCGGCTGCAAATTTCATACGCCAAGAAATTACGGTAAGCACAAGCAATAACAATACTATGGACACTACCAGCACTCGCCATTTTGTATTCGCACGAAGACGTCCGACGCTGGCAATAATACAGTTTAAGGTCTGCAAGGAAGCAGTGTTTGAAGCCCCACCATCGAAAGCCTCAACAATAAATTTTCGTTTCTCGAAGCCATGCCAATTGTCGACCACCGTCTTTTCAGCTGCTATTGCTTGGAGACAGCCATCGAGAGAGATAGGAATAATGGGTCTTTGGGGGTGACATTTTCTGAACTGCTCTACTTCGGTTTGGATCCACCGTGGATATTTAAGAACTTCAGTATTGGTAATTACAATAAGCACTTTTGTATTGGCCAGCGCCTTGAGTATTGAGGCGGTCAAAGTATCTTCATAGCCCAGCTCCTCCTCGCAAAAAAATACAACCAGCCCGGCATCTTGTAACCGTCGAGTCAAGTCGGAAGCGTAGAGAAAATTACCGCGTGGCGGTTCACCCAATGCAAAAGAAATAAATACATCGTAGCCAAATATGCGCTCTGAAGATTTCCTGCTCGACGCAAGAGCCGCAACCGCTGTCATATAAAAAACCGATTACTTTAACCTGTGCCAGAATTATCCATACCAGTGCTCACTTCCATTCGTCAGAGTATGTCAGAGCGAATTTCGCATTCTATACATAATTGTAATAAAAATTATTTCATTTAAGTATTATTGCACCTGCAAGCATCTGAAAAATACGCACCCTGTCGGACTTAGATTGGCGAGATTGAAGATACCTGGCCTTGTTAACAATCGCGAGGAAAACGCTGATATCGCCTCAACACTAGCTGGCTGCGGGACACTCGGGCGAGTTTTCCTGACGTCAGTTGCACACAGGCTCGGCGTTTCGGTGGCAATGCTTTCCATTGAAACATCCGAGTCTAAGGCGGGCCATTCGTGCAGGTTGACAAACGCAGATGGGCGATGAGGTTGTTGCAATTTGGTGTTGTCAAAAGTCTTTCATCCTAGGATGACTTGGCGTGGAGTACCAGCCGATGCTCGTCTGCACTAATTTCCAACCTCAAGAGGGCTCTACCCCACAAAGAGACATGGCCTCTACAATTAGCGGCCATAAGCCACCACAGCAAGCTATCCTCATTGGTTTTCGATGAGAAGCACCAACGACCTGGAAACAGTTGGCAGCCCTAACAGGGCATTTGATGTGCTTTACCACCGCACATATGTTGCTGGAGAGACATCCATCCCTGAAGTGTCTACTGCTGCTACGCTGTGTCCTTCCACGGAGGAGTGACAGTGCCAAATTCAGACCTGCTTCCATCGCTGCTATTCAAGATCAATCAAAACCAGCTGGCCCTTGAGGCTGCCATCATGGAACTGACGCTTTGGGTCGAACAGCGCGGATCTGCTGAAGTCGCCGGCAACGTTCGCGGTGCACTGGACACAATCAGCAAGAACGAAGAGTTCATCAAAATGACACTCGCGGTGCTGATGGCGCCGGAGTGACGTCGTCTGGGGGCACAGGGCGCGCGCCGCTTAATGCCTCCGCGGGTAAAAGTATCCAAACAATACGGTTGGGTGACTGCCTAAACATTACTGCTGCAACTCGACCGTTGACGGCATCCTCAGATTGCCTTCAGCTGTTGACAACAGGCAACAATCGGCCAGGAGCGGACGATGGGCACAATAATGGCAAATGGACGGTGTCACAGATGCTGCTTTCGTATCTAGAAAGCAGAAGGGCTTGCCGTAACCCGCGTCGTGTATCTCTCTGGGCGATGTCGCGTTTGCCGTGACAACCTCTAAGCTAGAGAAGAAGTTACAGGGCAACAATAGCCATTCGACAACACCTGCATGCGGTCTAACAAGCTCAATATCGCCCAACAGACCTCATGTACCCCTGAAATTTCAGAGCGAAACATCTACAAACTTGTTTTCACCTTCTGGATACCGGACCTCGAACGAAGGCCAGTTAGATAGTATGTCCTGCCATTTCCCAGGCCAGCCCTGCGCATAGTTGAAAATGATCTCAGGCTCGTTACGGGGAGCGACCAACCGCTCGATCAAAGCATGATCCGGGTGTTTATGAGTTTTCCCGCTCGTGCTGATCAGATATCTTTTGCACCTAAGGACGTCCACCAAAGACTTGTCCGTATTGCCTTTGCTGCCATGATGCGAAACCTTCAGCAGGTCAATCGGCTCTTGATTCGGCAGATGAATCGCTAGCCCCCTCTTGATGACATCGCAGAAGGCATCTGCGGCTAGAAGCACGCGTTTCTTATCGAACGTCAGAAGCAATGCAATGCTGCTTCTGTTGGGTACCGATGTGTCAGACACAAAAGTGGCCCCACCATTAAAAAAGAACTTCTTCGGAGGCCATGTATCACCGCGCCCTAATAGGTCGCCAGGAGCAGATTCCGGCTCCGGTGGAGGTAATACAGGATTGGTCCAATGCCTCGCCAGAGCCGTCAATCCATCCTGGTCCGGCGACAGTACTCTTACATCAAGCCCTCCTCGCAGCGAGACTGCATGTGAAGACTGAAGAATGGCACCACCGTCCTTGTCATTTTCCTGCTTTCGATAAACTGCATTCCACGCAAGCTTACGACTGCGAATCAACTTGGACAGAGCGTCGCCCTCACGCGGCCCCAAGAGGTCCGAAGGCGTAAGGTGATGATATCCGTTGAACCACACCTCACGGATTTGAAGCCATGGAGGGATGTTATTGAGCAATTCAATCACACCTTGGATGTGGTCGAGATCATAGTGGGTTACGACCAGCGCCTCCAACCATAGCTGACCGTCCACGCCCTCAGACTTCAGCAGGGACTCTAGTACGCACAGTAGGGTTTTCGATGATCCAGACGGGCCTCCATCGACAAGCATATGGAAAGGCTGCTCATCCTGTCCGTAGCTGATCAGCAATGAGTCGCCGTTCTCAACTTGAATTGCTCTAACACGAAACATGATCAATCCCTTGAGTGAGTTCTTTACCGAGCACGATGTCGGCGTCCCCGAACGCAATCACGGCCAATCCCAGGGCGAGCCCGTCGGCCAATAATCGACGTCGTATTGCGCTGATGATCTCTCCGATAGAGGGCGAGTTGGACTGATTTGCGGCCTCTTTCAAGTGCACCACCAGATCGCGTGCTACGCGGTTGGCATGACGGCCCAGTATTTTTGTCATTGCCGCCACGACCACGCCCGCGCCACCTCTCTGTAGGATGGCAGGCAAGCTGCTACCAGGCATTTCACCGAGCCCTGAAGAGCAGCCGATGGCGATGACTACAGGTGCATTCCTGACATGTTCTGCCCCAATAGAGCCTAGGTTGAGACCTGAACCCGCCCCGATGTATAAAACTTCGTTTTCCTGGTGAACCAGCAGCAACAGCAGTGAGGGAGGGACCTGCGCGAGCCGAATTTCCCAATCCTCCCAATCGGTGATTTTTTTTGCGCCAATTGACGTTTCAATCCCCACGATTCGCACGATTTCATGGGGTAAGACATCGGCGTCCGCGAAATTGTCGGCCTTATCACTGGCAGCAAACGCAATCGTGGACAAATCTTCGATTCGACGCCGCTCTGGTTTTTTTCCTTCCGGACTTCCCCACACACGCGGCACCAGCCCAGCTTTCCATGTATGCCGTTCAATCACACCCGAGACACCTAGAAACCCCATCGGGCAAAGCTGTTTGCCAGCATCTCGAATACTACAACCTGCGATCGCTTGCCCCTTGCTCAAGCATTGTGCACGCTCAGTGCACAGCACTGCCTGGGGTGACCCGGGTATCTTTCCGTCGTAAAGGTACTCAATCGGGAAGAAAGCGTCGCTTTGCATCACCAGTTGGACACGCCCTTCACTACCGGGCCAAGCCGGAACGATTGATCGTAAGTGGCTCTGGAGCATTGCACCGCGATTTGCCAATTTAAGCATCAAAGGCGCCAACTCAGCATCGGGGTTGGAAACCGCTGCCTCGAGAGCGTCCAATAGATGCTGGCGCGCCATTCCAATGTCATTCTCAGACAGAGGGGAAAAAACGACTTCGCCAGCTCCGGTAACCACGGCAACGCTCGGTTGATTCCCAAGGCTATCGTTCACCAACAATGCAGCGTCAAAAGCCTTTTTCGTACGATCTACCGGCGTGACAATATTTTCGATGAAAAAACGGATCGATTTGCCTGGCGCGGTCTGGTAGCGGGCGGTTTGAAGAATCTGAGCACCGTCGCTTATGAGAAAGCGAAGATCGATTGAACCAGACTCGATGTAGCGAGTGAATGTTGCGGTTGTCGAATCTCCGGTTCTCGAAAGCTCCAGCAATCGGCTTTCCGGTTCACGGCCGTACTCGAATAAGTGAACCTGGAGGAGCTTGCTCTCTTCGCTCCACTCGACTCGGTTATCCGGGAACGCTGGACGACTGTCCGAATCCCGCAACGGCGTCCTCACGCGAATATCGATGTCGATCTCTACGACACCTGCCTTCGGCCATTCTTGAACCTCTTGCCGGCCTTGCCGAGTGCGCGCGTTCAGGATCCTCTCAACGGGCGGAGCAGGACGCCTAACGGGAGGTCGCGCGACGCGGTCCAGGCTGAGTTCTCGAAGAGTCGGTGGGTCGGAAGTCACGCGGGCGGCTGCACGACCAGACTCGCTTAGCGTCGAATCCGTCAGTAAAAAATCTGTAACCTGATAAGGCAGACTTTTCTCCATCACATCTGGGTAGTCTGTATTGGAAATTCTAAGGCCCACCGAGTGCGGCCCACCAAAGAGTGAGTATCGGCCAGCCAAAAAAGATTGAGTGGACGAAAGAACCACAGCAAACAAGTCGGTTTCTTTTCCCGCAGCTTTGACCGCCTCGGCGAAGGATGCCCCCTTTTCGACCAGTGCTGAAATGACTGATCGCAGCCAATCTATGACTCTAAAGTTGTCTACATCAATGTGTACCACGCATTGAGCGCACAGTTCATCCCGCAAGCGACTGACATCGGCGGCCATGGCCCCAACACGCTGTCCGTAGAGAACCACTAGTCGTGCAGCCTTGGTTACGCGAGTCGCTTCAATGGAATTAACGATTAAGACATCAGCGACAGTGGAATCCAAGCTCCACTCGAAGTCCCTCAGTTCGTAGTCGATATACGCATAAGGCAACAGGCCCGGGTCCGTTACCACAATCAGCCCCCCCCCGCGACCTCGGTACAACCGGAAAGCGCGGCCTGGCATCTCGTTCCCACTCAGGAAACACATACCCGGACCCAACCAATCTCGACATTTCAGCGACGGCCACGCCGATTGCCTCGGCACCCTCTGGCCAACCCCAGACCGATCTCACTATCTTGATTTTCGGCGCACGATCCCTCAACAACACGTTGAAAGCTTCACCCAATTGGACGGCCAACTGAGGGTCAACCCATTGATCAGCATCCATCACGCTTGAGTCCCCGCCCCACTTGACTGGACTCTGTCGTGGTACAGCTCTTTGGAGAGAGGCCAGCGTATTACTTGGCGTATCCCACCAAGTCCAATCGTCCCTTTCCAAAAGGATGCCGAGCGCCGCTCGCGCTGCAGGACCGAGATTGGCATCTTCATTGCCTAACCACTGAACGTCTCTTTGATCCATCTCCATCTTTAAATCCCTAACACCTGGGGGTTCATCCTGAATGAGCAGCGTAAGACGTTTCTAAAACGAGTGGACAGTGCAGTCAAAAAGAACCACGAGAGCGGCTGACCAGCCACTCTAGCCTTGAGTCTATGGCTGGTATACGAAAGAGTACGAGCCCAATACAGCACCTCTCGCTTTAGCCTTTTTTGCATCTGTAACGAGAGAGTTACGACCCGCCTATAGCCTCTAAAGATAGCGCGCATCCATGGCAAAATGCCACTTAAATGCAGACGGCAAATGATCGAAGGTGCCTTTGATGGATGCCCTGCGTGACGCGCTGTAGCTGACGATACCGCATACGACTTGGTCCGGTGATAGAAGCAGCCCCACTTCCGACCATCCTGGCGTGGATGTCCACTGAAGACCACCTTGCGCCACCTCGGCACTTTCAGAAATCGCCATTTGCGATCCATCGTGTAGGGCGCTCAAGCGGGGGCAAAACTGGGGGCATATGAAGATTTTTTCAAGCTAAAAATGCCGTCCGCTCGTGAGGAGAGCGTGATTTTGCATCGAATCATCCCACCCCTCGCAACTGTGCATCGCCAACCCATTGGCAGGCACTAGTCGCCTGACATCAATGCTGTGGAGCTCAATAAACCTTCACATCGTAGCCCAGTGCTCTCAACGCCTTGCTGGTGCGACCGTTGCGCGGTGGGACCACTTCCGGCCGGGCCCAGCCGATCACCTCGGCTAGTGAGTTCAGGCCGTAGCGTGGGATACTGTACTCCCAGTCGCGCCCAGCATGGTACAGGCGCAACCAGACTTCATTATCTTGCCCTTCGTAGAGCACATGGTGGAGTAGTTTGCGAACATCCCATCCCTTGCGGTTGCGCTGACGCAGAATGAGTTCGGCAAAGGGCCGCACACGTGACTCCCTATCCAGCGTCTTCAGCTCAGGAAAGCCAAGCTCGGCGGTTGGCACTTTTATTATATGCTCCATGGTGGCGTGGGTGTTGCGACACAGGACGGCGAATTCCTCACTAGATAGTTCGAGCACCTTGTCCTGCGCCAGCAACTCACGCACCGCCGGTGCACTCTCATAAAGCGCGTAGTCTTCGTACGATGGCGCTTCCGACAAAGACTTCCACCACCTAAGTTCAACCTCCAGTGCAGCCTGCGGGTTGGCCCGATGGTGTTCGTGGAAGTCCTCGTATGGCTTGCGCTGGGCGTCGCCGACATGATTGTAATAGTAACCATGCAGAAATTGATCGACATGCCAAGCACTTGGGACATCGGCACTCACCCATTTGGGTCGGTAGTCACCCAGTTGTTGCTGGATGCTCTGCAGAATACCGAGCGTTTCTAACCACTCCTGCTTGAAATTGTCCTTGCGTCGGTCAAAGGTGGGCTTCTCTTGGACAAAGCTCGGACCTTCCCATTCGGGATGGCTGCGCTTCTTGCGGGACTCGTCGTAGATGCCCTTGTTCCAGAGGTTGAAGCGCTCCATTTCAGCGATGTAATCCGCCGAAATAGGGATGGTCACTTCCAGTTCACGCAGGTAGTCGAAGAGGTCTTCCAGCTGGTTGTCCATTCCATTGGTGAGCAACTCGTCTGCCGTCAGGAAAACTCCCGCTTCAATATTCGTAAGCCACCCATTATCGGTATGGTTGGCCGAGCCAATATAGGCGCCGTAACCTTTCCACCAAATAACCTTGGGGTGAAAGCGGTCGGGGCCAA
>Ga0302167_10001063_pt1 | contig 12341 bp, 15 predicted proteins | sample I_Fen_N1_1_FD_193496 | JGI IMG/M metagenome (GOLD analysis project Ga0302167, IMG submission 193496) | Peat permafrost microbial communities from Stordalen Mire near Abisko, Sweden - I_Fen_N1_1 | ecosystem: Environmental > Terrestrial > Soil > Wetlands > Permafrost | place: Sweden: Abisko...
ACACGTCGTATGATCAGGGTAAAAAAGCCGGCGGCATTTCATCTTCGATAGGGCTGAAGTTATCAGCGGGAAGCGGCAAGGTTTCGGGCATCGCGACCAGAAGCAGAACCAATGCCAGCGCCGCAACCTGCTATCACGCTGCCCAGTGCCATGGCAGCCATCAGGTAAAACACGGCAACCGGGCCAAACAGATAGGCAAACCCTCCTGCCAATAACGCTGCACAGGCGTTACCAGCATGGTTGAATGTCTCGTTGCGCCCGGTTCGGAGGGTGAACGCCCGAGGCCCGGTAATGCCCAGAGAGATCGCGCAAATGCCCGGAGCGAACACTGACGCGGCGACGGCACTGGTGGCTTGAGTCAGGGCCACAAGAGTGAATGAGGTCACAAAAGGTAGTAGCAGGCAGCTGCCCGTTACCAATATCGCAGCAATCGCGATGATCGCCCGTTTGCTATGTGTCCTGTCGATCAGGGCCCCAGCGGGTGTCTGAGCCACGAGCGCAGCGATCCCGGCCAGCGTCATCATCAAGCCAATGCTGGCAGGCTCCCAGTGGTGAACCGCCAACAGGTAAATGGCCAGATAGGGCCCGAGTCCGTCGCGCACATCGGCGAGGAAGAAATTGAGACCATCCAAAGAATATTTGTTGCGACGATCTGTGTGAGTGACCACGGTCGATATCTTCAGCATTCGAGGCCACGCGAATTGAATCAACCTCCGCAAGGCTAGTGACTCGTCACATCGGGTTTAAGTTTCACCAGGCGGAACATCCCTAAGCATAAACACTCCTGACTCTGGAGAGAGAGACGTTGCTTAGTTCATTTCTCTTTCGAAACGTAGGGCACTAGACAGCTACTGAAACTGTGAGCGTTGCGAATTGCGGACAAAATCCTAAATCATTGTTTTTAATAGGTATTTAAGTTATCAAACTCTATTGCGGACACAAAAAATCGGTTTTTGTCCACGTTATTTCAAAAAACCAGTAGGTTTTTGTCCTCATTTCCCGCACGCACCTTGTCCGACGCATAGTGGAAAGGCTCCTCCCTCAATGCGCAAAAAAAACAGCTCCAGCAAACTAAAAATCAAAATATTTTGCAATTTCACATGATATGAATTCATAGAAAAGAACAATCTAGATTAGTTCTAGTAATAATAAGCTCTATGAAATGGTGTGCGATCGTCAATATACTCTAATTGTTGATAATGGTAAAGCTGCAGCTGAGTAAAAAAAGTTGTTATAAATCAATGGCTGCAATTTATGTATATTGTTTTTCGGCAATATTCGCAATTGTTTTAGGGTGTAATATCCGATAATGAAAAGTGCAAAGTGATGTCATTTTAACATTGTTGACCTCGCGGTTTCAGGAAGTAAGACTAGCTGGGCTGTTGGTAACACCGCTCTTTAAAAACATGAAGTGATAGTTAAAGCCAGCCATCTACTATCGAAGCTTTGTATCCGGAAGCTTTCGTTAAGAGGCAGTAATGTAAGTGGCAAAAAAATTTAGAAGGAACGAGACTGGCAAATCCAAAAAAATTGGATTGGAGCAAGACAATACGCTCCTTAATGTAAATAGCTCGCAAAAAGATATAGAGAGACAGCTTGTTGGATCCGAACGAATCCCGACGGTGGAAGCATACCTAACTAAACAGATGGATGCTTTCACTGCGGCAGAAGCACTTGGAATTACGCTATCTGGTTTTTATAAGATAGCGAGGCGAGTACAGGCGAACAAGGGGGATCTGGGAGTCGTTGTAGCAAAGAAACCAGGCCCTAAAGCGAGTTTGCCAGTGTTTGAACCCAATATGGAGGCAATCATCATCGAGAGCCTCCTGCACTATACGGGGAAAGCAGCAACTATCGAGAAAGTTTGGGAGCAGGTCTGCACTCTTGCAGATGGACAAATGCTTCCACGGCCTAGTTATCATTTGGTACGCAAAAGGCTTCAAGCATTAGGGAAACGAGTTTTGGCCAAGATGAAGCTTGGCAAAGCTACTGCGGATGATATCTACGAAGCCCGTCCTGGGTACAAAGATACGACCCGCCCGCTCGAGTGGGTACAGATCGACCATACACGTATGGATCTGATAGTGGTTGATGAGGATGACCGTACCATTATTCTAGGGCGTCCTTGGATTAGCTTAGCAATCTGTATTCATACAAGAGTGGTCTTGGGGTTTTATCTTACCTTGCTACCACCGAGTGCAATATCAGTAGCGATGCTCATCGAAAATTGCGTGCTCCCAAAAGCTGGCTTCCTTGCCTCATTAGGGCTGGATCCAAGACTCTGGCCGATGCATGGCGTTCCAAGTGTGATCCATGCCGACAATGCAGCAGAGTTTCGCTCCGATTTAGTCAAGGTGAATCTAAAACCTTTTGGCATAACCATGGAGCATCGTGATGTAGGCAAGAAACACCAAGGTGGACACATCGAGCGCCTAATCGGAACGATGATGACTTCGAAAGTGCATTTTTTAAGGGGTACGACCTATTCCAATACTTTGCAACGGGGGGATGAAGATAGCGAGGGAAAAGCCGTATTTACCCTACCCGGCCTTCGAAAGTTTATGGTATGTGCGATTCACTCTTATCATGAGCGCAAGCACAGCGGTATTAGGATGAGTCCGGCTGATAAATGGAAAAAATACTACGCCCAGCACGCGCCACCAAAGCAAATTGAGGAGGCGAGGCATGAAAACTTTAGATACGTACTCTATCCAGAGAAAATGAAGGTGATTCGAAATGGTGGAATAGAAATGCACAACCGGTTTTATTATGCTCCAATTTTACAACAGAAAATTCGAGATTCCGTGTTGGTCAAATATGACCCCTATGATGTCAGCTCCATCTTGGTTGACCTTGATAGTGACGGCAAGTATGTAAAAATTCCGTGTCATCGAAATCCGTTCAAGCGGAGTTCTAACTATGAAATCTATCGTGCGCAGCGCCAGCAGAAGGGCGAAAGGGATGGAACACTAACTAAGGACGGAACGGCTTCAATTGCGTTAGCTCAAGATATTGAGAATGAGGAGGCTCGACTCACTGCCAAAAGCAAAAAGAACAAAGCACGTGAAGCGGCAGCAGTCAAAGATTACAAAAAAAACTCCAAGACCACTATTGTTAAGCCTAAAGAGTCAGATGCAAACGATTTGATTGATCAGGCAGAGCACCTCGGTACTCGCTCAACTCCAAATCACACGATGGAGCGTACTGCTAAAACAACACGTCGCAGTAAAAACAATAAAAATACTACCAGCAAAATCACCCGTGCACAGAATTCTGATTTGTTTGTTATACGTAACGATTGGTATGCGACGAGCGAAATTAACTATGATCAGGCTCCTATGATTTATTAGCCGCATTTTGAGTTGGTAACAAGTAATTATTCTGGAATAGGCTATCACTTTAGTTTTTAGAGTTGTTGCTAATATTTACGAACGTAAACTATTTTTCCGAAATCTTACTAGGTTTCGCGGTTTCGCGCGAATTTCAATAACCTTGTCAGAGCGTAGCCGAGTAGAGCTCGATCAATACAAATGCAAATAGGATGAGTGACTGTGAGTCAGTACGAACAAATAACTGTAGGTCAAGCTGAACAAATAAATGCAAGTCAGTACCAACACGTACATTCGAGCCGTCATCATTTATTCAGTCTTTCTGATCATGAAAGGGCAGAAGCGTGCCAAATGGATTTTTGGGTGCCTCATCCTTCGGCAGAGCGACTTTTTAAAAAGATTGATCTAATGATGTCAATGAAAGGAAAGACTGTTGCTCCATGTTTGCTTTGTTTAGGAGCAGGAGGTCTTGGGAAAACGAGTGCTATCGCCGCATTACAGCGTCGCAATGCCATGTCTTCACAGAAGATAATCTTCGTCACCATGCACCAGAACGCTGACAGCTACAATCTAAAAGAGCTGATTTTCGACAAAATGGGGCTTGATGTGTCTCGTCGTGCGCGACAAAGCAAGAAGGTCACACCAGAGCTTCAGTACATTATCAAATCACAGAATATTAAGGCTATCGTGATCGATGAGGTGCATGACGCTTTCACGCTGTCACCATTTCAAAGACGCGTAAACCTGTCTCTGATGAAAAACCTATCGGGAGAGACTTATGGTTTGTCTGTATTCGCGTTTGGTGTCCCTGATGCCGCACGTCATTTGCGAGAAGATCCGCAATTAGCGCGCCGCTATTCAGTACATCAGTTGGAGTCATGGAAAAATGGAGACTCTTTCCGAAATTTTGTATTCAGCTATATTCACCGCCTGCCGCTGAAAAAACCTACAGACTACCGCGATCAAAAGCTTTTGCTAACTATCATGGAGAAGGCGCTGGGAATCACTGACAACATCGTAAAGATGCTGCAGGCAGCCGCTTGGGCTGCAATCGCTGACGGTACAGAGCGCATCACACTCGACCACATCATGAATATTGAGGAAATCATGAGCGATCTTGGCTATGGTCTCCAGGGATTGGACGAAGTGGAAGTGGACGTGCAGAAACTGTGGGCATAAAAAAACGCCGCGCACTTCAGATGGGACGATTGGTATTGGAAGCCGAAAGCGGCTTCCAATATATGACGTCTTCTTATCTCGCGATTTACAACCAGCTTCAGTCCATTGTTCAATCGAGGATAAAGGGCGCGATTACAATTATCACGGGAGAGCCAGGATGCGGGATATCGACTTTGCTATCGCACATCGTGAAATGTCATTCCGCTCAAGTTTTGCTGCTCAGTGGGAATATTTTCGTGGGTGAAACTAACATTGTCGATCATATCTGCGAAGATTTTCACTTGGAAGGAAATAAAAAAGCAGGCGCCATACCTGCTTACCTTCCAATCTTTGCTTCAGCTACGGGGCGGCAAACTTTAGTCATCGACGATTTGGATATTTATATCGAACGGGAGCGTGATTTAACGGAGGTATTCAAATTTTTTCAGGCGGTCGGGAAAGGAGTGAATGCTCTGTCTGTAATTTTTTCCACACGGAATACTAGACTTATTCGTAACTTCCATAAGTATCGCCTAGCCAACTGGCAGGCCTACGATCTTGTGGATCACTTGAGTTTAAGTGATTTCAATAGTGTAGCTAGTCGTGTATGGGAGTTCTGTAATCAACGAGTGAACATGAAAACTCCGGCCCCATCAAACTTGGAGCAAACGGCAGTCGATTGTGGAATGCGACTTCATCTAGCCCAGACAATATTGCGTATTTGCTATGTAGAAAACCTTCTCCGCAGCGCCGGGGTTATTGTACCTGAGCGTGACCAATGGACGTTGAAAGACTATGAGCTTGAGCTACTCCAAATCTGTTCTTCCTAAACCATATCCAGGTGAGGCGCTGTCTTCATGGATGTTTCGTGTACGAGAACTGGTACCCCAACCAGCGTTATATGCACTGAGCAACTCAACATTCGACGATAAGCTAACTACTCACGGGCAGCACGAGCGAGATGAGAAACTTGATGCGCTAAAGACGCCTTATCTACCTTCCAGTTCTTTCACCCATAAACCGTGTGACGATTTAGATTTATGCTTTGATGGTGAGGAAATCCAGGCTTTCGTCAACGCATATGCTTTATCAGAGAGTTGGTTAAAACGTGCGTTCGCAGCCTCTGATGCCCCGATAGTCCCAGTTGCTTACAGACGTGGATATTGCTATAGGTGCATGGAAGAGGCAATAGCTGCTACAGGGTTTCCTATATATCTAAAGTGCTGGAGATTTCTGTTACAACCATATTGCATACGCCATAGCAGTTTGCTTCGAGATGGAAATGACTTTTTGTTTGAGCGAATAGATTTCGGCCGAAAATTGTTTCAGCAACACTGGGAACAGCATAGAGAGCAGCTTCGACAAGAGCGCATCGACGAGGAGAATCGATATGTGCTGTCTCTTGGCTTGCGTGTGCAAAAGCGTTTGCAGAAGCTATTAAAGGAATGTAATGACTCCGGCGTACGCCATGATATGTTGTCATTCGTAACAACCTTAATGCGCATAACATTTTTGCCAAGCTTGAGGTTTTGTTTCGACGACACGAAAGATATCACTGTTCAGGGGTTTGATGAGGGGCGTATAAATAGATTTAACAATATAATGGACTTTTATCATACCGTTCGTCGCTCGACATCCGCCGCGCGGGGGCGGTCGTTTTACCTCGTTGGCCTCATGTTAGATTGGATCAACGATACAGAAGCTGAGCGAGCAAGTATTGCCCACTGCAATTTTCTACCTACATCTCCTGAGCTGATTTGGGTAAACCTTAATAGGAGCGTCGGAGCTTCTCAAGCAAAGTCCATGCTGAAACTATTTAGTACGAAAGATCTATCTGTGAGCATGCTTAAAGGTGGGCTAGAGTGTTAATAACAGATCATAATCTTCGCTATATATTACCATGTTGTTTTACACCAAAATTCCAGGTTCTCGACATCCAGACAGGAGGGCGGAAAAACTGCTTTGTTTTTTTTGCTATTGATGGTGTAACTGGTCGCATTCTCAACTATGCGCTCGGTTACGATGCGACAGTAACAGAAACCGTAGATAATCTTAATTTTATTAAGCGCGAGATTTGGTGTGCTCCTAATAAACGTTTGCCTCCCTTAGAGATAATAAGGCTTCTTCGATCTGGCAACCTCAAGGCAAACAAGTGTTTTATGTCGGATTGTAGTAAAAACATAAATAGCAAGAGCGCAAACGAAGCGTTTTTACCTTCCTCTAAATTGATTGTTATAAGCAGAGTGCCGCGCTTGAATCTATTGGATTTAAAGATGCTTCAGTCGTTTGTGATTCATTGTATTTATGACTGGCCGCAAAACGTGCTCTGTCGAATCGGCAAGCCAACTGTAATCGCAGCAGATGTCGTGAACGACATAGTCGATTTGGCAGTGCAGCGCGTCAATGCAATTCTGGATAGAAAACCGACTGTATTTGGTATCAGTGAACCTAATCCTAGTCAGTGATATTAATTTTCAGAGAATCGACGATATGACTAAATATTCCATCTCTAGTCCTGCTTTTTCCATCGGTGGTATCAAGAGCAAAGCAAGAGCGATAAAGCGAGAGCAAAACATTACTCACTGCGAAGCATTGAACATTGCAGCTAAAATATCCGGATTTCTCAATTACAACCATGCTCACCGCGAGCTGCAAAAAGTTGATATCGATGGTGAAGGCATACAAGAAAGGTTGTCGTGCGAACCAGCAACAATCAACGAGCGGGTGGTAACTGTATTGCACGAGGATTTAAATCCTTGAGCAATATGATTGCGAGAACGAATTGAAATATTCCAGATTTGAGTCGCAATCTCTAAAATGAGCCCGCACCAGAAATTTCGCTGCGGTTCACCAATCCAACCTCGATATACAACTCTGCAAACTAAATTCGCGAGCGATCCAAGTGCGCTTCGGGGTTCGCCATTGCGAGTTGCGATCGAGTTGTTTGGGCGACTCAAGAAGAACCGTCGAATCGTCACCCGCTTCGGCAAGTTCGCGAAACGCTTTATTGCGATAGTTCCATTGGCTGGTGCAATGCGCTATTTGTGGCATCGCTTTTCGTGCAAAACCAAAGCTTGATATGACTTACGTCCAGCGACCCGTGGCATACCCCCGAGAAAAGAGGTATGCCAGTAGAATCCTTTCTAAGCATTCCAATGCCCATATACCGTAGACCTGGAAAGCCTGAGCTTTTCAATAACGTCTTTTCGGCTAAATCCTGCGTCCTTGAGCTCCTTAATAGCCTGAGCATTTTTGGAGCCCTGCGGCTTCCCTCGAGAGCGCTGCACAAGCGTGTCGTCAACGATCTGTGTTGCAAGAAGATCCAAACCTCCTTCTGATCGGAACCTGTCTAGCTCTACACGGGCTCGCTCCATAGCCGCTTCGGGGGTCTCGCCATTGCTCAGGGAGATGCTAATGGCCAGAAGGGCCACAGGGTCAAGCTTCAGGGGCGTGGATAGCTCGATCAATTTATCAACGGTGATGTTGATTTTCCCGCGTTCGAGCGCACTGATGTTCGTGCGCGCGGTGACAGGCGCCAGGTCTTCGTATGCCAGCCCGCGCACCGACCGGACTACCCGGATCGTTGCGGCAATCTCTTTCTTGAGCGACATGATCGTCCCTAAAAAGCAAGGATAGGGCCACACTCGAAGTGTTTAGATAAACGTCGATTGGTGTTATTATTCTGGACGCTGCCGATTGAAAGCTTGGTGAGCTGCCGTTGGATCTGCGTCCGGGCGTCCTACGGAGCCTCGCAGTGACCTAATCGAGTTCGAAGGATCGTAAACGTATTCGATGTATTGACGCGATGTAATCCAGCAACCGTGGGATTTTCTGTCGGTCATGGAAGCAGAGAGCTGATTGTTAAGTGGGCAGGGAAGCAAAATTCAAGGGGGTTGCCTCATGCGCACACCACAGACGAGTATCAAAAATGTTTATCTCAGATGAGCTTTACTCATTTCGTTTTCCTGGGCTTCTTGAACACGGGCGATTGGCTTGGCGAATGCTTGAGCGGCAATCGATGGATCCTTGGTATCAAGTCGTACGCCGGATCTGCGAAGGATCGGGGCACCGCATTGAGAAATTGATATCAACTAGCGCCTCTGCGTTGGTCGAAATACTCACGGACAGCAATGAATCCAATTCCGTTGAGGTCGTACAAGTCATAACACCGCCCTGGATGAACGCCACTTCTTTAGATCGTATGGAAACTTTGATCGAGTTGACCGCTGGTTACGACCAAAGCGGCGAGTATGTGTTGCTTCACAAAGTCGAGTGTGGAGTGGTTTACAGCACGTCTCCTGATGGTACGAGCGACACGAGTCTGCTCACGGAAGTCAAAACCATCTACGAAGACCCCAAGCGTAACGCATCGAAGGTTCCGGAATATCCCACAGTACTGATGCCTAAAATTCCGGAATAGTCCGAGGCGAACATGCTATGAAGCTTCAAATCTACTCAGATCTGCACCTCGGTTTCGGTCGATTCGAGCCCGCCCCAAGCAACGCGGACGTAGTGATTCTCGCTGGAGATATTGACATCAAATCGCGTGGAGTCTCATGGGCAAATGACACATTCCAGTGCCCGGTGATTTACGTTTGCGGAAATCATGAGTACTACGGCGGCCACATTGATCACACGTTGCGAAAAATGAAAGAGGCGGCTGCTGCTCACGTGCACGTCCTCGAAAACGAAGTCTTGATACTCAATCAGACGAGGTTTTTGGTCACGACTGCATGGACAGATTACTCGTCGACCGGAGATGTCGTTGCCGCGAAACGAGTTGCTTGGGACTGGATGAACGATTTCACCGTGATCAGAACCGATGTAAGTTTCCGACGTTTGCGTCCTGATGACTTGATCGCTAAATCAAAGGCGGCGTACGCCTGGCTAACTGGCGAATTGGACAAGCCCTTCGCGGGTAAAACTGTTGTCGTCACGCACCATGCCCCCGCTTTGGAACACGTGAGTGAGGATTTTCCAGCACACCTCATTGCTGCGTACGCAAACAATTGGCCTGAGCTTCTAGAGAAGGCCGATCTTTGGGTGTACGGGCATACCCACATCGCTGCAGATTTCGTTAAACGAGGATGCCGAGTTGTTTCAAATCCTCGCGGATACCCGACTGAAGAGACCGGTTTCGATCAGGATTTTTTGCTCGAGCTTTGATGAGCGGTGATTCAGCGATAAACCTCTGCAATCTAATTCCTCCCTACGTTCTAGCCCTGGGATGAACCCCATTTGCGATCTAAACCTAAATCGATCGAGAAGTTTATATGGTTACGTTAGAAGAGATTTCCCAGCTCCTTTACGGCGCAGGCGAGGAGATGCTCGGCTGGCAAAGCTCTCAAGATGAGCTGATTGCATTGTCCGCAAAAGCGTTCCCAGGAAAAGCATTTTGCGTGGTGCGGCAATGGATTCTGATCGACCTCACGGTTAACCCTGCTGAGAAAGAAAAGCTCTCCCGGCTAGGTCTACTTCCGGCGACGCTTTTCGCCCACGAGATTGTCCTCGACAGCCAAGGTCGCTTCCAGCCTTCCATGTGGGTGCGCAGTAATTTCGGCGTTTCTTCCAGCCATTACATGTTTGAAACCAAAAAAACTGTCTATCTCCTGCTTGGGCCAGGACTGAGAAAAGAGGCTAGCATTAGCGCTGCTTTTTCGATGAAGGCCGGTTAAGCAATTACCGCCGCGAATTCATATTGAGTCATTTTTTGGAGCTTTGGCCGGATGCCAGAAATCATCGAAATCGAATTTCATAGTAAGGATGTAAGCGACTTTCAAATGAGGCGCTTGGTGCGAGCAAGTCTTCGAAAATACAGCGTACACATCACAGCTTTTATCAGCGACGCGATGATCGCACATGACACATGCTTCGGGGTGTGCTTCGACCATTCGAAGCATGACGATGCTTACCACAGAGCGGATGGTTCCATTCTCCTCACAGGTAAAATTCAGTCAGCGAGAAAAGAAGGTCGGTTTTGGTTGCTCGAGACCCAAGATGGCAACTACGTCATCGCTAGCTTCCGGCGAGACCTCGGGAGAGCTAGCTTCCTAAAGCTCCTCGAGTTTGCCGACCGTCTCTAAATAATGGTGGGAGAGCAGTTTTTACTAACTCGAGATAGGGGCCGGAAAATGGCAGGTGAACGATGGTCAGTCACTCGGGCAGTAGCTCATTTTGACGAGTTGCTCGACCAAGTGATCACGACTCGGAAACCAGTTTTCGTTGATGGTGAACGCAGGACTGCGGTACTCATTTCAATGGAGGAATGGAAGACGATTCAGGACAAGCTCATTGCTCGAGCCCCGTCAAACCTTTGAAAATCGCCTGTTATCCCTTTTACGGGCTTAATCAGCGGCGCTCCGAGTTACCCCTGCGGAGCGCTTCAAACTAACTCTATCGTGTGAAGCTCATGTTTACGTCGGACGGATTCACATCTCGCCTCAACTCAGTAACCGTACTCGTTGAGTAGCTTTTGCAAAAACTCGCGCCGCCGTTGGACGATACTCAAAACGAGATAGTCGCGCTCGGTGTCTCTCGTCGACAAATGCCCAGCGTCCACAAGACCGTGGATATAGCCTTCGGCTTTTCCCCTAGCTTCAAGCAACGCCTCTTTGGATGTGCTTTTGAAGATGTCATCAGCGATGAGCTGCCAGCGCTTCATTTGACGCCGACCAACTGGGTCGTCCGAAAATTTTGGTGCATTGATCAATGTGTTGAAATCGTTGGGTACGGTGGCAGTGCTCAAGGTAGGTACTCAGAACAGTGATGTTTGAGTCGAGGTTATCATGCGCACACTTAACCGCTTGCTGCTGGCTGGCTCATAGGTAGTCCTGCTTTATGTTGTTGGATGGTCTTTGTAGGCGCTGGCGCGAAGGGACGACTTCAATGATGGTGCACGCTATCGGTGGCACCTTCGAACATTGCGGAGCGTACGGGCAATGCTATTCAGCGAGTACATTCTTAGCCCGGAGTTGGTATGGGATATCTCAGCCTAGAGGACATCTACCCCGATGACGTAGAAAAATATGGGCATATGCGGGTGGGAATGACCGACCTCTACGTTAAAAACAACCATGCCATTTACGGTGTGGTTACGCGCGGCGAATACCGCGAGCTGACCAGCAGATTACTGCGTGACGAAGCGATGCAAATGATCATCAGCGCTCAGCTCGCAGCGTTGCCTGCGGATTACGATCCGTGGATAAGGCGGATCGAACGCAATCGTGCGTTACACGCTAGGTATGGCGACAAATTCGATCCCTGGGGAGACGACTGACAGCCTCCACGTCCAATCACGAATGCAGCGCCTCATCTCACTCAGCCGACTTGGCTCGCAAATCCGTCGGTACACTAAATAGTGAGACGAGCATGGGCGCCAATGGCAGCCCACGCTAACAATCGTTGAAAAGGACTAGGTCGTTGAAGATATTCCTAGATTGCGAATTTACTCAGCTCAATCATGACTCAAAGCTGATATCTCTAGCGCTGGTATCAGAGTCAGCCGAAGAGTTTTACGTTGAGTTGACGGATACCTATTCGATCGACGATTGCAGTGACTTTGTCATCCAGAACGTTTTACCGCATCTCGATCCTTTGCGGTATGGTCAGTCGTTTGTCGAAGCTCAAGTCTTTCTTCGAGGATTTCTAGGGAGCTTCGCCGAGGAGCTTGAGGTGTGCTCAGATGCGCCGTATTGGGACTGGCGATTTTTCTGTGATCTCGCCTGTGCAGGTCATCAACCCTGGCCAGTCCAGGTTATGAATCAACCAACCAACCTGGCGATCCTTTTTGATAAAGTCGATGCGGAAGCTCTTGAACAGGTAGAGCTTTCTGATCCGCCCCACCATGCTTTGCTC
>Ga0302167_10001068_pt1 | contig 12320 bp, 10 predicted proteins | sample I_Fen_N1_1_FD_193496 | JGI IMG/M metagenome (GOLD analysis project Ga0302167, IMG submission 193496) | Peat permafrost microbial communities from Stordalen Mire near Abisko, Sweden - I_Fen_N1_1 | ecosystem: Environmental > Terrestrial > Soil > Wetlands > Permafrost | place: Sweden: Abisko...
TGAAGCCGCGGAAGCAGAACAAAAATACACTCCGACGCAGATTGGAAAAGCCATTCATGAGTGGGCTCGCACCCATGGAGCGTTGGTAGCCAGCGAACCTGTTGAGTCAGATATGAAGCTCCCCCTAAGTGAGATTTATGGGGTTGATGATGAAACGGCGGAGAGGATCGCTAATACATTGCGTAGGATCAAGGTCGTATGCGTAGCTGCGGACAGTGCCGCAAGCTCCATCTCCGTAATGTGCAAAGGCGCTATTTCTTCAGCCGCAGAAAAAAGACTCCCGAAAAACACACGCGGCATTACGATTCACTACACAGGGAAAACGCTCATCGAGCCTAACCCACCAGCGGCCCCAAGCTCTGCGGTATCGGGTGCCCCGATCTGGTTTTCACACAACAACAGAATTTCATGCGGATCATCAGTGATCTGCAGTCATACTCCAGGCGCTGGGACGCTCGGCTTTCTTGCGACGATGGCAGATGGCCGGATTGTAGGTTTCTCCAATAACCACGTTACTGGCGATTCAAACCATACGCCCGCAGGGATGCATATCCTCAGTCCCGCCCCGATCGATGCATCGCCTGCAAGTCCACCGCCCCTGGCAATTGGTAAGCATCTGAGCCTAGCCCAGCTTAACAGTGGTGATCCACAGCAGATCGCATTGCAAGAGATTGACGGCGCGATCTTCGAGATCACCGAGCCGGATAAGGTGAGCTCGATGCAAGGGAACGGCGCATACGATACGCCATCAGTAATCGCGCCAATGAGAGCAGGGATGGTCGTAAAAAAAGTGGGGCGAACTACAGGGCTAAGGCTCGGTACCGTACTGGGAGAGACGGTGATACCGCTGTCAATCCCCTACAAATCATCGCGATTCCAGTCTATGGTGTACTTCACCGGCGTATGGATTGTAGAGGGAGCCAACGGCAATACCTTTTCTGAGGGCGGCGATAGTGGCTCTCTGGTGGTTACTGCCGACGGCACCGCCGCAGTAGGCGTAGTTTTTGCTGGTGGGAACAATGTCTCCTTTGTGCTGCCTATAGCCAAGGTATTGAACTTCTTCAGCTTGAGTCTTCTATCGAGCCATAATGTGGAGCCCGGAAATGGACAACCACCAATCAGTGCTAGCATTGCTCCGGCGCCTTGATTTGACGACGAATTCTGCGAACGTTGTGATCAATGACTCGACATCGCCATCAGTCTTCACGGTGGTGGTATTTAGTCCTGAGAGAAAGATCAACCCGCCTCAGCAGTGGTATGGCCATCCGGTTAGAATAATTTTTGCCGGAGGGCAACCAGTTTTATAGCTCGAGTCTTAAGGGGCTCCAGTAAATGAAAGTCTAGAGCCCGCCAACCAGGCGGGCTTTTTTATTCCTAATTAAGACGCCGGCGAGTCAAGTGTGATGGGGTATGTCTTCATGCTGACTTCACCTACTTTGACCACCCTTTGACGGAATTTGAGACCGGCATGGGACGAAACCCAAGCCGGGTGGGCGTCTGAGTCTTATCGCGTGGCCAGCCCGTCAAACAAGCGCACCGTTTCCGCCGATACCCCTGACAGACCCCAGACGGATACGGCGCTATTGGCCTGCCTACTTTTACCCGGCCTTTACCGAATCGCCAGCGAATGTGAGACAGGCATGAGACGGATTCGGCAAGCGTGGCCGCCTGAGAACGCGCACCGCCCAATGCGGGCGGAGGCCGCGCGTTAGATGCGGGGAAATCCCGTATCACATCGCCAGGCCAATTTGCCGCCGGCAGACGCAAACCACGTAAAGGTGATTCCAGGTCTTCGCGGCACCGGTGCTACGCTCTCTCGAAACACGGAGAACCACCATGACGGACACCAAATTGATCGACAGCCTGCTCGACCGCCTCAATCAAAACCAACTCGCCCTGGGCGCCGCAGTGGAGGAGCTTTCCAACTGGGTCGAGCAGCGAGGATCGGCAGACATTGCCAATAACGTGCGCGGCGCACTGGAAACGCTCGACGAGAACCTGGTGTTCATTCGCCAAGGCATTGCTGAGCTGACCGTCGCCGGCAGCCTGGGACAGCCGTGAGGAGGCAAATAATTCTGGACAGATCTGGACGGATCGCTGCGCGGCACGCAACCTGATTTAAGCCGGGAGCCCCAGCGATCAAGGGTTCCGACAGATCGGGGTAACAGGCCAGATACCCACCACGTCCAGAATTTTTGGCATACCCGTGGCGGGTGGCTCCGAGAGCCCAATCCTTGACCAGCCTTGACGAAATTCTTGACAGGTCTTGACGGATTTACTTGGCGCCACCAGCAGCTGGATCGCTGAAAGCCACGCAGAGCAACGCTTTGCGCGCACTCGCGCAGCTTGGCCAGCGCCGCCCTCGTCAAGAATTCTAGAGGTGCCCGTCAAGGTAAATACCCGATCAATATCAAGGCCCGTTGACGGGATGGGGTGGTGATATACCGGACCATTTAAATCCTTAGCTCGCCAGGCAATACTAGACAGGCACCAGACGGTTTTATCGCAGGCAAGATACTCAAGTGGTCAGTAGGCCAGGCGGTGTGAGGCTTCCAGCGTGAACAGCCGCGAGTTAGTAATCATGCCCGTCAAAAAATTACCGGGGCTAACATCGATCAGGCACAGAAAGCGGCTGCTTCGATTTAACCTTCATTTATATCGGGAGGGTTACCTTAACCAACCACGTTCGGACACCCGGTGACCGGACCGCGCGAGTAGCACGCAAGAATAGCGAAAATTTGGCTTCATTAACGTTGACTGCCCCGCCAAACGTAGCGGAAGCTTGGCTCCTTGAAAAAATAATACCTGCACAAGCGGCAAAAGGTGCCTAAGCCGCTTTAAAAAATCAACTTTCACGTATAAGGATATTGGGGAATTTATGTCTTTTTTAGGTGTTGATAAAAAAGTCTTCGACGCATTTCGAACAGAAGTTGAAAAAGATTTCGAAATCCTACGATTAGAAATAATAACAAAGGCAACTGACTCGGAACAAGTCGCTAGTACTGCCGCAAAAAATGCAAAGTCGATCGAAGAAAAAATCAACGCAACAAAATCAAATATCGACATAGCACTGACAGAACTCACAGCTCTCAATGCTGACGCCAAAGCAGAACTCATTGAAATAAGAGCAACCAAAGAGGCCGCAGAGCAAGATCAAGCGCTGACACAGTCTATCGTAATCAGCAACCAAGCAGTATACGCAGAGCTTCTAACTATAAAGGAGACAGCTGAATCACAAGCCAACGAGATCACGTCAAGCTATGCAATAATAAAGTCAGCGCTGTCGGAGAGCGCACTTCTTCCGGAACAGGTTGAACTTGTAAGCAAACTTGTAGAAACCTCCAAAAAAACAAGCGAAAACATCGAAAGCCTTTTAACTCACTCAATTAAACGAAAGTCAGAAATAGATGATTTGCACTCAGTAATTTTTGGTGAGGAAATAAAAGCTACTGACGGCACGGTAGCGCGGGTAGATGGGCTAATAGATGAGCTGAAGGTCGCCTATGATGGTGTGGCAAATCAGACAGTTGAACTACACGAAACAATCCAAAACCTAACATCCACCATTACTGAAAAACATGAAAAGCAATTAAAAGCCGACAATGAAAACTTTGAAACATTGGTTTCAGATTCAAAGGATAGAATTCTAGAGATAGATAAGCAACTCACCGGACTGCTACCTGGAGCAATGGCTGAAGGCTTAAGCGCCGCATATGAAAAAAAGAAAGAGGACGAAATAGTTTCTCAAGAAAAATATGAATCCAGCTTCGCCACTGCAATTGCGTTAATGGTTGCAGTTTCACTAATCCCTTTCTTTGTTGACATATATCTTCTTGGGTGGAAAGGTTCGGACCTAGTACAGGTGATCAAGGACACGCCAAGCCTTATCATCTCCATCTTGCCGCTATATTTCCCCGTACTGTGGTTCGCATACTCATCAAATAAAAAACTAAATCTATCTAAACGACTAATTGAAGAGTACACACACAAAGCCGTTCTTGGAAAAACCTTCTCCGGCCTATCCAACCAGATTGAATCTCTACCTCGTGAAAGCTTGGTTCGAGATGAGCTTAGAACTAGACTTCTCTTTAACCTTCTTCAAGTCAGCTCTGAAAATCCTGGGAAGCTCATCACCGACTACAATAAATCAGATCACCCCCTTATGGATGCCTTAGAGAATAGCGCAAAGCTTTCTGACTCGATGGACGCCCTATCTAAAATTCCAGGTTTCTCGGCTATATCGAAGAAGCTTTCTGAAACGTCAGAAAGAATTCTCAAGGCGGAAACTCAAAAAGTCGAAAATGGACTTGCTGTACAAGCTGCAATAGAAACGCCACCTACAAAAACAAGCTCATAAAAACTCACTGCAAGGGGCAGGCTTATGGTCCGCCCTTTAGTATTCTGTAGCGATCGCGCCGTTGATACAGCAGCTTTCCGCCGGATCTTGTGCTGCTGTTGTCAGGAAGGACTATGGAATAGCGGCGAGATTTGAAGGCCAAGCGCTCGACCAGCTCACCAAGGACGCCCGGCGCGGCCTTTCGCGAGGTGCGGAGCCTCAGCGAGTCATCAGGGAAATGCGCCTGTAGGTACCAGTATATTCTGCCATCTGTCAGATGAGCCTCTGCATCAACATGAAAGAAGGCATTAAGGCTCAAATGAAAGCAACTGCTCATACCGATGAGAATGCCATGGCCTCACCACTAACTCTCAACGATACGCTCACCAAATGTTACGACGTCATGATGTACGCCGCTAAAAGCGGAGCCTTCAATCCGACCGCCGTTCGAGGTATCTATACACACATCATCGGGCCAAGCCTGAAACGCCGGATTTGTATGTTCACTGGCAAAGTCTCGAGCGCCACGCTGGCCAACCTGGAAGGCGAACTTGTGTTAGAGCATTTCCATAGGATTCAGCACGAGCTAACAAAATTAATTGGGCGTCACATGGTGGAAGGCGAAAACTGCCAGGAATTCATCGATGCGATATACCTCATGGAGAAGGTCCATATCGTGACCAAGAGAGAAAACTACAATGCGATGAAAGCCAAGGGTTGCTATACCACTGCCGACATAGAGCTGCTCGATTGGAGTGAGCTCTCGCCCGAGGTAAAATTTTTTTTGCGGAAACGAATGCTGAAGAGCCGAGTGGCCAACATTGCCGAGTTTATCTGAGCGGTCGACGAACAATCGTTATCTCCCATACGCCGATTAATTCTTTTAACCATCCCATGTCCGCAGCACCTGCCATACCAGAATGGGAGCCCAGGCTAATTACGGAGAATCCCGGACAACGCCCTTTCGCGAAACACACCATGAATGACCACTACCCTGATCCGGGGTGGTGCTGGCGCGGGGAATGGCAAGAACGCCTAAGGGTGGTTGTAATAGCAACGTCTTCCACAGGCGGCGGGCTTATCAAGATGGCGTTACCGTTCGTCGGGGGTGGAGCGACGAGCCTCGGCGGCTTTTTCAGCCAGTATGGAGCGGTCTAAAAACACCCCAGCAGACAGCGCCGTGTATCCCCACGTGTATCCCTTCAAAATACAGAAGACAAAATAACTATATAAATCATAACCTTACAAAACTAGTTCAAATGTCTGTGTAGCCACCAAGTACCGATCCATAGACGTCTACAGCAGTCTATGAATCACCTCAAGAAGCCCGCCTCGTGCGGGCTTTCTTGTTTCTGGCGGTTCACCTCTGTCTACGCCTATCCGGCCATGCTGCAAAAATAACGGCGATCATTACTGAGTTGGGTTAGTGCACGGACGTGCCCACCCATTTGCATTCGACCGGACCAGTCATTTGCATCGGATTTGACCCGCGCGATTCGTGGGCATGACCGGTAGAAAACGGCCAAATGCAGCCCTTAGCTCATATTCAACACATCAGCCCTTTACCGTTGCTCCGAACAATAGACCGCAATCAGTAAGCCTATGTGAGCACTTGATAACGACTTTGTACAAATCCGTTATCAGACGCTGATGAGTCAATCAAACATAAATTACGCTCATCACCCAACTGGCTGAACAATGGAATTCCTTTGCCCAACAACACTGGAATACGCGTAATAGTGATCTCGTTGATCAATCCCGCAGCGAAGAAAGCCTGGATGGTCTGACCTCCGTCTATATAGAGATGCTTCAGACCCTGAGACGCAAGCTGCGCCACGATAAGTACCGGATCGCCGGCCAACACATCGACATTGCCTCGCAGTTTTGGTGGTAGCGGTACCTCCCCATGTGAGAGCACCACGACTCGCGTGTTCTCATAGGGCCACTCTGGGAAGGACAACACCTTGTCCAGCGTCTTGCGCCCCATAACCAGTGCATCGACCGTCGTCATGAACTCATCATAAGTGAGTCCCCTTAGTACAGGGCACTCGTACTCAGGCCGATGGAGCCACTCAATATCTCCATCCATCCTGGCAATGAAGCCGTCAACACTTGCTGCGATAAAGACCGAACATTTTGTATCCATGGTCAGAGAGACTCCTTTTTTGGCGGTGTTTATAGCATGTCCTCAAGCCCAAAGATCACAAGGCGCGTCATGATTGAACAGATGTAGATACTCAATGACCGCTATTGGCCGAGGCTGTGTAAAAACGTTTTTGAGCGCGTCAGGTGCTCAAAACCGGACTGGAAATCGCGTTTCTACGCGAAATCCACATCCAGACGTGCCGATAAATTTCAGATTTAACGTAGACGCTGACACTTCAATTTTGGCGAAGCGTTTTTACAAACTCTGGGCCGAATGCTGCCCTTCATGAACGGCGGATTTCGACCCAGGGCGAGCTTCTGAGAATGCTCGCTAAGACGATTTACGCGGCAAAAGTAAGCACTCTTGCCTCTTGAGTATCCGCGATGAACGCATTGACTTGCTCTTGCGGATGCGGGGAAAGTTCTGGGTATTCATCTGCAAGGTATTCGATGACCGTATCTTCTTCCCAAGGGCCGAGCGAAGTCATGTACTCAGGGTACTGATTTTGAATTTCTCTCCATGATTGGTAAGGATGCTTGGAGAGCAACATGACTGTTCGGGTGTAGATAATATGAATCTGCACGAATCTATTTCCGTATGTTGACGTCTGGGACACCGCCAGGCGAGTTTAAATCCTTTTCAAGATTGCCTTCCTGTTGGCAGCTTCTGCCTGAAGAAAAGTGGTGGGCTGGACATCCGCTTCTTGCCGACCTCTGCCGGTCACGATGGGCGGGAGTCGGCCAGCAGCAGGCATCAATGTTTCTAGCAAAGCCGGCATGATTGAGGGGCTGAGGTGTACATCCTTGATTGCCAAGCTAATCCCCAAGCTCGAATTGCTGAAACCCCACACGCGTGACATAAATCCAAAAGTCATCCCTTGGTTCATATTGCTCTATGCAAACGCTGTGTTCCTGGCACAGTTCATCTTCGTAGATCAGGATGCGACCCCAGTCGAAGTCAGGGTTCTTGGAAATGGCATAGCTAGGGTAAGGCTTGTCGAGATCGAAGTGGATCGAGTGCACGAACAACGGAGACGCCCACGGCATGTGGGTTTCGTACAGCCACATCAGCTCGGGCATCTGTGCTTTACAGTGCTGTTCGGCAAACTTGAGTGCCTGGGGCAAGTCATCCCACACGGCTTTGACCACGAGTTGCGCGGCGGCGATCCTGACGTGAGGTGACTCGTTATCGTGGTGCTGGACGTAAATCAATCGGCTGCCGAACTGGAATTCACATTGCCGAACACCCGAGGGAGTACGCCAGTGGCCAAGCATGGATTCGGTCAGTAGATTGATGTCCATATCGGTACCACACAGATGGAGAGGTGCTCAGGTTACCCTCTCGAGCACCAGCCTGGGAATGCCTTAAGCGCTTGGGCTATTTGTCTGACATCCATGGGATCTAACCGGCTGCCTTGGGGCGTTTTAGCCGGTCGCGACTGGCAGAAACCGGCCAATAGCTGCCAGTCATAAAAGGCTGCTTTCGACCCAAAGCTGCGGTTCCCGAGCAGCAACAGTCGGCCAAAAGCAGGCGGTGATGGCTGAAATGACGAACAAATGCTCGCCACTCTGATCATTGCAATTAGTCATGAATATAGATGTTTACCCACCCCTATCGATGCCCTCTCATGGAGTTAGTTCAGCCAACCATTCAGGCCATCTTTGATGGTATTGACTACATAATTATAAAGTTAAAGGTATGGCGCGATACGTCCCGGCAAGAGAAACGACTACCTTAAATATTTTTTAGCCATCATACTCCACGCGATGTATTGCTCCATCAATCATTTTAAGCTGATAGAGTTTACAGTGAGCATACTGAGAATATACCAGATCCAAAATTTCACTTCTAATTTCTTGGCTGATTTTCAAGCCAAACGTAATTGACGCCAATTCTTTGGTATAGAATTCAAAGTCCGTATACAGAGCGCCTTTAATAGGATTTACTTTGTAAAACACTCGCCACTCTTTTTCGTACTCCCAATCTTTTGCTTTCGTACAATAGATAGCTAGTCTTGTTTCTCTATTTTGCTTTGAATTAGGGCCATACAGATAGAAATCGACAGCACTACCAATGACTGGCGTATCATCGGTGTACCTTACTTTATCGGCTGCGGCGAATGGAGTTGACAGCTCATCAATGTGCTGAAAGCCTAGCATGCAGCCTTTATAACTATCACCATAATGCGCCCACATTAAATTGTTAAACTCACTTTCAGTTAAGCAGAAACAGCGAAGGCTACCATCGTTATTCAGCTCTGTGCTTTTTCTAAAAATACTTTCCAAACTATCTGTGCCTTGCGGAACAACTGATTCAATTTTCTTTAAGGCCTCATATGAGGATATGCCTTGCTTTTTTATTTTTTGCAGCAACCCAATAATATGCTGTGTCCATTGAGAATAAAGAGACAGGTTGATATTCGTTTCTGAGTACGCAATATCTACGAGCCTTTTAACATATATCTGTTTTGAGTCTTCGAAACTTGGAGACAATATTGGCATCCGCTGAAGCTCACCAGCATCATTAAACTGGCAAGGGCTTTGCCACCTCAGACGCCCCGACTCTAATACTATTTTTGTAGTGCTGGCGGTTGTGTATTTATAAAGAATTTCTGGGACCTTCATTTCCTCTCCTGATGAGTAACCATAAGCAGGCATATGTAATTTAATGTTTACTTGGCTTGTATTTAACCACCTTTAAAGACGACTCTGTTTCACCTAAGTGTCGCGCCAGGAAAACGACATGATATATCAGAATAATACTGATGGAGCAGCATGTCGATGTCCCGCACCTGGCCGATTATTGCCCTAAGAAAGGACTGTAATTGAGCCATAGCAGCCACCTCGACAGTTACGACACCTGTAGTATTGGTTTTCAGATTTTAAATATGGTTGATCTCTGGATAGAGCCCCGATGACCAGTCAAAATTTATTAGGTGTTCGCCAAAAAACACACCTGTTTTGTTCCAATTATTGTTCGGAGACAGGAGAAAGTGGAGCACGTATGAATCCCAAAACTCCTCAACAGATTCGATATTATCGTTGAATGCCATGCCACCAAGCGTAACTAATCGATCACATAAAAAATCGGCTACTTTCGCATACCAGTCTGCTTTGAGAGGTTCAATGGTGTCGGATGTAAATTCGGTGCCGCCTTCATGAAAAATCTCACAGCGGTATCTAAACATATCGTCGATTACTCCCTTCCAGCTCTTCGCATGCGGATTAGAAGAGGCGGCCAGAAACTCTCTCAAGTTTTCATTTTCGTTTATTTTTTTTGAGTAGTACTTACTAGGCGCCCCAACGAGGATTGAAAAGCGCTTGCCTGCGCCGGGACCATCCTTTTCTCCTGGAGGCAGCATTGATTCCAACCCAATCCATGAGAAAGCAAACCTGTGCGAAATATTGGCTGTCTGCTGCGACTCCCTATCCCAAGACATACACTTACTTAAGGCTTTACCAAGAGGTGTAAGTTTTCCCAGAATATGATCGTGAAGGAATTTGTCCCAGTAGCTCGTACCTGGATCCCACCGTAGGCCAGGCCCCATAGCCGTGTTACGGTTTTTTATTGCTGTCCACTTACCTTTTTCAAAAATCGCACCAATAGCAATCCCATCTCTTCGATGCCAATTAATAAGTCGCGCTCGCGCCATAGCGATCTTCTTATTAAAGACAGAGAGCGCCAGATCGGCGACCATCAAACCTACTTTTATACCGTAATCCGTGACGTCCTTCATCGGGATTAACAGTACTTTCATATAGCCTAAAGTCAGCGGGATATGATCAGTAACTCCAAACTGCTGAAAAGATTCTTCAACTGCCGAAAAAAGCTGAGAGGTGCCGGAATTTGATTCCTTTTGATCTTGGATTAGGTACATGTCAGGGCCTAGTCCAAGGCCAATGGGTGGTATGGAGAGTACACCTGTGACAGCAAATGCAACCCATTTTTCGGACCTGTTTATGTCAATTGTTAGCATGTGCCGATCTTCCTTGGCGTTAAGGATTATTGCCTCCAATTTACTCATAGCGTATCCGCTTCGCTAGATCTGTCGCGCTAAGCCCAAGCATTAGCTCATCCCCCCTTAGGCACCGGACGCACTCCTTAAACATTAAAGACTTGTAGCTATACGTGGCGGGGGAAGGATTGAAGCATGGCTTGACCGTCCGCTAGGGGTCGGAAACAGTCGGTCATGAGCGTCCGCTTCTGGCCGAAATCTGCCTGATCAGGCGTTGACCAGCTCCATGATGTGAGTGGCATGGACATCTTCTATTCGCATGAAGCCGCAGCGCAGGTAAAACGCGTTGCCTCCAGAAGTATCGGTGGAAAGACGCACCTTCTGAAAGTGAAGAGCAGCCTGTGCAACCAACGCGTTTACCAGCGCCTGACCGACGTGTTGATTCCTCGCCGCAGGTGCCACGTACACTCGCCGTAGTCTTGCGGTATCGGGCTTATTATAGGGATCAACTGATAGTCCTCCGATTCCTATGACTTGCTGGTTCGAATACGCTGCCATGAGACATTCACCGGGCGCATTGAAGCGATTCGCTCCAGAGTGCCACTCCGAAATCAGGCGCGTAAGAAACCTGAAACCTTCTGCAACTGCCTTTTTCTCCAAGGTAAGAACTTCCGCCGGCAGGTGCGTAATCTGTTGAATCTCGATTAGTTTCATTCATCGTCCCTGATTCAGTGTGAATCCTTTTGGCCGATCGAGGATGCATCGGACGCATGCTATGAGCGATGCAAGTGGCCGCTACCGACCCAAACCGGTCAGTCGTAACAGGCAGAAAACGCCCCAGGCTTTGAAAAACGCGGGCACAGTCTTGAAGACTGCGTTGCTACGTGAAATCTGTCGGCGTTGGTTGATCAGCAGACCAGAAATTTGTGTAGAAACGCGATTTTCGTCCCGATCTGACAGTCGACCCTGCTCTTAGGTCCCATTGTGCGCCCGGGGACTAGCAGCCAATCGCGAGCGGGGCGTCAAGATGACCAAGGCAACCGCCACGATGAAAAGCGCCGGCACGTCACCTGCCAAGTGCCCCATTTGCCCCGGTTGGGTGACCGCCTGGACGGCCATGATTCCTCCGTGTACGGCGCTAGACCACACGGTGAACCAAATTATGCTCAGATTGGCTAATGGATCACGTGCGGCCAGGATCAAGAACACGCCAAGTGTGGCGTAGATGCCAACGATCATCATCGGGTAGTCCGAGTGACCGACGTGCCAGGCCCAGTCGGACGGCCAGAACAACATAAGTGGGTAGAGAGCAAGGCACGCGAGGCCAGCCAAAACTAGAACGACGCGCAAATACCTGAGGCGATCGGCTACGGTCATGGCGGGCTCCTTCTTTGGGCCTAACTCTAAATTGACCCAAGTGGTGTGATAACGCCTTCACGGGCTTGGTGGATAACATTCCTTGCTCTGTCGTCTATCTCTGACTAGACCGGGCATTGTGACAGTCGGGCGACCGCTGAAGGGGTCTATACACCATGGACGGAAAGCCCAAATCTGCTCAATCAGTTCCAGCAGTAGACCAAGCATAGCTACTCATTTGCTATCGCTCCGTCCACCGGCTGCTTCTCGCCGAGAGCTGACGCTTAGTGAAGATGGAAAAGCTTTAAGAGCAGGCCCGAGGCTTTCTCACCGTCGGCCTCGTAGAGGCCGCGCAATGAAGCTTGATCGGTGAGTTTGTGCAGGTTGAAATGGTTATAGAACGCTTGGCCCAATCGCTGATGCTCGAAGCTCCCTATGGCCCACAGCCGGATGAACTCCTCATAGGCGGCGCGTTCGATCTGCAACGACAAATTGCTTTCCATCTTCAGGCAACCACAGTAAAGGGA
>Ga0302167_10001069_pt1 | contig 12312 bp, 10 predicted proteins | sample I_Fen_N1_1_FD_193496 | JGI IMG/M metagenome (GOLD analysis project Ga0302167, IMG submission 193496) | Peat permafrost microbial communities from Stordalen Mire near Abisko, Sweden - I_Fen_N1_1 | ecosystem: Environmental > Terrestrial > Soil > Wetlands > Permafrost | place: Sweden: Abisko...
AAAACAAGCAACCTAGACATATTCCGAAAACAGACTCAAAAAACAGGAAAATAAGGCAAATAAGACAGATAATTCCTGTAATAACACTGTAGGCATTGAGTATAATAAAGAAAACAAACATGGCCGCAGCTAATACTATTCCAATTACCCACGCAAATTTTTTCTGAGCAGCACCAACATATTCCGGTGTCTGATTATGAACAATCAGCCGTGCCAGAATGAGCGTGGGCGCAAATCGCGGACTTATCAAAACCCGTATCAAGAAATCAGTCAGGAATAAGCTTATTACATACTTTATCGGAATAAAATTACCTCTGAAAAGAATAAACATTAACGAAGTAAAGGTTGCCAAAAATAGCATTCCTGCTGCTGCCCGTACTTCCCGCTCGTTTAAAACAGGGACATTATATCCCTCCACATCTTCGCCAAATTTTATTATTTTTCTCATTGTTTCAGAATTTAAAAGTTAGTGTTTTTGATAATTAGTGAGTTATAGTTATTGCAATATTTTTTTTGCTGCTGCACCATCGCATCGAGTAGCTTACTTAGCCACACCCTGAAATTCCTCAGGAGCGGTGAATTTATATTTTGTCAGATTTTACGATAAACATCATCGAAAGGAACTCTCATTCTGTCTCCCCAAACTCCGCGTTCTTCTCTGATTCCACAGGTAACAACCATATTGATTTCGGCACCCACGGGCAAATTCAAAATACGTTTTACTTTTCTGCTGTCAAAACCTTCCAGAGGACAAGTGTCATAATTTTCGTTGGCCATTGCTAACATAAAGGTTTGAGCAGCTAAAGCACAGGTTTTATGAACCACTACCCTGACGTCATTTTCAGATACCTGATAGGTGATGGTTCTGAATAACCCAATAAGGTTTACAAGTACTTTTCTGAACATCCCTAAAATTCCTAAAAAGCGGGAATATAGAAACGGAATTACTTTGCCATAATACAATTGCCATCTCTTGATTCTTTTCTCCTGTTTCTCTTTGGGGCTGTTTTTCAGGATATTTTGAGTTTCCAGTTCAATCATGTTGGCTGCTCTTTTTTTGTAAAGATCCCGCCTTGTTACGAACACTACCATTTGTTGAGCGGTAGTTGCCGATTCCTGATTTAAACAGGCAACAGAGAGCTCTTTTAGCGTTTCGGGATTGGTGATATGATAAAATTCCCAAAGTTGCATGTTAGAGCTGTTGGGCGATAAAGTAGCCAGTTCAATACAATGCTTTACTTTTTCCGGATCAATGGAAAGATCCTTGTAGTGTCTTACAGAACGTCTGTGATGTACAATTTCTTCGAATGTCATTTTTTTGTCGAGTATTAATTCATTATGTTGAGTAAAACAGTTATTTGTTCGCGAAGTTGCCAGGTATGCATTCATTTATCATGAAAAAATGGAAATAAATCATCTGCTTACATTTCAAGATTGCTCATTTTTACTCCACCTCGCCCTCGTTTGTAACGAGGGGGAGGTGGTTATTTGTTTCTAACAAAGAGGCTAGTGTGGAGTTCTTAAATTAAAGTTTTAATTTATTCCCTAAGACCAGCTTATCTCCTGAGTCATCCACTTCCCATATTTCGGGTTTGCGTGGACCTTTACCCTCTGTATGGTGAACGATATACAAACGTTTACCTTCAAAGGTTGTAAACAGCATACCATGTCCTGAGTTGTCTCCTTTGAAAGCTTCTTTTTCCTGAATCCAGGGTCCTTTTATTTTCCCCGAAACTGAATAAGCAATACCTTGTGCGTAGCGGTGTTCGCCCCAACTGGCCCAAAGCATACCCAGCTTGCCGGTTTTGGTGCGGAACATTTGAGGTCCGTCGGTCACCCAGCCCGGCATTTTCAATCCGAAAGTAGCTTCACCTATGCTGTTCATCTCTTTAGACCATGCTGCTTCACTTGCCCTGAAAATGGTAGTAGGCTCAGCAGTGCGGTGGGTCAGATCTTTCGAAAGTGGCATAAAATCCATCGTTCCGTCGATAATTTGAGTCCACTCGTGAACGAACACCATATAGGTAGTATCATTTTCCTGATAAAGCGTTCCATCAATAATATCCCAGTCTTCAGGCCCCAGGCAAAATTCTTTTTGAGCCACCAGCGGTTTGTACGGACCTTCGGGAGCATCGGCTACCAGCAGCTGAGTTTGATTGCGTGGAACATTATAACGGCGGGGCACGGCCTGAATCAACGTGCTGTGATCGCTCCATGTACCGGCATAATAGTATTTTGAACCGATATGGTGAATTTCAGCAGCAGCAGGGAAAAGTCCGTTCATCCAGGTGCCTGCGAGGTCGATAACGTTATACGGACCCGTCCACATTTTCAAATCCTTGCTTTTATACAATCTGCCCCCTGAACTGGTCAGGTAGTAGGTGTGTGATTTTTCATCCGGATAAATAAACGGATCACTCATGGAAATTTCGTCGAGCGAAACTGTTTTTATTTCAGGTTCGGGGCGAGGTGGGCGTACGACTGGTCGGGCAGCTCCCTGAGCTCCTACTGCAGGTCTTGGACCGCCAAAGTTATTTTGCCCTGCATCTGCCGGAGGAGCTTGTTCTCCGGGAATCAGTTGTTTCTTTACAGTTGGTGCGGGCTGATGCGCACTTTTCTTCTGAGCCTGACAATTCATGCCAATAGCTGACGTGAAAATAATAGCAGAAATGAGAATGATGTGTTTTTTCATATATATTTTCTTAATGGTTGTATGGGACTCGCATGATACCTTTATCAAAACCAGCGTGTTTGTAAAACATGCTCGTAGCATAACGTTTCGAGCTTGCCTGCTGATATAGCAGGTTTATAATCTGGTATCAGGTTGTCCAATATTTATTTTATTTGTCCCAAAAGTACAATAAATGATACATATAGCTATCTTTTTCTGTCATTTTTTGCACGCAGCTTCATTCTAGCCCTATTTAGCAAGCGTTGACTACTCTCTCCCTCGTCTCCGACGACATAGCTTTTTTCTTTTTCGTTAGAAACGACTAACCACCTAACCCCTCGTTGCAAACGAGGGGGGAGGTGAAGTTACATGTTCAGAATACGACTAATTTTGATATTCGTTTGGTATTCATACTCTTTTTTGAGAAGTTGATTTGCATTTTCTTTATATTTATGACAGCATAAATTTGTTACGTCGTAAAAAAATAGATCTTGATTCACGTTCGATTTATATTCGATTTTTATAATGCTTTGTCCTCCGCAAAAAGGACATAATTTATTGTTTATTCGTGTCTCAATTTCTTGAATATCGGCTTTAGTAAAAGTATTCATGTTCTTATTACATTTATGATATGTTAATGTACATCTCTTTTTTTTCTAAAACAATAATATAATTTCCTTTCTTCCATGTTCCATTAAAAATAGTATTGCCATTATTTGAAGTAATCCGTTTTTCGATAAAGTTAGTTAGTGTTTGTTGGTCGGTTTGTTCTGGCTTAAGTGAAATCCTTCCCCTCGTTTGCAACGAGGGGTTAGGTGGTTAGTTGTTTATAACAACTGTATCTCTAAATCATATCAATTTCAATAATACTACTAAGCTCTGCGTAATTTCTGGCAGAACTGTACAGATATTCTTCAGCTCTGGCAACCAATCCTGTTCTCACCGGGTTTTCGTGAGTATAATTAATACGCGTATTGATCATTTCAGTTGTTGTTAGTTCAATCGGATGACTTTTATCCTGCCAAAAACGATATTTCTCAATTCGGTTATCGAACTTACCGGCAAATTCAAATCGATACAGCATCCATTCTCTTCGGCTTTCAGGTAAATGCTGTATATCATAAAGCACTGCTTTTGCAGTGAATTTTTTGTAATCACGAATAAAGTCAGTCATTTTAAAACCACTGTCAATGCTGCAAACTAAATGGATATGATTGGTCATTAAACACCATGCATACAATTTCAACCCTTTGTTTTTTCGGCAAAATTCTAACGATTCTGCAATAATGATCCTGTAATTCATTCGGGTAAATATATCAATCCAGTCGGTTACTGTAAATGTAAGAAAGTAAACCGAATCTTGTTTCTCAATTCTATAGTTTTCCGATGACATCGCTTTTTTCTTTTTTTTTCGTTAGAAACGAGTAACCATCTAACCCCTCGTTACAAACGAGGGGGAGGGAGTAGTGAGAAAGGGCATTGAATTATTTTACATAATATATATTCAACACACAATCTATTTATTTATAGTTAGCTCCTTTAATTTAAAAAATAAATCGTCTCCGTGTAAATCTATAGCTATGATTTTATGATCTTTGTCTATCAAGAAATTTCTAGGTATCGCCTTTACATCAAATTGCTTTACTATCTTATATTTATCTTTTGCGTTGTTAACAGTAACTTGCGTAAACACATTGCTTTTATCAAAATCAACTGCTTCTTTCCAATCGGCATCATTCTCATCGGTTGTGATTGAATATATAGCAAACTTATCTTTGTATTCAGTGTATTTCTTCAAAATACTGCGCACATCGGCGCGGCATGGACCACACCAACTAGCCCAAAAATCAATTAACATATAATCGGTTTTTAAATCATATAAAGCAATATATTTCCCGTTTCTATCAGGTAATATTATATTATCCACCTTATCTCCCACTTTATAAAGTGCTGCGGGGATGCTGTCAAAATTAATAACTTTACGTACAGGGCTAGGATCAGATTTAATATTTAATCGAGCACGCCAGATTTTTTGAACTTTATCGTGTATCTTCTTTCCTTCTTGCGTTTGTTTAGGAGACGGTGTCTCGTTTGGATGTTGCTGGATTTTTAGAACTTTTGGAAATTTCTTTTTCATTACTGCTATAATACTATCGGATGTCTCCTTTGGTATTAAATTTTCAATCATTAGGACTCCAATGTAATAATTTTGAGCATTTTGAGATATTTTAAGAAAATCGATATAATTACCTACTTTAGATTTATAGGTATAAAATTCAATGCTATCAGCTAATACTTTTTTTCTATTTTCATCCTTTTCAATGATAATTGCTTCTTTCAATCGTTTCAGCGTATGATAGGTTTTCAATACCTTTTGATCCCTAAGATATATCTCTGTCATGGCTTTCGAACCCGTAGAATATGGGGGTTGATTGTCAACATCAATTCTTACATGTACCCGGTCGTATTTATTTAATTGCAGCATGGCTTGTAAAGGTCCTTTTTTCGAAAAACACAAAAAACTATAAAGATCAGGCGATTCTACAGGAGTGCTTACCCTAAATTTAGTTTGGTGCTTCCTAATATATACCGAGTCTGGTAAATAAGTTTCATTCCCTATTCCGGTAAACAGATATACCCATTGGTTTTCTGTTGCCAGACTATCGTTGAGTGTTACATATACAATTGCCTTTTGCTTTTGTTTCTCTTGTTGCTTAGTGGCAAAACTGAGTTGAAAACTTATTGTCAAAAAGACAATCATTATTTCTAATTTTACGTACTTATTCATAGAACTTTATTTTAAGATTGTTTTGTAAGTTTAAAGCCATGTTGATATTTAGATAGTTTTCCCTAATAATTATTGAATAATGGGGATGACTAAAAATGAAATCCCCATTATATTTAAACATTAACTACAGCTTACTGCTATTTTTACTCCTGTTTGTTGATAAACAAGATTTTGAACCTTAGTTTCTGCATCCAAGATAGTAGTACCACAAGCTAAATTTCCTTCCCCTCGTTTGCAACGAGGGGTTAGCTGGTTTTTTGTTTATAAAAAAGAGTATAATCAACACTATACCCAAATCTCCCAGTTTCAGCGCAGTCACTCGGACTGCGCCAAACCAAGGGAGATTTCAGTTTTTACTTTGCTGCGGTTTTCGCTTTTGCGTTCAGTGTTGCGCGGCTTTTGGCGGCTTGCTGTACGTTGGCTACTTCGGTGTTTATTTTTTCGGCCAGGGACTTGTAGGCGTCTTCGCCTCTGAGGTAGGCATTGGCTTCTATGGCGCGCACCAGTTTCTCAAAAGCGGCTTGCATATTGGCTCTTTCGGAGCGGGTGAGTCCGCTGATAAATTCCGATTCCTTTTCGTTGCGGTTCACATACAGGGCGTCAAACTTATTGTTGGCTTCCTCTAGCTTTTCCATCCACACCGTCAGTCCGGTGTTTTGGAGCGATTCCATGTTTTCGCTCATTCGGAGCTCGGCAATAATGTTTTTGATCACTCCGGTTTCCTGGCGCTGTGGCAGTCGGGCTACGCCTGCACCGTATTTGTCGGTTATCAGCAGCAGTTTGGTGGCACTCTGTGCAATACCCCCATCGGGGAAACGGGTCAAGCTGCGGAGCGATCCGGTGAATCCGGTGTAAACATTGTCTCGCTCATCGTCGGCAAGGATAAGGGCATCGGTGATGCCTGTTTTTTGTGCCTGCTTGATGGCTTTTTCAAAAATCTCGAAGACCGTTCTGAAGTCGTTGGCTTCTTGTGCCACATTCAGCATGTTCAGGTCTTCTTTTGAAAGAAAGCCAAGAACAAGACTCATAACCTGATAAAAGTCCATAAAACGTGCATTGGCCAGGTTGGTTGATTTTACTAACATAACATAAATTTTTTATAGGTTGATAATATAAAATAAAAGAAAAAATATCCGTGTCTTTTTTGATCGAAATTATACTGCAACAGCTTCGGATAAGCTCCAACAACTGTTGACGGGTATCTTGCACCACTTGCATAGGGTATCAACAGTTGTTGAAAGGGCTTTGCTGTGCTTGCAAAAGGGTATCAACAGTTGTTGACAGTGCTTTACATTGGGTGTAAAGAGGGTTCAACAGTTATTGACAGGGCTTCGCACGCTTGCAAAGTGGTTTTGTCAACTGAAGGAGGTGCTTTGCAGCTGTTGCAGCGTTCCTTTGTCGCTCTCTACCTCTTTTGCAACTAAGTACGAGTATTATTATTATTATTATTTAATGTGTTCATCTATCACCTTCATCAATGCAGCCTTATCAAAACGCGAACTGACATAAATAATCTTTCTGTCTTTTCCTGTTAAGATGATTGTTGGACCGCTGGTTGCTCCGTATGCAGTTGAGACTTCTTTACCGTTATATAAAGTAGGGTATTTTATGTTGTGTTTTTTTATATAGTTAGTTAGCCCTTTATTTCCTCTTTGTTGAAATTCAATTCCAAACACTTTAAGACCTTTGCTTCCATATTTTTGTTGAATATCATTAATATCGGGTATTGCTTGTAAACATGCACCACAATACGGAAACCAAAATTCAAGTAATACCAAATTTCCTTTTAAATCGGAAAGCTTTACTGAACCCCCCTTTAATTTCGGAAGTTCCCAATCCGGGGCAATCCGCCCTGTTGTTTGTGCTACTTTATTACGTAATTTCTCATAGTACTCTTCTTCGGGCATTCTCAAAAAGTCTTTTGGGAAATTTTCGTAATTCCAGATAGAGTCACTTTTTTGCACAGGGAATTTCAATCGGGAGAAAGTAGTTATTTCATATTGGATGGTTGGGAATATTCTGGTAAACTGAACCGGTAAGGAATCATCTTTGGAGATGGCAAGGTAATATTTCATTACATTGTTGGGACCTCTTAATTCAACACTTCCAATTCCATTTAGCTCAATATACTTATTAGGCGACAGCTGAAACCGAAAGCACTCTCTGTTATTAATTATCGTATCATTTAGTCGGATATTTTTATTGGCAGGATCATTTATGAATTGAGGTAGTATTTTTCGAATCCAACAAATAGATTGAGAATAACATAAATTACTCGTCACATCTTTTATTCTCGGTTGATTTCTATATAAAATTCTTTTTTCTTTATCATCACTATAAAATGTTTGTGAGCCATTGAAAACTAATGTAGATTTTTTATCATCAGAAGTAGACTGATAATAATATTTAGCGCCAATCAACGAATCTTTACTTGTAAAATCAAAATAGCAAAGAGCCGAGTCGATATTATCAGTGTTTGTTACATCCTGATGTAAACAATCTGTTACGTTATATTCTAACGTTTTCATTAAACTAAGCTTCTGGGCAGTTTTATTCAAAATATCATCATCGCTATTTGTAAAGCTACAAAGCAATATGATAATCATTGGTAAATACAATAGTTCTTTTTTCATTCGGTTGATTTATGTAAATTTCAATGCCACAAATTTAAATAATTATTTTTATTATCCAAAAAATTAGCGATTATTTTACCCTCGTTATTTAGATTGTTGCTTCCGTTCCGGGCACGTTAAAGTGAATGGTGCAGGAAATACCGGTTGCACTAAAATTGAATGCTTAAAGCAATAAAATGCTTTTTTCAGTTGCATTTCTGGGGTATTTCTATATCTTTGCATTACATTAATTTTTTTGAATATTCATAAACTATTTATACAATGGAAAATATTATCGAGCGTATCTCTTTACTTCGCAATGCCATGAAACTAAACGGAATCTCTGCCTGCATTATTCCGGGCACCGACCCTCATGCCAGCGAGTATATAGCAGAATGTTGGAAAGAACGGGAATGGATTTCGGGATTTGATGGCTCAGCGGGTACAGCCGTGGTTACACTGGATACAGCAGCGCTGTGGACAGACTCGCGCTACTTTCTGCATGCAGCCGACCAGTTGGAAGGCACCGGCATAGAGTTGATGAAACAGGGACTGCCCGAAACACCGGACATACTCCCCTGGTTGGCTACTCAGCTCAACGCGGGCGAACGGGTAGGGGTGAATGCACTCATGATTTCGGCCAACGCCTACGAGGCAATGCGTGCCGAATTAAAAATGAGCAAGCTGGAACTGGTTTCGGTCGATTTGCTCGAAATGGTCTGGACAGAACGTCCTGCATTACCGTTGAACCCATTTTTTGTATTCGATACACAATATGCCGGACAATCGGCTGCCGATAAAATAGCTGCGGTGCGGGTGGAGATGAAAAAAGCCTTTGCCGATGTGTTTGTAGTGTCAGCGCTGGACGATATCGCCTGGCTGTTCAATATCCGCGGCAACGATGTGGACTATAACCCGCTGGTGATAGCCTACGCACTGATAGAAAATGACAAAGCCACGCTATACATTGCCCCCGAAAAACTGACCGAGGAAACGGCTGACTACCTTCGCCGCCAGGGTGTGACAGTGGCGTCTTACCTGAGCATATACGATGAACTGAAAAAAATACCGGCTTCAAAAGCTGTGCTGATTGATGGTGGAAAGCTCAACCGGGCGTTGTACGAAAAAATTCCGGCAGGCTGTGCCATTCGCAACAGCATGTCGCCGGTGTTCAGGCTGAAGAGTGTGAAGAATGAGGTGGAAATTGCCGGTGTGCGACGTGCCATGGAGAAAGACGGTGTAGCACTTACACGTTTCTTTATCTGGCTGGAAGAAAACCTGAAAACGGGCAACCTCACCGAAATATCCATTGCTGAAGAGTTGTGTCGCTTCCGGGCTGCACAGCCAAACTTTGTGGGCGAAAGTTTCGGTACCATTGCCGGTTATGCCGATCACGGAGCTATAGTGCATTACGGTGCCACCCCTGAAACCAATGCCACCCTCAAAGCTGCGAGCATATTGTTGCTCGACTCGGGCGGTCAGTACCTGGACGGCACAACGGATATTACCCGCACCGTGGCGCTGGGAACACCTACAGCACAGCAAAAAACTGACTATACATTGGTGCTCAAAGGACATATAGCACTGGCTAAAGCACAGTTCCCGGTAGGCACACGCGGTTCGCAACTGGATATACTGGCGCGTAAAGCCATGTGGGATCTGGGGCTCAACTACGGACACGGAACGGGACACGGTGTAGGACATTTTCTGTGTGTACACGAGGGTCCGCAGAGCATCCGCATGGACGAGAACTCTACCACCTTGCAGCCCGGCATGATTATCTCCAACGAGCCCGGCATGTATCGCACCGGCGAGTATGGTATTCGTATCGAAAACCTGGTGCAGGTTGTTCCGGCTCAGAAAACCGAGTTTGGTCAGTTCCTGAAATTCGAAACGCTTACGCTGTTCCCCATCGACCAGAACTTAATCAATTTTGATTTACTGACCCGAGGCGAAATAGAGTGGCTCAATGAGTATCATCAACGGGTGTACAATACCATTTCACCTCAGCTGAATGAATTTGAGCGCGAGTGGTTGAGTGGCAAATGCAGTCCCTACGTTCGTAAAGCATAAGCAGATGGCAGGTATCCATTCAACTAACCACCCAATTAACCAATCATACAATCAACCAATAATCCACCAATGGATTTCAATTTAAAAGACTCATTGCTCGGCAAGCAATCATCCACGCCCGAAACCTACGATGCTTCGCTGTTGTTTCGGATACCGCGCTCCGAAAACCGGTTACGCTATGCCATAGAGGATGAGCACTTGCCTTTTGTGGGTTTTGATGTTTGGAATTGTTATGAATTGTCGTTTCTGACGGACAACGGCTTGCCCGTTTCGCGTGTATTGAAGCTGGTCTATCCGGCTTCAGGTTCGTTTTTGGTGGAGTCCAAGTCTCTTAAGCTGTATCTCAATGCCTTTAATATGGATCGCTTTGGCAAAACGGTAGCCATAGCCGAAGGCCGTGTGGCAGACCTGATACATACCGACCTCTCCCGCTTGCTCGAAACCGATGTGCAGGTAAGCCTGTTCGGTTCGGGAAGTACAGTAGGGCAACCTTTTCAGGCTTTCGACGGGAGCGATTTGTGCTCACAGATACCTGAAACAGTGCAGGAGTCTATCGCGTTTACGCGTTTCGTGGAGTCACCGGACTTGCTCCGCAGTCGTGTTACTGACGGTATGCAGTCGTACGTTTTTCGCACCGATCTTCTTCGTTCCAACTGCCGCGTAACCAATCAGCCCGATTGGGGCGACTTATTTGTAAGCATGACGGCGCAGCGCGATGTCGATTTAAGTTCTGTGCTGGAGTATCTGGTTTCGTTTCGCAAGGAAAACCACTTCCACGAAGAGGTGGTGGAGATGATTTACAAACGGTTTTGGGATATTTTTGCTCCCGAATCGTTGATGGTAGCAGCCATGTACACCCGTCGCGGAGGCATCGACATTAACCCCATACGGGCTTCACACCTCGGACTGATAGACAAAATACTGGTTGACGGAGGGCTGATGACCGCAAAAACATGGAGACAGTAACACGATTATTCCTTCATGCGAATTTGTTGGCGGGGAGTTAATGTTTCTTTTTGAATTGTTTAGCTGTCTTGTCGATTTCAGACGTGAGCCGTATTGAAACTTTTGCTCATCAAACTTCGGCTAAAAGTTTGCAAAAACCAAAAAAGAGTGTATCTTTGCACCCGCAAACACAGCGAGCGGCTGTGGCGTAATTGGTAGCCGCGCCAGACTTAGGATCTGGTACCGAGAGGTGTGTGGGTTCGAGTCCCTTCAGCCGCACAATTAAATGAATCCCGATAATCTAATGATTGTCGGGATTTTTTGTATTGTTATATACTTTAATCGTAAAGTCATTCCGTTTTAATCCTGTTGTAAAGTTCTTGTTGTTAGTTTGTAGCATAATCTAAAAACAAACTTTATGAACAGAAACCTGTGTTTGATTATTTTATTGATGTTACTAACCTCAATTGATGCAATGAGCCAGACTTCGCTGCTTATGGATACGCCCGACTTGGGTACTAAACCACTCAAAATTCTGAGTTGGAACATTTACATGTTACCTTACATCAGCTTGTTCAATCACAATGCTGACAGAGCCCGGGTGATAGCCGATAAGCTCGAATACTCGGATTATCAGATTATTGTTTTTCAGGAAGCTTTCAGCAATAAGTGTCGCAATATTCTGGCAAAACGCCTGGCAAAAGAATATCCTTACCAGTACGGACCTGCCAATAAATGCTACTGGCCTTTCAGAACCAGCAGTGGCTTGTGGGTGGTGAGTAAAATGCCGTTGAAACAACTGGCAAAGATTAAATTCACCGAAGGCAGTGGTTTCGATATCATTGCACGCAAGGGTGCAGTGCTCTTTCAAGGCGATTTTGAGGGAACGCGTTTCCAGCTGCTTGCCACACACCTACAGTCCGACAACTCCGAAAAAATACGGGCCAAGCAATGCCATGAAATTAAAGATCATCTGCTGAATGAATTTTATAATCCGAATATACCGCAGCTTATTTGTGGCGATTTTAATGTCGATATGGATGACCACGTTAATTACCAACGTATGCTCAACACTCTGGAAGCTATTAACGGACCCACTACCGGCGAAGTAAAATGCACCTACGACGAGATTGATAATAACCTGGCTCGTAGTGCTCAGGGCGAAAAGAAGGTGATAGACTATATTCTGATCCGCAACGAGCAGTTGATTCATCGCATTGAGC
>Ga0302167_10001073_pt1 | contig 12282 bp, 12 predicted proteins | sample I_Fen_N1_1_FD_193496 | JGI IMG/M metagenome (GOLD analysis project Ga0302167, IMG submission 193496) | Peat permafrost microbial communities from Stordalen Mire near Abisko, Sweden - I_Fen_N1_1 | ecosystem: Environmental > Terrestrial > Soil > Wetlands > Permafrost | place: Sweden: Abisko...
TTAAGCGTGACAAGACTTTCCTGCCGAAAAAGGAAGCTGCATGGCAGATTGAAGGTGTTTTCATAATCTCCATCGACGATGATAAGCACTACAAAATCAAGCTAGATACTCAAGTATCAAGAGTTCTCGCTGTTGCGGTAAGGGCATGCTTAAGCAAAGAAGCCAACAGCTAAGCGACTCAATTTTTTTATAAATTTACGTCAATACCCCTGAGCGTAAGGAGTGCCCTCTAAGCCCCCCGATGGCGCCCGATGCTCATCCCGTCCAGACCAACATTCAACATGGCTAACACTTAATTTATCATTCCCCTGACGAGCGTCTGGGGTTTGATATATTGTGTCTACGGTTTGATAAATCCGAGGGAATACCATGCGCATCATTGCTTACTATCGCGTTTCCACTGCCAAGCAGGGGGAGTCTGGTTTGGGTCTTGAGGCGCAGCGCGAGTACATTCGACTCGCTGCCGAGCAGCACGGCTGGGAGGTCGTAGGGGCGTTTGAGGATCAGGAGTCAGGCAGTGTCTCACCAGAACGTCGAGAGCAGTGCAGGGCGGCACTGGCGGCGTGCAGGGCGTTAGGGGCGACGTTGGTGGTGGCAAAGCTGGATCGCCTCAGTCGTGACGTGGCAGACATCTCTGGCCTTATGAAACTTGTGGATTTCAAGGTCGCTACCATGCCATCCGCTGATAAGTTTCAGCTTCACATATATGCGGCACTGGCTGAGCAGGAGCGTGAGTTCATTTCGCGGCGCACTAGTGATGCCCTCGCAGCACTCAAGGCCCGAGCGGAGTCAGGAGACGCAGAGGCTCAGGCCAAGGTCGAAAGACGCTCTAAGGGGCGTGCGGCGGCCCATGCGATGGGCAATGCAGCCGCTGTCCAAGGTGCGAAGCTGAGAGCAGATGAATATGCCAGTACGATGGCGAATCACATCAAGGCGGCAATGTTCGATGAGTGCAGGACCCTTCAAGCGTTAGCTAACTGGCTCATTATGCATGGGCACAAGACATCGCGAGGTGCGGATTTCACGCCGATAGCTGCAAGTCGTCTCGTGAAGCGTCTGGGGATTACCTTTCCTTAGTCAGCCAATTGGCTTGCTATCTGGATAAGTACAGCGGTCTGGTATCGGCCTACTATCTGGACAAAGAACATTTGCTACGTACTGCGACGACGATCATCACCATACCATCCATACCCATGGTCCTTCGGGGCGGGGAGGAGAGGGAGGGATATGATCCGAGGAAGCAGGCGGTGAGCGACGGAGGAGCGAGACGGTCAGCTACCTAGACTACTACCTACAGACACTACCTACAGAAACTAACCACAGACATTAACTACGCACTAACTACAGGCACTAACTATAAACTTGCAACCAGCTTAGATTCCTAAGAATCAAACTCTGTGATAACTACCACCAACCCATATCTGTATGCCGGGGGACGGTGGAAGAATGGGGGCTGGTGGAAGCTTTTTCATTTCCTCTGCCATTCTGGATAGCGGCATATCCCCATAATCCCGGCTCACGCTGCCATCGCTATGTCCAGTGATTGCATCGTGAACATCCTCAGCAATACCTACCTTGCGGCACATAGTCTTGAATGTATGCCGGAAGCCATGAGATGGGCTAGCAGCGCTTTGGAGGCCTACGATGGTTCGCAGATAGATGCCCCAGGCCTTACCCCAATTTGTTCCGTAGAAGCCCGCTGGGCTCGCTTTGAGCAGGGGGAATAGCTGGCCATCTTGAGACAGCGATCTCGCATAATCCAAAAGGCCGAGTGAAATAAGGTGATCGTGCAGGGGCACGAATCGTCGGCTGCTTACAGATTTGACTGTACGGCCCTCATCAGCCTCGTCCGGAGTGGCTAGAATCGAAAGGCAGGGTATGCCTGTCTCGTCTATCAAAATGTCCTTGGTGGCAAGCTGTGCAAGTTCCTCGCGGCGTGCGCCGGTGTAGTACATCAGCAGTGGCAGCCAGTACGATGCCCTTCCAAAGTTTCTACGCGGCGGGGTCCAGCCCTCGTCGGTATATATAGGGCTGTGGAAAATTGTCTTAAGCTCAGACTGTGAATAACCTTTGCTGCGGCGTGAGGCCTTTGCTACTGCTGCTTTGCTAGCCGCTTTTGCAACACCTGAGGCTTCCACGGGATTCTCTTTCAGCCAGTCCATTCTTACGGCAAAGCCAAGCACTGCCGATAGAGCCCTCAGGCGGTTCAAAATCGTAGCCGGAGAAAGCAGGGGGAGGCCCTCGGCTTCCGCTTTGGCTATAAGTTCCGGGGCTGTTAAGTTTCCAGCGCCTTTGGTTTTGACCGGGAGCAGGGCAAGCTTGGATCGATATTCTTGCACTAGACCTCTGTTAATCGAGGCTACTGGAAGATCTCCAAACAGTTCGATGAATCGTTTAATGGTACTTCGGAATTCGTCGATTGTTTTTCGCACACTACGCGAGTCGCCGTCGTCCAACGTTTTGGCGTGCGCATACGTCTCAAATGTCCCTAGCAGCGTGTAGCCCTTTGTCGGTACGTTATGTTGAGTCGTTAGAGGTGCATGCTCCAGCACATCAGCTTTTGAAAGCCAGTTCCCGTCGTAGCGCTGTTTGGCGATATCAGAAAGCTTTAACAGATGGCTGTAGAAAGCAGACCCCAGATCCGTCATGGCCTGAGAGCCTGAGGGTGGCGGGGGTATGTTTTCTGCTTTGAGGGCTCTAATCGCATTGGCTTGCGCCTCCGCTGCCCAATCTGTCTCGTTTGCTTCGCTAATCGCTTGGCGGACGCTGATCCATTCTCGCTCCTCTTCCCAGCCGTGCGGGGTTTCATAGGCTGAGATGCTGCCCGGCGCTAACGCTGACATGAAATATCCTGTTCGCTCCATCTCCTCAAGCTGCGTTCTAAGCCAGCGAGCGGCTAACTGTTGGATATCGCGATGGCTGAGCGTTTCAGTGCCTAACAGTTGCGCCCGAGCCCGCGAGAAGGCTTCCTCGCTCTTACTCCATTCAGCCGCAAAGCGGGCTTTGGCTTCGCCGGGGTCTCGCGTTTTGAGGGAGCGCTTGTACTCCCTTCCTAGCGAAGGGCGCAGGTCGTCGGGAACGCGGCGGCGTAGGTACAAGAGACCGCTGGCGGGATGCTTGAAGGGCTGGGCCATAAAGGATCGTGTTCGGAGTCGGGGTGTTCCGCCAATCATACGACTGTTGCAAGTCATGTGTACCCACCTTGTGTACCAATTAGGCGGGCTTGGTATATGCGGCACAAACAAAAAACCCCTGAATCCTTGCGGAATCAGGGGCTTAGATGTTTTGGTGCCCAGAGACGGAATCGAACCGCCGACACGGGGATTTTCAATCCCCTGCTCTACCGACTGAGCTATCTGGGCAACGGGGCGCATTAAAAGGGTTTTTCGGATTTACGTCAACGACTTTTTTAAAATTTCTTAAATTAATTCCGTCGCTTACGATCCACCCCCCGATTTTGCAGGGTTACTCTGCAGGCGGAACGTAGCCTTCAGCCTTGGCGTAATCCTCGCCGGAGAAGTACTTGTCCATCTCGCCCTGCAAATATTTGCGGTCTTCGGCGTTCATCATGTTCAGGCGTTTTTCGTTGATCAGCAGGGTCTGGTGCTTTTGCCAGTCGGCCCAGGCCTTGGCCGAGACGTGGTCAAAAATGTCCTGGCCCTTGGCGCCCGGGAATGGAGCGCGCTCCAGGGCTGGCAATTCTTCTTTGTACTTGCGGCACATGATGGTGCGGGTCATGACGACTCTCCTGCGTTCAATACGGCGGCCGCGCGTTCGAGCAAGGTTTTGACCGGGGCGGCAAGGCCCAGGCGCGGCGGGGTGGCGAGGTTATACCAGAGCCAGTCGGCCTCGGCCACGTGGTGGCCGTCCTCCTGGACCTGTACCAGCCAGGGTTCGATGGATAACTGAAAATGGCTGAAGGTGTGCACCAGGTTCGGCAGGGCCTGTTGGTTGCCCAGCGCCAGAGAGTGCTGCGACGCCAGGTGCTGCAGGTCGTCGAGGTCATCGAGTTCCGGCAGGCTCCACAAACCGCCCCACAGGCCCGTGGAAGGGCGACGGTAGAGCAGAATCGCGCCGTCGCCATTGGCGAGCAGCGGCATCAGCGTGCGCTTCTGTGGCACGGCCTTGCGCGGTTTGGGGATCGGGTAGCGCGTCTCCAGACCGAGCATGTGCGCTTCACAGCCCTTTTGCAGCGGGCAGAGCAGGCAACTCGGCTTGCTGCGGGTACAGAGCGTGGCACCCAGATCCATCATCGCCTGGGTGTAGGCGTTGACCCGGTCATGGGGCGTAAAGCGTTCAGCGTTGGCCCAGAGCTGTTTGGCGACCTTGGGCTCGCCCGGATAACCCTCTTGCGCCGTAAACCGCGCCAGCACGCGTTTGACGTTGCCGTCGAGGATCGGCGCGCGCAGGCCCATGCTGATGCTGGCAATGGCCCCGGCTGTCGACAGACCGATGCCCGGAAGGTCGGTGAGTTTTTCCACGTCCCGCGGAAATTCGCCGCCGTACTGTTCGACGACGATCTTCGCGGTCTTTTGCAGGTTGCGCGCACGGGTGTAGTAGCCCAGGCCTGTCCACAGGTGCAGCACTTCGTCCTCCGGCGCAGCGGCCAGGGCTTCGACCGTTGGCAGCGAGGCCATGAAGCGGTCGAAGTAATTGAGCACGGTGCTGACCTGGGTCTGCTGCAGCATGATTTCCGAAACCCACACCCGATACGGGTTGATGTCCTGCTGCCAGGGCAGGTCGTGACGGCCGTGGCGGTCGTACCAGTCCAGCACCGCCGTTGAAAACTGCTCGGCTTTCATCGCTTGAACAGCCCCTTGAGTGCATCTTTCAGTTCAGGGCTGACTTTGTCGCCCAGCTTCTCGTCGATTTTTTCGCTGATCTTGTCGCCTGCCAGTTTGCTCGCGACCTGACCCATGCGCTCGTTATCGAGACGGCAAGCCTTGGCACCGAGCTCCAGCGGACCGCGGCAACGCAGTGGCCACTCGATGCCGACAAACTTGTCGCCCACCTGGCAAGCGGGGTCCGGCATGGCGCTGGTATCGCCTTCGACGATGATGCCCACGCGGTAATCCATGCCCAGCACCCGCAGGTCGACATCACCGTCACCCTTGACGGTCATGCCCGGGATGCGCACTTTCAGGTCCGGGTTGCTGGCCACGCCGTTGTGGAAGGTCAGGTTGCCCTTGAGCTCCTGGAACGGTGTGTCCTTGCCCCGTGGCTCGCCGCTGAGGCTTTTGCGGTTGAGCGTGGCGATGCCCTTGCACAGTTGTTGTTCAAGGTTGGCGTTGAGCAACACGCCATTGTTGATGACGAAGCCGGCGTTGCCATTGAGGGTTTCGATCAGCGCTTTCTGGCTGTTGCCGTTGCCGGTCAGGTTGCTGTTGAGTGTGACCAGACCTTTGACCGGTGGATTCTTGCCCTGGCTTTCGAGGATTTTCTCCACCGGGACCCGGTTGATTTTCGTCTGCAGGTTCAGCGCGGGTACCTGCTGGCGTACATCCAGGGTGCCGGTGGCTTCGAAATTGCCCCCGTACAGATCGCCACGCAGGTTTGTCAGGGTCAGCAGTCCGCCCTGGCCGTTGGCCTTGAGCGCGGCGTTCTGGATCGGCAGTTTGTCCAGGGTCAACTGGCCGAAGGTCAGATCGGCATCCACATCAAGTTTGCTCAGGCGCTCCACCGGCAACAGGCGCTCGTTGCTCCACGCGCCCTTGGTCGGTGCCTGTGGCAGTGGTGTGCTGCCCGCGCCGGCCAGGGCATCCGCTTCGGTGCTGGCGACTTCGGCCTGACGCACTTGCGTCGCGCTGTTGGCCTCCGCCGATTTTGGCCGCAGGTAACGGTCGACATTGAAGGTGTCGGCCTTGAGCACCGCCCGCAGCGATTGCTTGGCGAAGTCCTCGACGGCGATGCGGCCACTGAAGGTGCTGTCGTCGACTTTGAGGTTGATGTCGTCCAGTACAAGGCTGCTCGGCGTGCCCGACAGGCGACTGACCAGTTCGACCTTGCTCAGGCTGCCCTCGGCCATGGCCGGGAGGGTCTGACCGATGCTGTCGACGAACTTCGCCAGATCAAACTGGGCGATCGAGAGGCCGCCACTGACCTGCGGCGTCTTATCGAGGTCATTGACCTTCAGTTCACCCAGCGCACGCAGTTGGTTAGCGGAGATTTTGATGCCGGTCCACTCGGCGACGTTGGCCGCCTTGTCCAGTAACAACTGGCCCTGGGCGGCGAAGGTCATGGTCTTGCCTTGCAGCGGGTCGCCGGCCACTTCGCCGGACAGTCGCATGTCTTCGAGTTTGTAGCGCTGCAAGGCGCGTTCGAAACGCAGCTCGCCGTTGAGTTCGGTGCGCACCCGCAGAACCGGCTGGTTGGTACCCAGGAAAGCGGTGAGTTTGACCGGGATACTGGTCGAGTCATGCACCGGGCCGGTACTGAGCTGAATGCTTTCGGCGCTGAACTGCTTGCCGGTCTGCTCGTCGTTGTATTCAACGCGGGCGTTATTGATGGTCAGGCTGTCGATGTCGAGGCGGATCGGCTGGGACGGTTTTTCAACCTGGGCCGTGGTTGGGGGGGGCGATTCATTGGCGGTAGCGGCAGGCGTGCCAGCAGTGGTCGGCGCCGGGACCTTGCCGATGTCTTGCCAATTGCCGTGGCCATCCTTATCGCGGGTCAGGCGCAGATTCAGGCCTTCGACGCGCACATCGCTCATTTGCACTTCACGGCGCAGCAGCGGCAGCACGCGGACCGACAGGCCGAGCATCTGCAAGTCGGCAAACGGTTCGGTGGGCTTGGCCAGGGTCGCAACACCGGCATCGTGCAACTCCAGGCCCAGCCATGGGAACAGGCTCCAGCCGATATCGCCATTGAGCGTCAGCTCGATGTGGGCCTTGTCGCGGGCTATCTGGCGAATCTTGTCTTTGTAGTCGTTGGGATCGAAGAGGTGGGTCAGGGCAAAGCCCAGCGCCACAATGATCAGCAACAGCCCGAGAAGCACCAGACCCAGGATTTTGCCGAACGCTTTCATGGGCGAGTCCTTTTAATTAGTCGAATTCGTAATTTAGCCGAGGAGTATAGCGCCCCAAAACGGACGACCGGTCAGCGATCATTCCGCCAGAGCATCCAGCGGTACATGCAACTTGGCAGCCAGTGCTTGGGCTTCCAGATGTCCGGCGGGGGCCAGAAGACGCAATGAGGCGCCCGATTGCGCAGCCATTTTCTGCGCTTCGCACACCAGACGTTCTGCTACCCCACGACGACGGGTGATTTTTCGTACGCACAATTGAGACAAATACCAAGCGTCGGGGTGCCGTTGCAGGCGGGCAGCGCCCAACAGTCGGTCGTTGAAGCGTCCTGCAATCAGCGAACCTTCCTGCAGGCAGCTTTCAATCAGCTGTGTATCTGTGGCAAACGGTGTGAACAGCCAGTCCGGGGCATCGCGGTAAATTTTCTGCAGGTCTTGCTGATCCTGGTAGGTGGCTTCGTTCAGCGGCTCGACAATGATCGGCATATCGTTTCCTGTCAGTTATAAACGGATTGCTCCCTGTCGGAGATGCCGGCGGCTCGGGCCGTTCGGCAGCACCCACAGGAGAAGAGATCGGATAACGTACAAAACATGATGTCAGTTTGGTTTTACTGTCACGTGCAAATGGTAACCTTCGTCCGTTCGTCGGTCCTTCTGCGGCGAGTCGTCGCAGCAAAATGCAGCTTTAGCCTGAAAAAAACGGTCGTGCCTGCGTGCAATCAAGGCTGAGGGTGAGGAGTGACTGACGCACCATACTAATAATTGGGGGATACACAATGACCACGAGCATAGCGGCGGACGGCTTGAAAGCCGATCAGCCCGCGTTCCTGTCCAAGGAGCGCATCATCGCCAAGCCCGGTTTCAACCGTTGGCTGGTGCCACCGGCCGCGCTGGCCATCCACTTGTGCATCGGCATGGCCTACGGTTTCTCGGTGTTCTGGCTGCCACTGTCCAAGGCGCTGGGCATTACCGCTCCGGTGGCTTGCGCGCCGGACATGAGCTTCATCGCTCAAGTCTTTTCTTCGCAATGCGACTGGCCGATCTCGATGCTCGGCTGGATCTACACCTTGTTCTTCATCTTCCTGGGTTGCTCGGCAGCGATCTGGGGTGGCTGGCTGGAACATGCCGGGCCACGCAAGGCTGGCGTTGTGTCGGCACTGTGCTGGTGCGGTGGTCTGCTGATTTCGGCGCTGGGTGTGTACACGCACCAGATCTGGCTGATGTGGATCGGCTCCGGTGTGATTGGTGGTATCGGCCTGGGCCTGGGTTATATCTCGCCGGTGTCGACCCTGATCAAGTGGTTCCCGGACAAGCGTGGCATGGCCACCGGCATGGCGATCATGGGCTTCGGCGGTGGCGCGATGGTCGGTGCGCCATTGGCTGCGGCGTTGATGGGGCATTTCGCCTCGCCCACCAGCGTCGGCGTGTGGCAGAGCTTCCTGGTGATGGCCGCGATCTATTTCGTGTTCATGATCGGTGGCGCCTTGTCTTACCGCGTGCCGCCTACTGGCTGGAAGCCTGAAGGCTGGACCGCGCCGGTGAAGAAAGCGTCGAACGCGATGATCACGCATCGCCACGTCCACGTGAATGTGGCGTGGAAGACCCCGCAATTCCGTCTGGTGTGGCTGGTGCTGTGCCTGAACGTGTCCGCCGGTATCGGCATCCTGGGCATGGCTTCGCCATTGTTGCAGGAAGTGTTCGCCGGCAAGTTGCTGGGTAATGGGCTGACGTTTGGTCAGCTGGACGCTGCGCAACTGGCTTCGATTGCCGCGATCGCCGCAGGCTTCACCGGTCTGCTGAGCCTGTTCAACATCGGTGGCCGCTTCTTCTGGGCTTCGTTCTCGGACTATCTGGGCCGCAAAAACACCTACTTCGTGTTCTTCGCCCTGGGCTTTGCCCTGTATGCGCTGATCCCGAACCTCGGTCATTTGGGCAACATCTCGCTGTTCGTGGCGGCGTTCTGCATCATTCTGTCGATGTACGGCGGTGGCTTTGCAACGGTGCCGGCTTATCTGGCTGACCTGTTCGGTACGCAAATGGTCGGTGCGATTCACGGTCGTCTGCTGACCGCGTGGGCGGCGGCGGGTGTGTTGGGTCCGGTGTTGGTGAACTACCTGCGCGAGTATCAGCTGAGCATCGGCGTTGAGCGCGCGGCTGCCTACGACATCACCTTGTACATCCTCGCCGGCCTGCTGGTGCTGGGCTTCCTGTGCAACCTGCTGGTGCGCCCGGTGGCCGACAAGTACTTCATGACCGACGCCGAACTGGCCGCCGAACAGGCGCTGGGCCACGACAAGGGCGCTGACAGCAGCACCGTGCTGGAGTGGAAAGCTGATGCGGGCTCCAAGCCGTTGGCGGTGGCGGCGTGGCTGGTAGTGGGTCTTCCGTTGGCGTGGGGTGTGTGGGTGACCCTGCAAAAAACGGCAGTGTTGTTCCACTAAGGAACTGGCCCGAGCATTTTCAGGCCGATACCGAACCTGTGGGAGCGAGCTCGCTCCCACAGTTGTTTCATACCGTCCAGAATGGCTTGTATGGACATGTACATCGCCGACACCCCCGGATTCACTCCGTCAGCGATATCACCTCCCGTGTTTCTGTTTCCGGCCCGCGCCCCTATAATGGTTGCCTTTTTCGCCCAATGATTTTGCGGAGCTGGTGATGGCCGAACGTAAGGCGTCTGTCGAGCGCGACACTCTGGAAACCCAGATCAAAGCCTCGATCAACCTGGATGGCACCGGAAAGGCCCGATTTGAGATCGGTGTTCCTTTTCTTGAGCACATGCTCGACCAGATCGCCCGTCACGGGCTGATCGACCTGGATATCGTCAGTAAAGGCGACCTGCATATCGATGACCACCACACGGTGGAAGATGTCGGTATCACCCTGGGTCAGGCATTCACCAAAGCCATCGGCGACAAGAAAGGTATCCGTCGCTACGGTCACGCCTACGTGCCGCTCGATGAAGCGCTGTCGCGCGTGGTGATCGACTTCTCCGGCCGTCCCGGCCTGCAGATGCATGTTCCGTATACCCGCGCGACTGTCGGCGGCTTCGACGTTGACCTGTTCCAGGAATTCTTCCAGGGCTTCGTCAACCACGCCAATGTCACCCTGCACATCGACAACCTGCGTGGCCACAACACCCACCACCAGATCGAAACCGTGTTCAAGGCTTTCGGCCGCGCCCTGCGCATGGCCGTCGAACTCGATGATCGCATGGCCGGGCAAATGCCATCGACCAAGGGCGTCCTGTAATGCAGACAGTTGCGGTTATCGATTACGGCATGGGCAACCTGCACTCGGTGGCCAAGGCCCTCGAGCACGTCGGTGCCGGCAAGGTCCTGATCACCAGCGATGCGAATGTGATTCGCGAAGCCGACCGGGTGGTTTTCCCCGGCGTCGGCGCGATTCGCGATTGCATGGCGGAGATCCGTCGCCTGGGCTTCGACTCGCTGGTGCGTGAAGTCAGCCAGGACCGTCCGTTCCTCGGCATCTGTGTCGGCATGCAAGCCTTGCTCGACAGCAGCGAAGAGAACGACGGCGTCGACTGCATCGGCCTGTTCCCGGGCCAGGTGAAGTTCTTTGGCAAGGATCTCGTCGAAGACGGCGAACACCTGAAAGTCCCGCACATGGGCTGGAACGAAGTGAAGCAGAAGGTGAGTCACCCGCTGTGGCACGACATTCCGGACCTGGCGCGCTTCTACTTCGTACACAGCTACTACATCGCCGCCGCCAATGCGCGTCAGGTGGTCGGTGGCGGTCACTACGGTGTCGATTTCGCCGCGGCGCTGGCCGATGGCTCGCGTTTCGCCGTGCAGTTCCACCCGGAGAAGAGCCATACCCATGGCCTGCAGTTGCTGCAGAACTTCGCTGCGTGGGACGGTCGCTGGTAAATGGCCATCAAGAAATCCAGGCCGCCGATCCTCACGCTCACCCCCGAGCAGGAGAACGAGGCCAACAGCAAGATCAAGCGTTTCATGGAAGACCGCTTCGAACTCGACCTCGGCACATTCGAGGCGGCTGAGATTCTTGAGCTGTTTACCCGTGAAATTGCTCCGCACTATTACAACAGGGCGATTTTCGATGTGCAGGCGCACCTCAAAGAGAGGTTCGAAAGCATCGAAAGCGACCTGTGGGCGCTCGAAAAAAGCAGTTGAAAGCTTCAAGCTTCAAGCTGCAAGAATTAGTACGCGTGCTTGCTTGCAGCTTATAGCTTGCAGCTTGCAGCTCTTTTGACGAAGGAAAAAGCATGCTCATTATTCCCGCTATCGATCTTAAAGACGGTGCCTGTGTTCGTCTGCGCCAGGGCCGCATGGAAGATTCCACAGTGTTCTCCGATGATCCGGTGAGCATGGCTGCCAAGTGGGTCGAGGGTGGTTGCCGTCGTCTGCATCTGGTCGACCTGAACGGCGCCTTCGAAGGCCAGCCGGTCAACGGCGAAGTGGTGACCGCGATTGCCAAGCGCTACCCGAACCTGCCGATCCAGATCGGCGGCGGTATCCGTTCCCTGGAAACCATCGAGCACTACGTCAAAGCGGGCGTGAGCTACGTGATCATCGGCACCAAGGCCGTGAAGGATCCAGCGTTCGTTGCCGAAGCCTGCCGCGCGTTCCCCGGCAAGGTGATCGTCGGCCTGGATGCCAAGGATGGTTTCGTCGCCACCGACGGCTGGGCTGAAATCAGCACCATTCAGGTCATCGACCTGGCCAAGCAGTTTGAAGCCGACGGCGTGTCCGCCATCGTTTATACCGACATCGCCAAAGACGGCATGATGCAGGGCTGCAACGTACCGTTCACCGCCGCGCTGGCCGCTGCCACCAGGATCCCGGTGATCGCGTCCGGTGGCATCCACAACCTGGGCGACATCAAGACGCTGCTCGACGCCAAGGCGCCAGGCATCATCGGCGCCATCACCGGCCGGGCGATCTACGAGGGCACGCTGGATGTGGCAGAAGCTCAGGCTTTCTGCGATAGCTACGCGACCAGCTCCAAGCTGTAAGCTACAAGCTGCAAGTTAGAAGCGTGACTGCGGTCCGCTCTTTCTTGCAGCTTGAAGCTTGAAGCTTGCAACTCTTAATCGGAGATTAAGCATGGCCCTGGCCAAACGCATCATCCCTTGCCTGGACGTGGATAACGGCCGGGTGGTCAAGGGTGTGAAATTCGAAAACATCCGCGATGCCGGTGACCCGGTGGAAATCGCCCGTCGCTACGACGAGCAGGGCGCGGACGAGATTACTTTTCTCGACATCACCGCCAGCGTCGAT
>Ga0302167_10001076_pt1 | contig 12276 bp, 12 predicted proteins | sample I_Fen_N1_1_FD_193496 | JGI IMG/M metagenome (GOLD analysis project Ga0302167, IMG submission 193496) | Peat permafrost microbial communities from Stordalen Mire near Abisko, Sweden - I_Fen_N1_1 | ecosystem: Environmental > Terrestrial > Soil > Wetlands > Permafrost | place: Sweden: Abisko...
TGGGTCAGCAACCACTCGCGGCCCGGACCATAAATACCGGTCAACCGCACAATACTGGCCGGGATGCCGCTCTTAAGGGCAATCTGCTCCGCTTCGAGCATCACGCGACCGGAATAGCCCGCCGCCGCCGCTGGCGAAGTCTCGTCAACCCACTCGCCCTCCTGCTGCCCATAAACACTGCTGCTGGAAACGAACAACAAGCGTTCAGGAACCTGCCCATAGTCGTCCAACCAGCCCAGAACGTGTTGCAAGCCCTGGACATAAGCAGCCCGGTAGCCGGCTTCATCGTGATCGGTAGCGGCCGCGCAATACACCAGGTAGTCCACGGCACCGATTGGCCAGGTGGCCGGACAGTCCTCATTGAACAAGTCGCCCGCAACGCCGATGACACCCTCGGGCAAACGTGAAATGTCACGCCGCAGGCCATGAACCTCCCACCCCAAAGCCAACAATTGCGTGGCCAGACGACTGCCGACATCACCGCAACCGGCGATCAGAACAGAAGGTGCGGACATCAAAAAAACTCCTCTCGGAAACGGATAAGCTAGCGCCGACAGTGGACGAGCGGTTAGCAATGCAGGAAAAAAAAGACTCTATCGCTTTTGTTAACAAGAATTAATTGCAATAATGCACGCCACTTTGTTCTCGGCCTCACGAGGCCTGGAAGAACATTAATCGAATTTTCCTCTCAGGTCCGGCCCAGCATGACATGTAATCAACTCTCCGCTTTGCCAACCAAACGACCACGTGCCTGGAGCGCGGTGGCCGCCCTGCTGTTCAGCCTGATGTTGGCGCCTGCCGCCGCGTTCGCTGATGCGCAAGCGCCGGCCACTCCGACCTCCGCCACCGCACCGGCTCCAGCCGATCACACCGCCCCGGTTGTCACTCCGGTCGCCAACGACCCAGCGCAGACACAAGCGATCGCCGGCGAAGACGCTCCCGAAGTACTCGAAGCCGACAACACCCTGGGCATGGCCCACGACCTGTCGCCGTGGGGCATGTACAAAAACGCCGACATCATCGTGAAAATCGTGATGATCGGCCTGGCCATCGCTTCGATCATCACCTGGACCATCTGGATCGCCAAAGGCCTGGAGCTGATGGGCGCCAAGCGCCGTCTGCGCAGTGAAATCGCCCAGCTGAAAAAATCTGCCTCGCTCAAGGAAGCCAGCGTCACGGCGGCGAAGGAAGGTACCCTCGCCAATCTGTTGGTGCACGACGCTCTCGAAGAGATGCGCCTGTCGGTTAACAGTCGCGAAAAAGAAGGCATCAAGGAACGCGTCAGCTTCCGCCTCGAACGCCTGGTGGCGGCCTGCGGTCGCAACATGAGCAGCGGCACCGGCGTGCTTGCCACCATCGGTTCAACCGCGCCATTCGTGGGCCTGTTCGGTACCGTATGGGGCATCATGAACAGCTTTATCGGCATCGCCAAAACCCAGACCACCAACCTCGCCGTCGTAGCTCCCGGCATTGCCGAGGCCTTGCTGGCCACCGCCCTGGGGCTGGTCGCAGCGATTCCAGCGGTCGTGATCTACAACGTGTTTGCCCGCTCCATCGCCGGCTACAAGGCTCAGGTGTCCGACGCGTCGGCACAGGTGCTGCTGCTGGTCAGCCGCGACCTCGACCACCAGCCCGAGCGCAGCTCGCAACCGCACATGGTGAAAGTGGGGTAATCGGCCATGGGCCTGCATTTGAAAGAAGGCGCAGACGACGATCTGGCCGAGAATCACGAAATCAACGTCACGCCGTTCATCGACGTGATGCTGGTGCTGTTGATCATCTTCATGGTGGCGGCACCGTTGGCCACTGTGGACATCAAAGTCGATCTGCCCGCGTCCACCGCCAAACCGGCGCCGCGGCCGGAAAAACCGGTGTTCCTCAGCGTCAAGGCTGACCAACGCCTGTTCCTCGGCGAAGATGAAGTGAAGGCCGAAGCACTCGGCGCTACGCTCGACGCCAAGACCCAGGGCAAGAAAGACACGACGATCTTCTTCCAGGCCGATAAAGGCGTGGATTACGGCGACCTCATGAGCGTGATGGACACCCTGCGCTCCGCCGGTTACCTGAAGGTGGGTCTGGTCGGTCTCGAGTCGGCAGTCAAGAAATGATCACGACGCGCCAAAAGCTGACGCGATATGGCGGTAGCCTGGCCGTGGTGCTGGGCGTTCATGCGCTGGCCATCGCGCTGGCCGTGAACTGGACCGCCCGCCCGCCCATCGAATTGCCGCCCCAGGCAATGATGGTCGAGCTGGCGCCGCTTCCCGCCCCGCCACCGCCTGCACCGCCAAAGGTCGTCACACCGCCACAGCCACCGGCCCCGGTAGAGGAACTGCCGATACCGAAACTCGCCGAAGCGCCGAAGGCGGAAATCGCGGTGCCCAAACCGGTCAAACCCAAGCCGAAGCCTCAACCGCCCAAGCCTGTGGAGAAAAAACCGGAACCACCGAAGGAAAAGCCGTCCGAAGCAAAACCGAGCGAAGAACCACCAACGCCGGCACCAACGGAGAAATCCGCTCAGCCCGCTCCTGGGCCATCGGCAGCTCAACTAGCGGCCAAGGCCAGTTGGGAAGGCACCTTGCTGGCGCACCTGCAAAAGTACAAAAAGTACCCGCCCAGTGCACAGGCACGGGGAAAGGAAGGCATTAACCGCCTGCGTTTCGTGGTGGATGCCGAAGGCAACGTCCTGTCATTCGAGCTGGTGGGCGCCTCAGGCACTGCCGATCTGGACAGGGCGACCCTGGACATGATCCGCCGTGCTCAGCCGCTGCCAAAACCTCCGGCCGAGATGCTCAAAAATGGCTCCATCGAAATTGTTGCACCCTTTGTTTACTCGATAGACAAACGCCGACGCTGATTAATGTGGGAGCGGGCTTGCTCGCGATTGCTGCCTGACATCCAACATCATCGTTGACTGTTGCACCGCTATCGCGAGCAAGCTCGCTCCGCCATGCGAAAGGCACCGAAAAGGTGCCTTTCGCCTATCTGGAAACGGCAAACGTGCATTACCCGGTGTCACTCAGCACATACTGTCTGATAACGTGCGTCTATCGATTGCAAGCGTTATGCTTGGCCCGCAACTTCATGGACGCTTGCTATGACTCTTACAGAATTACGCTACATCGTTACCCTCGCCCAAGAGCAGCACTTTGGCCACGCGGCCGAGCGTTGCCACGTCAGCCAGCCGACCCTTTCGGTAGGCGTGAAAAAGCTCGAAGACGAACTCGGTGTGCTGATTTTCGAGCGCAGCAAAAGCGCCGTGCGCCTGACCCCGGTTGGTGAAGGCATCGTGGCCCAGGCACAGAAAGTCCTGGAACAGGCCCAAGGCATTCGCGAACTGGCACAAGCCGGCAAGAACCAGCTGACCGCCCCGCTGAAAGTCGGCGCGATCTACACCGTCGGCCCGTATCTGTTCCCGCACCTGATCCCGCAACTGCACCGGGTTGCCCCGCAGATGCCGTTGTACATCGAAGAAAACTTCACCCACATCCTGCGTGACAAGCTGCGCAACGGCGAGCTCGACGCGATCATCATCGCCCTGCCGTTCAATGAAGCCGACGTCCTGACCCTGCAACTCTACGACGAGCCGTTCTACGTCCTGATGCCGGCGCAGCACCCATGGACGCAAAAAGAATCCATCGACGCCAGCCTGCTCAATGACAAGAGCCTGCTGTTGCTCGGCGAAGGCCACTGCTTCCGCGATCAAGTGCTGGAAGCCTGCCCGACCCTGACCAAAGGTAACGACGGCGCCAAACACACCACCGTGGAATCCAGCTCGCTGGAAACCATCCGCCACATGGTTGCCTCCGGCCTCGGGATTTCGATCCTGCCGCTGTCGGCCGTCGACAGCCATCACTACGCCCCTGGCGTGATCGAAGTTCGGCCGTTGTCGGCGCCGGTACCGTTTCGCACCGTGGCCATCGCCTGGCGTGCGAGCTTCCCGCGCCCGAAAGCCATTGAAATCCTCGCTGACTCCATTCGCCTGTGCTCGGTGGCCAAGCCATCCGCACCGGTGGTGGCCGGCTAAGCAAGCGTCATGACCGAGTTGTCGCAAGTGTCGGTGACGGCACTCAAGGGTGTCGGCGAAGCCATGGCCGAGAAACTGGCCAAGGTCGGCCTGGAAAATCTCCAGGACGTCCTGTTTCACCTGCCATTGCGGTACCAGGATCGCACGCGCGTAGTCCCGATTGGTGCGTTGCGCCCGGGGCAGGACGCCGTGATCGAAGGCACGGTCAGCGGCGCCGACGTGGTCATGGGCCGACGCCGCAGCCTGGTGGTGCGCCTGCAGGACGGCACCGGCGGACTCAGTCTGCGCTTCTACCATTTCAGCAACGCCCAGAAAGAAGGCCTCAAGCGCGGCACGCGAATTCGCTGCTACGGCGAAGCGCGACCCGGTGCGTCGGGTCTGGAAATCTACCACCCGGAATACCGCGCCATTTCCGGCGACGAGCCGCCGCCGGTGGACGAAACCCTGACGCCGGTGTACCCGCTCACCGAAGGCCTGACGCAACAGCGCTTGCGCCAACTGTGCATGCAGACCCTGACGTTACTCGGCCCCACCAGCCTGCCCGACTGGCTGCCGACCGAACTCGCCCGCGACTATCAATTGGCACCGCTGGCCGATGCGATCCGCTACCTGCATCATCCGCCGGCCGATGCCGATGTCGACGAACTCGCCCTCGGCCACCACTGGGCCCAGCACCGCCTGGCCTTCGAAGAACTGCTGACCCATCAACTGTCCCAGCAACGCCTGCGCGAGAGCATGCGTTCGCTGCGCGCACCGGCCATGCCCAAAGCCACGAAGCTACCGGCCCAATACCTGGCCAACCTCGGCTTCAGCCCCACGGGTGCACAGCAGCGGGTGGGCAACGAAATCGCCTACGACCTCAGTCAACACGAGCCGATGCTGCGCTTGATTCAAGGTGACGTCGGCGCGGGCAAGACCGTGGTCGCGGCGCTGGCTGCATTGCAAGCATTGGAGGCTGGTTATCAGGTCGCTCTGATGGCGCCCACCGAAATTCTCGCCGAGCAGCACTTCATCACCTTCAAGCGCTGGCTAGAACCCTTGGGCATCGAAGTCGCGTGGCTGGCCGGCAAGCTCAAGGGCAAAAACCGCGTGGCCGCGCTGGAGCAAATCGCCAATGGCACGCCGATGGTGGTCGGCACCCATGCGCTGTTTCAGGACGAGGTGCAGTTCAAGAACCTGGCACTGGTGATCATCGACGAGCAACACCGCTTTGGTGTGCAACAGCGCCTGGCGTTACGCCAGAAAGGCGTCGGCGGGCGCATGTGCCCGCATCAGCTGATCATGACTGCGACACCTATCCCGCGCACGCTGGCCATGAGTGCCTACGCCGACCTCGACACCTCGATCCTCGACGAATTGCCGCCCGGCCGAACCCCGGTGAACACGGTGCTGATCACCGACACCCGACGCGTCGAAGTCATCGAACGGGTGCGCGGCGCCTGTGCCGAAGGTCGACAGGCCTATTGGGTGTGCACGCTGATCGAAGAGTCGGAAGAGCTGACCTGCCAGGCCGCCGAAACCACTTATGAAGACCTCACCGCCGCGCTCGGCGAGCTGAAAGTCGGGCTGATTCACGGGCGCATGAAGCCTGCCGAAAAAGCAGCCGTGATGGCCGAGTTCAAGGCCGGTAACCTGCAACTGCTGGTCGCCACTACCGTGATCGAAGTGGGCGTTGACGTGCCCAACGCCAGCCTGATGATCATCGAAAACCCGGAACGTCTTGGCCTGGCGCAACTGCACCAGTTGCGCGGTCGCGTCGGGCGGGGCAGCGCCGTCAGCCATTGCGTATTGCTCTACCATCCACCGCTGTCGCAGATCGGACGCCAGCGACTGGGCATCATGCGCGAAACCAATGACGGATTCGTCATCGCCGAAAAAGACCTCGAACTGCGCGGCCCCGGTGAAATGCTCGGCACGCGGCAGACCGGCCTGCTTCAATTCAAAGTCGCCGACCTGATGCGCGATGCCGACCTGCTGCCGGCGGTGCGCGATGCCGCTCAGGCCTTGCTCGAACGCTGGCCCGATCACGTCAGCCCATTACTTGATCGTTGGTTGCGTCATGGGCAGCAATACGGCCAAGTGTGAGCACCGTCTCAGTTTCTGAGCGATGGGTTCGAGCAAGCTGGTTATACTCCTGCCATTGTTTTAAAACGGATACAGACCATGACCGAAGTTGCCCTCGCACCCGCTACCCCGCACGCGCCGTCGGTCATTCGGCTGTTGCTGGGCAAAATGAGCATTGCCTACAAGGAAGTCCTCGACCACCACGGTCTGAACCCCGCGCGCAAAGTTCAAGCTGCGCTGCTTGATGACGCCGTCGGTGCGCTGATGGTGTTGTTCCCGCAAAGCCAATTGCTGGACCTCAATCGCCTCACCGAACTCACCGGCCGCCGCCTCACTGCGGTGCCGACCGAGCGCCTGGAAAAGATGCTCGGCAAACATAACCTGAGCCTGTTGCCCGGCCTGCCGGCACTGACCAGCTCACCGTGCCTGTACGACGAAAGCCTGCTGCATGAGCCGATCGTGCTGGTCAACTCCGGTGAGCCTGGCGTACTGCTGGAAATCACCAGCGAAGCCTTCAAATCCATGCTGAGTAAAGCCAGCGCCGCTAACTTCGGCGAAGCGCTGACCAGCATCCGCCCGAACCTCGACCGCCCCGACGACGACCGCGAGGAAATCACCCAGGCCGTCCAAGCGTTCACCGCGCGGCGCATCCAGCAACGCCTGGAAGCGACCATCGAGATTCCGCCGCTGGCCGAGACCGCGCAAAAGATCATCAAACTGCGCGTCGACCCCAACGCTACCATCGACGACATCACCGGCGTGGTCGAGACTGACCCGGCGCTGGCGGCGCAAGTGGTGAGCTGGGCGGCGTCGCCGTACTACGCTTCGCCGGGCAAGATCCGTTCGGTGGAAGACGCCATCGTGCGCGTGCTGGGTTTTGACCTGGTGATCAACCTGGCGCTGGGCCTGGCCCTGGGCAAAACCCTGAGCCTGCCCAAGGATCACCCGCAACACAGCACGCCATACTGGCAGCAATCGATCTACACCGCCGCCGTCATCGAAGGACTGACCCGCGCCATGCCGCGCGCCCAGCGTCCGGAAGCCGGCCTGACCTATCTGGCCGGCCTGCTGCACAACTTCGGCTACCTGCTGCTGGCCCACGTGTTCCCGCCGCACTTCTCGCTGATCTGTCGCCACCTGGAGGTCAACCCGCATCTGTGCCACAGCTACATCGAGCAACACTTGCTGGGCATCAGCCGCGAACAGATCGGCGCATGGCTGATGCGTTACTGGGACATGCCCGATGAACTGGCCACCGCGCTGCGCTTCCAGCACGACCCCCATTACGACGGCGACTACGCCGAGTACCCGAACCTGGTGTGCCTGAGCGTGCGCTTGCTGCGTAGCCGCGGCATTGGTTCCGGCCCCGACGAAGACATCCCCGATGCCCTGCTCGAACGCCTGGGCCTGACCCGCGACAAGGCCGACGACGTGGTCAGCAAAGTCCTTGAAGCCGAAGTATTGCTGCGCGAACTCGCTTCGCAATTCACTCAGGGCTGAAAGCATCGCGGGCAAGCCACGCCCCCACAGGATTTAGGTGATCCCTGTGGGAGCGGGCTTGCCCGCGATGAATCCAACCCGGTTTAACTGACCCATTCAAACCTTGGCGACAGTTTTCGCCTTCTTCGGCTTCAAATACTTGGTCAACCCCTGGAACCAGATCACCAGCGCCGGGTTGCCCTTGATCTGAATCGACTTGTCCTGAATACCCGTCATGAACGCCAACTGCTTGTTCTTCGCCTGCATCGTGGCAAAGCCATACGCCGCGTCTTTAAAGGCAATGGCAAACGCAGGCTCGGCATACACACCGGCCTTGCTGGTAATGCGCTGATCCTTCACCCGGAAATGCCGCGCCACTTTCCCGTCCAGGGTCTGCAGCTGAAACACCAACTCCTTGTCGCCCAACTGCTGCTGAAACGCAGGATTGGTCCGACTGGCCTTGCCCATCAACAAACCCAGCATCCACAGCAGAAAACGAAATTTCATGCGCAAGCCTCAAAAAGAAAATGAACGGCCGGGGCAGTTTAACGGCTTCAAGCCATAACGCCAGTATCCAGTTTCATTAGGAGGAGATCATAACCATTAGCGGCACGATGACTACCAAGTCACAATTATTAAAGCCTTCTGCCAGACCACTCGCCACGTCATTCCCACACCAAACGAAACACATTCTGTAGGAGCCGGCTTGCCGGCGATGACCTCACGTGCGCCGCGTTTATCCAGTCCACACGCGTTATCGTTAACGACCATCGCGAGCAAGCTCGCCCCTACAGGTGATGTGTTATCAATTTCCGGGATGGCGCGAAAACCAAAAAAATGGGCACCCAACCTGGTTGGCGTGCCCATTCTTTGTTCGGCTCCCCTGCTACGCAGGGTATGGCGACGGATTACGGATTGACGCTGTCTTTCAACGATTTGCCTGGCTTGAACGCAACGGTGTTGCTGGCCTTGATTTTGACGGGCTCACCGGTTTGCGGGTTTTTGCCGGTGCGGGCGCCGCGGTGGCGTTGCAGGAAGGTGCCGAAACCTACCAGCGTGACGCTGTCTTTGCGGTGCAGGGCGCCGGTGATTTCTTCGAGAACGGCGTTGAGAACGCGGTTGGCCTGCTCTTTGGTGAGGTCTGCTTTTTCAGCAATTGCTGCGGCGAGTTCTGGTTTACGCATATTAGTGAAGCCCCTTTGACGGTTTTTTGTTGTTATGTCCGTGCTGCTCTCTGCGGAGCAGCGCCCAAAGCGCCGCAGGTGCTCTACTCTGCGGCAGACGGGAGTGAGGATGGCACGCAGCGAGGAGCCGCGCCAGTGTCGGCGCGGCCAATGTATGGGCAAAAGGGGGGTGATTCCGACAGAACGACCGGTATTTACGCCAGCAGCGCCGGAAGTTCTTTGTTCAGGGCCAGTTTTTCCGTCACCGCCGCGCCTGTCAGGGCATAACCGAGCAGTTTGCCGCCGGCATCGCGGCATAACACCTTGATGTCGGCGCCCTGCCCTTCGACGGTCCAAACGCCCTCCGTGCCGCGTGGCGGCGGGGACACCACCAATGGGCACACCGGGGTTTTGACGGTGATGGGCATCGGGCCATAAGTGACCGTCGTCGGGTTGCCGGCGAGGGTCTGGGCCAGCGCTCTCGCACAGCTCATCAGGGGCATTACGTACAACAGGTTCAGCCCATCGACCTCGGCACAGTCGCCCAGGGCGTAGATGTTGGCGTGGGAAGTTTGCAGGTGGCGGTTGACCACGATGCCGCGATTGACTTGCACGCCGGCAGCGGCGGCCAGGTCGATGCGCGGACGCAGGCCAATGGCCGACACGACCACGTCGCACGGGATCACCTGGCCATCGGACAGGTGCGCCTCCAGCCCATCAGCGACGCGCTGCAGGCGATTGAGCACCGGCCCGAGGTGGAAGCGTGCGCCGAGGCTTTCCAGCCCGGCCTGCACCGCCGCAGCCGCCGCCGGGTGCAGCAGGGTCGGCATGACTTGTTCGCACGGCGCCACCAGTTGCACCTCGTAGCCGCCCAGACTGAGGTCATTGGCGAACTCGCAGCCGATCAGGCCGGCGCCGAGCAACAACACCCGACGCTTGCCGGCCGCTGCGGCGCGAAAGCGTGCGTAGTCTTCGAGGTCGTTGATCGGGAATACGCAGTCCGCCGCATCACCTTCGATGGGCACGCGCACGGTTTCTGCGCCCCAGGCCAGGATCAGGTCACGGTAGTACACCGCTTCTTCGCCGATCCACAGGCGCTTGTGGCCCGGGTCGATACCACTGATGCGCGTGTGGGTGCGCACTTCGGCTTTCAACTGCTCGGCCATGGTGCCGGGTTCTGCCATGCTCAGGCCATCGGCGTCTTTGTTTTTGCCGAAACCGGTGGAGAGCATCGGCTTGGAGTAGGAGCGCCCGTCATCGGCGGTAATCAGCAGCAGCGGGGTTTCGCCATCGAGTTTGCGAAACTCGCGGGCCAGGTTGTAGCCCGCCAGTCCGGTGCCGACGATCACGACAGGTGCGTTCATTCCTTACTCCTTCCAGGTGTCTTAGTTGATTTCGATCATTTCGAAATCCATTTTGCCGACGCCGCAATCCGGGCACAGCCAGTCTTCGGGCACGTCCTGCCACAAGGTGCCCGGCGCGATGCCGTCATCCGGCCAGCCGTCGGCTTCGTTGTAGATCAGGCCGCAGACCACACATTGCCACTTTTTCATTCAGGTACTTCCTCAGGATTCAGGCTTTTACCGGCGCGAACGGTCGATGGTTGCAGCGCTGCCGTCCGGCTCAGGGCGTTTTGTACTGATGGGGCCGCGCAGATGCAAGCCTGTTCGGCGCAACGGGCGGCCAGATCACTCAAATTCATGAGCCGACATGTTAAGCTCGCCGCCTCCTTTGCTGCCAATAATGACTCACTGTGCCGCACTCAAAATCCGCTTGCCCGGCCCCGCTCTGGCTTCCTCAAAGCCAACTGACGCCCCTCCCCGATACGTCTACCCTCGACTGGCTATTCGACGAAGGTTCGCTGACCCGCCGCCTGACCCGTTTGTCGAATGACGGCTTCAGCGTCACGCCGCTGTTCGAAGGCTGGCAGACCCTGCGCGCCGACGAATGCGCCGCGCTGGATCTGGCCGACGGCAGTGAGGGCTGGGTTCGCGAGGTGTACCTGCGCGGTCACGGCGAGGCGTGGGTGTTTGCCCGCAGCGTGGCCTCGCGCAGTGCATTGCAGGGCGACGGCTTGCACATGGACGAATTGGGCAGCCGCTCCCTGGGCGAATTGCTGTTTTGCGATCACGCCTTCCAGCGCCGGGCCATCGAGGTTTGCCACTATCCTCAAGCGTGGCTGCCGAACGAGGTCCAGTCGCCTGAGCTATGGGGCCGCCGCTCACGGTTCGACCGTGGCACCTTGAGCGTGCTGGTGGCCGAGATTTTCCTGCCGACCCTGTGGAACGCCGCCCGCGCCCATCCGGAGAATTGCTGATGTACCAGAGCCTGCTCAAGTCCCTGAACCGCTTGAACCCACGGGCCTGGGATTTCATTCAGCTGACGCGCATGGACAAGCCAATCGGCATCTATCTGTTGCTGTGGCCAACGTTGTGGGCACTGTGGATTGCCGGCAAGGGCTCGCCGTCGCTGGCCAACATCGTGATTTTCGTCCTTGGCGTGGTGTTGACTCGCGCCGGTGGCTGCGTGATCAACGATTGGGCCGACCGCAAGGTCGATGGCCATGTGAAACGCACCGCACAGCGCCCACTGGCGAGCGGCAAGATCAGCTCCAAGGAAGCGTTGGTGTTCTTTGCGCTGCTGATGGGGGTGAGTTTCCTGCTGGTGCTGTGCACCAATGCGACCACGATCTGGCTGTCACTTGGCGGCCTGGCGCTGGCCTTCACTTACCCGTTCATGAAGCGCTACACCTATTACCCGCAGGTGGTGTTGGGCGCGGCGTTTTCCTGGGGCATGCCGATGGCATTCACCGCCGAAACCGGTGATTTGCCGGCAGCGGCGTGGCTGCTCTACATCGCCAACCTGATGTGGACAGTGGGCTACGACACCTATTACGCAATGACCGACCGCGACGACGATCTGAAGATCGGCGTGAAGTCCACGGCGATACTGTTTGGCGAAGCGGACCGGGTGATCATCCTGACCCTGCAAGGATTGGCGCTGGGTTGTCTGTTGCTGGCGGGTTCGAAATTCGAGCTCGGTGGCTGGTTCCACCTCGGGTTGGCGGTGGCGGCAGCCTGCTTCGCCTGGGAGTTCTGGTACACCCGCGACAAGGACCGGATGCGCTGTTTCAAGGCGTTTTTGCACAACCACTGGGCCGGGCTGGCGATTTTCGTCGGGATCGTGCTGGATTACGGGTTGCGCTGAGACAGGATTGATATCGCCCCCGCAGAGCATTCATGCGGGGGCGGATCACGTTGGTTACTTCTGCGACTGGTGAACGACGTGCCAGACGTCTTTCATGCCGTCACCCTTCATTTCTCCAGGTTTTTCGTCCTTCACAAAGGTGTACAGCGGCTTACCGTCATACGCCCACTGCATCATGCCGTCATCGCGCTTGATGAGCGTGAATTTGCCATCGGCCTTGGCGCCGGCCGGAGCCATCATGGGTGGCCAATTCTTCGCGCAGTCACCATTACACATCGACTTGCCGCCTGAGTCCTTATCGAACGTGTATACGGTCATGCCTTTATGGTCGACCATCAT
>Ga0302167_10001078_pt1 | contig 12266 bp, 10 predicted proteins | sample I_Fen_N1_1_FD_193496 | JGI IMG/M metagenome (GOLD analysis project Ga0302167, IMG submission 193496) | Peat permafrost microbial communities from Stordalen Mire near Abisko, Sweden - I_Fen_N1_1 | ecosystem: Environmental > Terrestrial > Soil > Wetlands > Permafrost | place: Sweden: Abisko...
TGGTTCTGCGGCAACAACTCGCAGCAGCTATGCAGTAAATGCAGCACTTCCAGCGCAAGATCGGGCTCCCAGGCGTTCAGGCCTGAGTCCTGTAATGTTTGGTCCAGCGTTTCGAGTTGGGTCTTGGCCAGTTCGTATTTCTTGGCCATGAAGCACAGCCGCGCGAGGGCGAACTGCCAGAAAAACCGGACACGCCCGCCCTGGGCGCTTTGCAGGCCCTGCTTGAGGATTTGCACGGCAGCCTTGAGGCCGTCCTTGCGCAAAATCGGCAGGACTTCTTCGAGGGCCAGTTCCCACGCCGGCTGCGTATCAGCGACTTCGACCTTGCGCGGCGCGCTGGCGGTTTGCAGGTGCGGCATGACGTGGGCGCTGATCCAGGCGCGCGTGGCCGGATCGGCGAACGGCGCGCCATCGTGGTAACGCAATTCAATGATGCCGGGCAGGCGCTGAATCAACAGCGCGAAGTGGATTTCCACTTCGCGCATCGCCATTTCGGCGTTCAGGGAATGAAGGCATTCCCAGGCCATTCGCTGGCCATCGAACCAGAACGGCGCCTTCGCCAGGCTCGCCTCCAGTTCCACCAGCAGGTCGGCGTATTTCGCTTGGTCGAAACGGTCCTGATAGGCCTTGAGCTTGTCTGCCGGCAAGCCGCGCAGCACGGTGATTTGCTCGGCGTTACGCTCGGGGACGGCGTCGATGGGTAACCACAGCAACGTGCGATTGAGGCGCAAGGCGCGCAGGTCGGTGGCTTTCTGCTTGAGCCACCAGGCACACAACGGCCGCGCGCTTTCCTGCTGGGCGCGCAGCGCTTTGTGGGCTTCTTTTTCGTTATCGATCGGTGCGCCGGGGGTGAACAGCTGCGTGGCGGCTTGTTTGACCTGGGCGACGGCGGCGCCGACCACTCCGGGTTCCGGCTGGTTGTCGGCAGCGCGCTGGACCATGTTTTTCAGGCGGCGAGAGATCGGCAGCAGCAGCGGCGCGTCGTCGCCCAAGTGCTCGGTGCAAACGGCATCGAGGCCTTCAAGGTGCTCGACCAGCCGCCGGAACATCGGCAACTGCTCTTTGATCGCGATGTTTTCGGTCAGCACCTGCTCAAGACGCGGCACCAGCCAACTGATTGCGGCGGAGCGGGTTCGGGCCTTGTTCGGGTGGACTTCGGCCCAGTGATTTTCCGATAAATGATGCAGCAAACCGAGGCCGGCCAGCAGTCCTTGAAACGATTCACGCTGGTACAACGCCCAGGTCAGCCAGGCGCCAACGCGCAAATCCTTGGACTGGGTACGCAGCAGGTTTTCACTGTTTTCACGGATTTTCAGCCAATCGATCTGACCGCTTTCGTGCATGGACGAGGCTTTCGCCAGCTCACTTTCCAGGGCTTCATATTCGCTCGAAAAGCGAACGTCCTCGCCCGCGAAATTCTCTTTGGAAACAGAGACTTTTGCGAGGTCGAGATAATGCGCGGAAAGTTTGCTTGAGTAGGACATCCATGGCCTTTATTTAGGATTACGGTCATACGCCAAAAGAACATTTCAGCGGCGCGGGACAGTATCAAAGAGCTGCGATGAGTCTCATCCAATTGAGTTCGTGCTCTTTCAAGTGCGCGCATCGTACTCACGATGATGGCCACTAGCAAGCATCTGATTAAACAAGAAGACAAACAGTTGTTTATTGCCCATCGGAGATATCCCTATATGTGTAGGGGGATCCCCTGATGTCGTTTTAATATTCAAGTTTTCATGTTATGCCTCTGAAACCATTGAGTTAGAGCGTCTGGATGACCATTGCGCAGATTATCTCGCTGCCAGCACTCAGCAGAAGGTGTGCAGCATGCCGATATTTGGCAAGGATGAATGTAGGAAAACTCCGAAATGTTTCCGGATCTTAAAAAAAGAGCGATCAGACAAAGGATTCGCAAAAAAGTGCCATCGAAGCGATAGCACTTTCAATTGGAGCAGATACTCAAGTTCGCCAATATACCGGGGTATTGCATGAACTTTGCAGACAGCTTCAACGCAATATTCTGAAGTACAGAAGTTTCGGACAGCGCTTCCGGCTGCGTCCTACATCCACCCTATTGATGCTTTGTTAGCGTGCAAGTGTCTACGCAGACCAAACACGTCTCTGAAAGCGCAGTTTCTCCGTTCTCAGCTTAAGGATGAGCTAAAAAAGCAAAAGGATAAGCGCTTGGCTAGATAAGCAGGAGCAACGCCTCATGCGCGGCGTTTGTCCGTTGGATTCAAGCGCTGCACCTCGGCAAAAATCTCAGTAATCGGGCGTCGCGGCTGACGTTTTTGAAGGGCGCGGACCTGTGCGCTCATGCGCAGCAGTTCTTCGCTGGGCTTCGCCCATTGTTCCTTCGGCAACGGTTCCGACCATTGGCGCATCACTTCGGTCAAGGCGTGCGGACCCAGTTTCTGTAGGCGGCGGACTTCCCACTCGGTCAGGTGGTTGGGAATCGTCCACAACGTCATGACGTGGTACAGGTACCAGAAGAAGCCGGACACTCGACCACGTTGGCCGTCGCGGATTTGCTGATGCATGCGCGCCCGGGCGTTGTGGAAGGTGTGCAGGCCTTCGTGGGGCGGGTCGTCGGGGCCTTGCAGGTCTAGCGGGGCCTGGATGGATTTGAGGTCGTGGATTTCGTATTCCATGTAGCCGCGGATGGCTTCCCAGTGGCTGATGGCCAGGGAAAGACCGAAGCAGGGAAACTCGACGCTGGTCAGGGTCTCGCCGTGCTGGAAGCCGATGCCCATGCCGTATTGGCGGTGGATGCCGTATTGGGTCGCGCCCTGGGCTTCAATGACCCAGGCCGAGAGGGATTCCCAGGGGACGAAGACGGGGTCGGTGGCGTCTTCGGGCATGAAGCAGACTTCGCGGCGTTGGCGGTTGAAGCGGGTGGGGATGATTTGGAGGCGTTTTTTGTGGTTGTGGTGCCACACGCCGAGGCCGATGAGTAGGGTTACAAAGCCGGTTACCAAGGCAAGCCCATAGGTTTCATGGAAGATCCCCTCTATGGCGTGAGAAATATCGTCCCACCCCATGCCGAACACGAAAAACATGAAGCCGCCGATTAGCGGAAATAGAAATGCAATCGAGAAGGCACCGCTGAATGGTCCCCCTAATGTCATCTGCCACATAAAGACTTGCGGTGATCCCAACCCGAAGTCCATGTACACCTCATTTAACTCCCCAATATGCGGACCATGCGGCGGCAACGCTGTCGGCAATGGCAACGGCGCGAGATAAGTGATTTTCCCGCTGGGAAACGGCTCGACATCGCCGGCTCTGCGGGATTGCCCGAGCTGCGGGGGAGACAGAGGTACATCAATCTTGGTGGGCATGGTCGGCCAGCTCCAGCAAATGGGTTTCAACCAGCAACAACGGTGGATGCTCGGTAACGGATTGGCGGGGCAATGCAGGAAAATGGTCCCTACCGCGCGGGTTGAGGTGAATAACGTCAGTCAGCGATTCCCACCCCCCCTTGGCGTTCAAGGTCTGTATGCAGACGGCCAGCTCCAGTTTTTCGGAGGCCGGGATAAATTCGCTGTCAGGATCCACGGGATATTGCAGGCATATCACCAGCCGATCGGGTCCTGTTTGGACGATGCGCAGGCTGTTTGCGACTTCCTCACTAATGACGTCCTTGCGTTCTCGCGGCGTGCCACGGCTGTGGAGAGGAATGGCAATGCGGTGGGCGCCGATCCCCAGACGATGAGCCGGTTGTCCACTCAACGGTGGCTGGAAATCACTGAGCTTAAGCCTTGGCAAAACCAAATGAATGTCGCTGGGCTTGGCTTTTAGCAGGAAGTTTTTCAGCCACGAGTCATGCTCATTCGGGCCAAGTTGTGCGTACGGGGCGTTCAGCAAATAGCCCAAATAGCGCTGGTATTCATCCAGGGTATGGTCGCCACGATGATCGGTGTCCAGACTCCACGGCGTGGTTTTCAGCCATTTATCATGGGCACTGATGTTGTAGCGGTTGTACAGCCAAGTGCCACCCAACTCCAGCACGGTGAATAAGGCGCCGGCCAAATTGAACCGGAAGAATACGGTCGATAGCCTTGTCCCCGCAGCGGCCCAAGCAGCCGTTCTTGCTGCAGCGTTTCTAGCAATCGCTACGGTATAGCCCGCGTGTAAGGTACGACCTAAGCCATAGGCATTGACGGTCGTCATCCCGGCCGCCCCCGCTGTCGCGAGCGCTGCACTATTCTGCGCAGCAGCATTCCCACTACGTGTCGCCTGCTGCCAGTTCTGGTGGTGGTTGATGAGGCTGACCATAGAAGATGCAAAACCAAAAAGGTAAGTAAAGAAACCCAATCCAACATGCATCTTGCCCATCTGCACATGCACATTCTGCAAGGCGTGGTGTTGAAGTCCCGCGACGAGTGCAGCGCTACGCGCCTTCAACGCGGTATCAGCCAGACTCTGCGCCGCAGTGAATCCCGCAGCACCCGTAGCCGCCAGCGCATTGGCAAAGGGAGCCCATGTTCGCTTGTTCCTGGATTGGTTGGTCAGTTCCCTTATAACCGAAACCAAATTCACCCCCTGCACCAAAAACACCAACAACCCCATCCCTTCACTCCGAATCAACTTCCCATTCGGCACCGAGCTAACCCCCAACCGAATATCCTTCAACAAACTCCGCACCTCCAACTGCGGCGCCGGTGGAAACACCACCGTCACCCCCGCCCGAGCCTGCGTTGCGCCGTACAGGCGCGCCGACTGATCCGGCAACTCCGCAATCGGGCTCAGCGCCCCGGCCAACCGGCCTTCCAGTTGCGTCAACTGCCCACGCACCCGCACGATCTCGCCCTGCAACTCCACGGCCCGTGGCGTCTTGTGCCCCGCCCGGTTTTTGTTGTGGGTGATCTGGCTACGTTCACGGGTCAGGGTTTTCAGGTAGTCGCGTTCCCTGAGCATTTCCTTGAGGTTGGTTTGCAACGCCGTGTGTTCCGCTGGGCTGGCGACAGTAAAGGTCACGCCGGTGGTTTTCGCCGCATCGAGGATCCGTCCAGACAGCGCTTTGGGCAGGCGCCGAAACAGTTCGTCGAGGTCAGGGATTTTTTCGCCCGCCAGATCAAAGCCTTCCAGCGCCCGACTCAGCCCCAGGTTCAGCGCCGGGCTAAGACTGTGCTGGGCCGCGTCAGCAACGGCGCGGGTGTGTTCAGGCAGATCGTCTAGCGCCGGCAGGGGCGCTTGTTCGATTTTCTTCAACTCGCCCAACCAGTGCGGCAGGTTGTTGAACACCCCCATACCTGCGTTGAACAGCGTGGCGTATTGCGCGGCCCGCTCCGGCTGAAGACGCAGCGGCAAGGTGTAGAACAGTGGCCGGGTCAGTTCGGGGTGTTTCTCCAGATAAGCGAGGAGGATTTCGCTCGCGTGATCGCTGCGGCAGATGTCCTTGAGGCAGGCGTATTCGGCGCTGAAGGCCTGGTGGAGTTGCCGTTGATCCTGCGCGTCGTAGTACCAGGCCGAGCGATGGAAACGACCGGCACCCACCAGCATCGTGCGGTCGGCGGTGATGCGCTCGAGCAAGCGGTTCCAGCGGCCAAGGTCGTCGCGATGCTGAAACAGCGCGCTGTCCATGGCCGGCCGGTCGATGAAATCATTGACCCCGCGTTTGCCACTGAAACTGGAGCCTTCGAGCACATCGACGATGCGTTTGTTTTGCTCTTGGCCGAGTTTTACCAAGGTATCGAGGTGACGCTCGACGAATTCGTCGGGGGCGACCTTGAAATGTTGGCGAGCGTAGTAACGCCGGTCTGCCTCGTCACTGGCGCGGCTGTGGGCGGTGAAGTCGGGGGTGGCGCCCTGATACTTGGCGAGTTGGAACGCTTCGGCATGCGCTTCTTTGCGCAGCTGCACCAGTTCCGGGGGCACGGGAGCGCCCAGCGACTCGACCTTGCCACCCTTGTTCAGGTAATCCAGCAACGCTTTGCGGGTCTGCTCCCGATCCGGTTCGGGCAACTGTTCCAGATCGACAAAAAGTGCCTGGACTCGCGGATCGTCGCTGGCGTCGGCCAGATTGCCGATATCCGCAGGACTGAGCTGGCTCAGGGATTCGATATAACAGGCCAGCAGGTAATCGCGTTCGTTGTGGGCGGCATTGCTCCAGTCGTCGACCCAGCCGACCACGGCGTCCTGATATTCGGCCAGATCACGCAATACACCGAGGTCGTCGTGCACCACAAGGAACAGCGTGTCGTCCTGATAAGCCGGGCGCACCCGCCCGAGAAACTCGCCGATGTGCGACTCGCGAAAGCGCTGCGGTTGCTCCCACAAATAGGGTTCACGCTCGTGCTCGGGGGCATCTCTGACGTGCACGGTCGGCAATAGAACGGCGTCCGGCGGCGACTCGGTTTCCTGTTCCGCGCGGTCTTGTTCTGCCTGCACCTGCCGTGCCGGATCGGTCGCAATCTCTGCCAGCCATTGTTTGCCTTGCTCGACCGTCAGCAGGTGTTCGCCGCCAGTTTCGCAATTCACCGGGCCGAGTTCGACGACCTGCATGAAGTGCTCGCGTTCGGCACGGCTGTCGAGCACCTGCGCGCATTTGGCCGCCGTCCACTGCACCTCGGCGAACGTCACGTGCAAGGTGCTGCGCCTGGAAAACACCAGCGCCGGACGCTCCTCGATAGGCGTTCGCTGATCGATGTCGACCTTGGCGCCCGTGTGCAGCAACGCGCTCACCAGCCCGTCGCGCACCTGGTACTCGTGCAAGTGGCCGGTGACGCTGTCGATCACGTACAACCAGCCATCGCGCAGCATGCGAATGCCCAGCGGGCGGGTCGTCAGGGCATACGGCAGTTTCAGTTCGGCACTCGGGTCGAGTGGCTTTTCCACCAGTCCGTAACGCAAGGGCAGCAGCTGCACGTGGGGTTGGCGCAAGGGACAAGCACCGGGAGAGCCGATGGCGGTTTTGGACGCCGCCGCCGCGGCGAGGTTGGCAGGGTGGGTCATGGGCGCCCCCGTTGGCTGGCCCAGTGCCGGGCCAGTTCAGCGGCCAGCACCATGCGCTCGCCGGGGGATTGCAGCGATTGTGTATGGAGCGCTGGGGTGATGCGCGCGGGCTGATTGAGCACCTGAATGTCGCAGGAAAAATCAGCGTCGCGTCTGAAAATGACTGGGTTGGCAGCACTGAGCATCCACATGTCCCTGTGTCTTTTAAAGACACGGGACTTTGCGTGGATCTACCCATTGGCGCAGTCAGACGAATCGATATTTAGCGTAGGACGCGTCCGTTAAGCCGAACGGTTGTCGAATATCGTTTCTTGCCAACATTTCCGATTGTTAAACGCCACCCGACAGCATTTGTTTAAAACGCCTCAAGGTTACGTCCTGCAAGCTACAACACCTTGCGCCGTTGCCTACGGCTACGCCAGAATCCGCCGGCTTGTGCGCCTTGGGGCCGGTCGGTAACTTGGTTCCTGTCACTGATCCTCAGTGGACGGGTTTAGTCGCCCGCTGGTAATTGAAGTTGCACAAGCTTCCGTCAGACAGGTATCTCATACCTGCATTTGATGGTGGCTGTGCGCAGGGCACCCTCGGGTGCGCCGGCTTCTTCAATTCCCCGGTCCGACTAACCTGCGTACAGCTGCCACCCCTCCGTTTAGTCGGCGAAGTGGTGTCAGCATCATTCATGGAATTGAAGATCATGTTCAAAGTGACACCCAACCCACCGGACACCGATCCGGTCTCACCCTACGAAAGCCCCGATTCAAAAAAGCTGAACGACGCCGCCGAGCGCGCCCTCGACCATCACTTCCCGCCAACCAAACCGAAACAATCCAAACGCAACGGTCAGCTCTTCAGCGTTTGCCCCGACATCAACACGGACGCCCTGCTCGCCAACGCGTCGGAAGACTCTCGTTCCATCAGCGCCATCGCCGCCGACCTCGCCGACAATGTGGACGGCCCACAACGCTCTGTAGCCCTGGCGCTCAGCCGCATGGCCGATGGCGTGCATTTGTTGGTAGAGCGTGCGCTGGATGACCTCGACGAGCCGGAAATGGCGGCGATCCTCTCCAGGAGACAGAGCCGAGTTAGCTAATCCGCCAGCCATAAAAAAATGGGCACCTAACCTCGTTGGCGTGCCCATTTTTTATCCCGCTCACCCGCTGTGCGGGCGTCGGTGCGTGTTACGGATTAACGCTGTCTTTCAACGATTTGCCTGGCTTGAACGCAACAGTGTTGCTGGCCTTGATTTTGACGGGCTCACCGGTTTGCGGGTTTTTGCCGGTACGGGCACCGCGGTGGCGTTGCAGGAAGGTGCCGAAGCCCACCAGCGTGACGCTGTCCTTGCGATGCAGAGCGCCGGTGATTTCTTCGAGAACGGCGTTGAGAACGCGGTTGGCCTGCTCTTTGGTGAGGTCTGCTTTTTCAGCAATTGCAGCGGCGAGTTCTGGTTTACGCATATTAGTGAAGCCCCTTTGACGGTTTTTTGTTGTTATGTCCGTGCTGCTCTCTGTGGAGCAGCGCCCAAAGCGCCGCAGGTGCTCTACTCTGCGGCAGACGGGAGTGAGGATGGCACGCAAGACAGAGCCGCGCCAGTCTCGGCGCGTGCTTTGTAAGGGCAAAAGAGGGGTGATTCCGACAGAACGACCGGTATTTACGCCAGCAGTGCCGGAAGCTCTTTGTTGAGGGCCAGTTTTTCCATCACGGCCGTGCCGGTCAGGGCATAACCGAGCAGTTTTCCGCTGGCATCGCGGCATAACACCTTGATGTCGCCACCCTGCCCTTCGACCGTCCAGACGCCCTCGCTGCCCCTTGGTGGCGGTGAAACCACCAACGGGCACACCGGGGTTTTCACGGTAATCGGCATCGGGCCGTAGTTCACGGGTGTAGGGTTTCCGGCGAGGGTCTGGGCCAGCGCCCTCGCACAGCTCATCAAGGGCATGACGTACAGTAAGTTCAGCCCATCGACCTCGGCGCAGTCGCCCAGCGCGTAGATATTGTCATGGGAGGTTTTCAGGTGACGGTCGACCACCACGCCACGGTTGACCTGCACACCCGCCGCCGCTGCCAGATCGATACGCGGACGCAGGCCAATGGCCGACACGACGACGTCGCAAGGGATCACCTGGCCATCGGACAGATGCGCTTCCAGGCCATCCGCCACGCGCTGCAAGCGATTGAGCACCGGCCCGAGATGGAAGCGCGCGCCGAGGCTTTCCAGCCCGGCCTGAACAGCAGCCGCCGCAGCCGGGTGCAACAGGGTCGGCATGACCTGCTCGCACGGTGCAACCAGTTGCACCTCGTAGCCGCCCAGGCTCAGGTCATTGGCGAACTCGCAGCCAATCAGGCCGGCACCGAGCAACAGCACCCGACGTTTGCCGGCCGCCGCCGCACGAAAGCGCGCGTAATCTTCCAGATCGTTGATCGGGAACACGCAATCCGCCGCGTCACCTTCGATGGGCACGCGCACGGTTTCCGCGCCCCAGGCCAGAATCAGGTCACGGTAAATCACCGCTTCTTCACCAATCCACAGCCGTTTGTGGCCCGGATCGATGCCGCTGATGCGCGTGTGGGTGCGCACTTCGGCCTTCAACTGTTCAGCCATTGCGCCGGGTTCGGCCATGCTCAGGCCGTCGGCGTCTTTGTTTTTGCCGAAACCGGTGGAGAGCATCGGCTTGGAGTAGGAACGTCCGTCATCGGCGGTAATCAACAGCAACGGGGTTTCGCTGTCGAGTTTGCGAAACTCCCGGGCCAGGTTATAGCCCGCCAGCCCGGTACCGACGATGACGACAGGTGCGTTCATTCCTTACTCCTCTTTTTGTCTTAGTTGATTTCAATCATTTCGAAATCCATTTTGGAGACGCCGCAGTCCGGGCACAGCCAGTCTGCCGGAACGTCTTCCCAACGGGTGCCCGGCGCTATGTTGTCATCCGGCCAGCCGTCGGCTTCGTTGTAGATCAGGCCGCAGACGATACATTGCCACTTTTTCATTCAGTTGTTTCCTCAGGATTCAGGCGTATTGCCGGCTCGAACGGTCGATGGTTGCAGCGTTGCCGTCCGGCTCAGGGCGTTTTGTACTGATCGGGCTCGCCGGATGCAAGCGTGTTCGGCGCAACGGCGGCCCGGATCAATCAACATCGCCGGCTGACATGGTAAGCTCGCCGCCTCATTTGCTGCCAATAATGACTCACTGTGCCGCACTCAAACGCCCCGCTGTGGCTCCCCCAAAGCCAACTCACGCCCCTCCCCGACGCCTCTATCCTCGACTGGCTGTTCGACGAAGGCTCCCTGACCCGACGGTTGATCCGTTTGTCGAATGACCGCTTCAGCGTCACGCCGCTGTTCGAAGGCTGGCAACCGCTGCGCGCCGACGAATGTGTCGCACTCGATCTGGCCGAAGGCAGCGAAGGCTGGGTGCGCGAGGTGTATTTGCGCGGTCACGGCGAGGCGTGGGTGTTTGCCCGCAGCGTCGCGGCTCGCAGCGCGTTGCAGGGCGACGGATTGCACATGGACGAACTGGGCAGCCGTTCCCTGGGGGAATTGCTGTTTTGCGATCAAGCGTTCCAGCGTCGCGCTATCGAGGTGTGTCACTACCCTCAAGCGTGGTTGCCGATGGAGTGCCGGACACCGGAACTGTGGGGCCGACGCTCGCGTTTCGACCGTGGCGCCCTGAGCGTGCTGGTGGCCGAAATCTTCCTGCCGACCTTGTGGAACGCCACCCGCGCCCATCCGGAGAACTGCTGATGTACCAGAGCTTGCTCAAGTCCTTGAATCGCTTGAACCCTCGGGCCTGGGATTTCATTCAACTGACGCGCATGGACAAACCGATCGGCATTTATCTGCTGCTGTGGCCGACGTTGTGGGCGCTGTGGATTGCCGGGAAAGGCTCGCCGTCGCTGGCCAACGTGGTGATTTTTGTCTTGGGTGTGATCCTGACTCGCGCCGGTGGTTGCGTGATCAATGACTGGGCGGATCGCAAGGTCGATGGCCACGTGAAGCGCACGGAACAACGCCCCTTGGTCAGCGGCAGGATCAGTTCCAAAGAAGCCCTGGTGTTTTTCGCGCTGCTGATGGGCGTGAGCTTTTTGCTGGTGCTGTGCACGAATGCGGCGACGGTCTGGTTGTCGTTCGGCGGTTTGGCACTGGCCTTCAGTTACCCGTTCATGAAGCGCTACACCTATTACCCGCAGGTGGTGCTGGGCGCGGCGTTTTCCTGGGGGATGCCGATGGCGTTCACCGCCGAAACCGGTGAATTGCCGGCGGCAGCGTGGTTGCTGTGGATCGCCAACCTGCTGTGGACCGTGGGTTACGACACGTATTACGCGATGACCGACCGTGATGACGACTTGAAGATCGGGGTGAAATCCACGGCGATTCTGTTTGGCGATGCGGATCGGGTGATCATCCTGACGTTGCAGGGGCTGGCGCTGGGCTGCCTGTTGCTGGCCGGGTCGAAATTCGAGCTCGGTGGCTGGTTCCACCTCGGTTTGCTGGCGGCGGCGGGCTGTTTCGCGTGGGAATTCTGGTACACCCGCGACAAGGACCGGATGCGTTGTTTCAAGGCTTTTTTGCACAACCACTGGGCCGGGTTGGCGATTTTTGTCGGGATAGTGCTGGATTACGCACTGCGATGAAGTTATGACGCGCAAAGATCGCAGCCTGCGGCAGCACCTACACAGGGATGTTTATTTCCTGTAGGAGCGGCCTCAGGCTGCGATCTTTTTGCGGTTCACTATATCCGTTACATATGCTCGCGGGCGACGTGCCAGACGTCTTTCATGTTGTCGCCTTCCATCTGCCCTGGAGCCTTGTCCTTGACGAAGTAGTACAACGGCTTACCGCCATAGGCCCATTGCATCGACCCATCGTCACGCTTGATGACTGTCCATTTACCTTCAGCCTTGGCGCCCGCCTCTGCCTTGAACGGCGGCCAGTGGTCTGCACACTCACCCGTACACACTGATTTGCCGCCAGTGTCTTTATCGAATGTGTACAGCGTCATGCCTTTGTGGTCGAACATCATGCCGTCTTTCATCATGGCTGGTTCTGCTGCGAAGACCATTGTTGGCAATAACAGGGCAGCGGCCAGGAGCAGGCCTTTGAAGGAATGCGAGATTTGCTTCATGGAAACCTTCCTTTTGTGGTTGTCAGGATTCGGACTTAGAGCTTAGTTCAGGATCATGACAATCGCCGGGCAGCTAAAATACTGTCACACGACTGCAATAATTCCGTTATCTAATGCGGCGCAAGACAGTTAAATGACAAGAGGATTAAGGCATGGTTGGCAGGAGCATTCTGATCGTCGACGACGAAGC
>Ga0302167_10001079_pt1 | contig 12258 bp, 9 predicted proteins | sample I_Fen_N1_1_FD_193496 | JGI IMG/M metagenome (GOLD analysis project Ga0302167, IMG submission 193496) | Peat permafrost microbial communities from Stordalen Mire near Abisko, Sweden - I_Fen_N1_1 | ecosystem: Environmental > Terrestrial > Soil > Wetlands > Permafrost | place: Sweden: Abisko...
ACATCGGATCGAGTCCTTGGCTTTGAATAATAAAGATTGACACAAAATAATAAAGTTTGACACAAGCTATTAAAGTTTGACACAACGCGCAAACCCCCGTATCTACGGGGGTTTCCCGTTTCTGGACCAGGCCATTGGTCCGGATTAGCTGCTTCGCTTTTCAGCCGGAGTAGTCTAGGTACGACCCTCTGAGCAGCACCTCGTAGGCGGTGTTTTCCTAGAACTATTTTTTGACTGTGAGGTGCAGCGCTTGGTTTGGTCTTAGGAGGCGGTATTGCGCGGTCGTAGGTTTGCTTCGAAGCAGGATATTGAACGGCACATTACCAATGGATTTGGTGCCGGCGCCGGAGCCAGTTACGTGCCCTGGCTGCGTGTACAGGACGTCCCGTCGCGGGGGCGGTCTCACAAAATCCCAGGCGTAAAAATCGATCGTATACATCACTTCTTGTCCGATCTCGAACGCGCCTATTTTCTGGTTTGCGAATTCTCTGAAGACGTCGTGGACATCCGTGAGCAGTATCCGCTGCTCCCGGTGGAAAGCACCCAAGCAATTGCGCAGGCAATTGGTGTTCGATACCCAAAATACAAAGCAACTAGCCTCCCGCTAGTCATGACGACAGACTTCATGTTGACCGTGAAGCAGCCGAACGGAGACTTCAAATCTGTCGCAAGGACCATCAAGTATCAGCAGGATCTCGTCGGGGAGGACTCTGTCCGGACATTGGAAAAATTGGAAATCGAGAGACGATTTTGGATGAGCCAGGACGTGGACTGGAGCATTGTCACCGAGGAGTTGTTTACACCTGATCTGATTAAGAACCTCGGGCAATTGAGACAATATGCACGGCTACCTCGGCCTCTGATGAGTTCATCTCTGCAGTCCGATTTTCTCGAAATCCTTGAGGCTAGTAAGGCTTACCCTTGGTCGACATCTGAGTGCTTACGAAAAATCGCAACCCGTTTGTCCATACCGTATACCGAGGCGCGGGACATGTTCTTCCATCTGATCTGGAGCAAGATGATTCAGGTCGATTTGAGCAGCGCTCCGCTTCACCTTAAATTGCCGTTACCAGATATCAAGGTGGTTTATCCCGCCGAGATGACCTCATTCATTGAGAAATTATCATGAATATTTCAGTGAATGAGGTGTTTGAACCTGTAACGGAACACTCTGTGATCTCGTCCATGGTTAGAGCTCTTCACCTGATTGAAGCGCAGGACGCCGTGATGGTGATAGCTCTGACCGAGCCGCCAGGTAAACCTTATCCTTTGGGCCTTGAGGAGCTCAGGCTGTCGTTAGAGTCTGGCGATACTAAGCCGGTAGTGACTGCCGTGCCCGAGTTCCTGCTGGTTCTGGAGGATGACCTCGATGAAAGCGCCAAGCGTGATAGAGATGAGAAGTGGGCAATCATCGAGCCTCTCCTAGACCCGGCTTATCCAGGACAGATTTTCGTTCAGGGCGAGATGGGCCGGCTGGTTGGAAACAGAGCCGCTGAGCTGGGTATCCAGCGAAAGACTATTTACCGATTACTATATAGGTACTGGTTTTATGGTCAGGTAAGAAATGCGCTTCTGAAGAACTATTCGGCGGTAGGAGTGGAAAACAGAAACTACTCACCTGACAAACCACCAGGGCGAAGACCCAAATTTCAGGGGGTACTTGTATCTCCTTGTAAATTACTCAGTGCTATCGATAAGCGATGCATAAAAGTAGGTTATTCGCTTTATGCAAAAAATAAAACATCATCTATCCGTCTTGCTTACGACAAGATGCTTAAGAAATTTTATTCTATAAAAGATTTATCGAAAAATTCGGAAAATCGCGTCCGCCTGCTTCCGGAGTCGGAAATTCCAACATTTACTCAGTTCGACTATTGGGGAAAGCAGTTTTTTGATGAAATTGAGACTGATCGTGGGCGTAAAGGATTGACGAAGTGGCTCAAGGATTGTCGCCCGATCGCTGGCACTGTTCGCGATTGGCTTCGTGGCCCGTGCCACCAGTTTGAGATCGACGCGACGATTGCAGACATCTATCTGGTTAACAGCTACTCGCGGCGGATGACTATTGGTCGGCCAGTGGTATACGTCGTTGTGGACAGCTTCTCGGGAATGATTGTTGGTCTCTATGTCGGCCTGGAGGGGCCGAGCTGGAACGGCGCTCGGCAGGCATTGTTCAACGCCTTTACCTCCAAGGTGGAGTTCTGTGCGAAGAACGGTGTTGAAATCGCTCCCGGGGATTGGGACTGTCATCATTTGCCACATCAGATCTACGCCGACCGGGGCGAGATGCTGTCCATTGCGGCAGAGGGACTGGCAAGCGGCTTGGGCATCGAGATGGGTACGGCACCTCCGTACCGACCAGATTGGAAGCCCATGGTCGAAAGTCGATTCGGTATCCTCAATGACTTAACTGATATCAGGTGGCTTCCAGGCGGTGTTGCTGCACGAGATAAAGAGCGGGGCGAGCGGGACTGTCGACTCGACGCCACGCTGAACCTGAAGGAATTTACCCAGATCGTCATTGAGTCCGTTCTTCATTACAACCGTTTTCATCGGCAGCCGGATCGCCTCACACAGGCGATGATGAACGATGGCGTCGAGCCTACTCCGATGGGCATATGGACCTGGGCTTTAGAGAATGACCTGATTCACGCCAATAACCGGCCTGACGAACTGATCTATCTCCACCTGCTGCCTCGCGAACGAGCCACCGTGCAAAAGGGCGGCATGCTCTTTCGCGGAATGCACTATGTTTGCGAGCTCGCCATCAAAGAGAACTGGTTTGCCAAGGCTCGACGTAATGGTGTCTGGTCGATTGACTGCCGGTTCGATCCGAATTCCGCGGCGCATATCTGGATTCAGGGTGAGAACAAGCAGTTCGTCCGCTGTGACCTTCGAGGCTCGGATTTCAAGTACGCCAGCTACCGCTCGGATGAAATCTACGACCTATTGGAAGCGTATCGACAGTTGCCCCCATCTCATAAACGCGCTGAGCTGGAGAGTCGTGTGAGCTTGGTCGACACGGTAGAACAAATCATCAGCAATGCGCAGGCCGAGCGGAAGAATGAACCTGCTGCCAGCACCAAGGCTGAGGCGGTGGGTAATATCCGCCAAAACCGGTCTGAGGAACGGGAGCGTGAGCGCGAGAATGCGTTTGTTCCTGATGGCGTCCGTGCCGAGCCTGCAAAACCCGCTGCCGACACATCTTCGATTACGCATGATTCGTATGCGGGACCTCGCAGCGCGCAGGTTATTGATCTCCTTAAAAGAAAGCGGCCGGGGCAAACTCAATGAAAGGCGCACAAATTTTTGCGAGCTATACCAAACAGGCGATCGCTGAATACGCGGGAAACCCTTTGATCGAAGCCCTGCCGCCGATTCTTCCTGAGGCGGATGCTATCGAGTTGATATCAAATTTCCCCGAGCCGGTTGCACCTGAAGAACTTGATCTCGAAGGTGCAACACGGATTCACTGCATCGAGCGCTTGAGGACAGTCGTTCAACCTTTCCTGCTGCATTTGGAGCTGGAGTCCATGGTTTCCCTGCTAATCCGCCGGGGATACGTTGGGCGCAATCCAACCTCACCAACCACGGTCAGGCATCTGCATTCCCTGTCAGGGGCCCAGCGTTACCATGACTCCTTCAAGTCGACCGCTGACTCGTTCAGTGTTGTAGGCCTGAGTGGAATTGGGAAGTCTACAGCTCTGCACGCCATTTTGAGCCTTTATCCGCAAACGATTCGGCATGAGCGTTTTGATGGCAAGCAGTTCGTCCAAACGCAGATCACTTGGCTCAAGCTGGATTGTCCGCGAGATGGTTCGCTTGCTGGATTTTGCCGGCAGTTTTTCCATGCCGTTGGTAAGGCACTGGGAGATGCGGATTATCACAAGCGACACCGGTACAGGAACATCGACGATGCGCTGCAGCAGATGGAGCAGGTCGCCAGCACGTTCTACATCGGTGCTTTGCTTATTGATGAGCTTCAGAACCTTCACCTGGCGAAGACGGGTGGTAAGGACAGCATGCTCAGCTTCTTTCTCCACCTTGTGAACAATATCGGGATTCCTGTCGTGTTCATCGGCACGAATTCAATGATCAGCCTGTTCTCGGACGTTATGCGTGTTGCACGGCGCAGCTGCGGTGGCGGTATAGTCGAATTCAAGCGATTCGAGAAGGATGATGAAGAGTGGCAGCTCCTGGTCGAGAACCTCTGGAGTTATCAATGGTGCAAGCAGACGGCTGAACTCACTCCCGAGATTTTCGACACGCTGTACGAGCATACTCAGGGCGTAACGGACTTCTTGGTGAAGATTTTGGTGCTGAGCCAACGATATGCCATTCAGAGTGGCGCTGAGTGTCTGACTGCCGAGATGATCGCAAAGGTCAGTAATACCAAGATGCAGATTCTCAAGCCAGCACTGTCGGCGCTACGCAGCAGGGACCCTGCTCGTATGCGGCAGTTCGACGACTTGCTTCCTATCGAGGAGCAGTTGATAGCTATGATGGCGTTTGACGGACTTCCTCGCTCAGAGCGAATTGCATTGCTGCGTGGCGTGACGCCGCACGGGAAGCCAGAGACTCAGGCTCCAACAACTGTAGAAAGTAAACCTACAGCACCTGCCGCTGTCGCGGTGGAATCATCGGAAGCAAAGGCCTTGAGTCAACAGCCTGATACCTTGGCAGCGCTGAAGTCAGCTGGTTGGATCACTACGGACCTCTTTGAGTTTTCACCAAGCTACCGTAAGTCATGATTCGAGGTGGTTGGGATGGAGCTCAAATTCCATTTCTTCCCAGCAGCTTTTCCCGACGAGACACTTCACAGTGTCCTCTCTCGATACGCCCGGCTCTGTGGAGGTAGCCGTAAATCTGCCTTCACTGGCGAGCTAGCTGCGGTCTCGTTTACGCAGAACGTGGCGTTTCCAAGCCGGTTGGCTGATTTGGCCGAGTCACTTCCCCAGGGCACTCATCTCTCGGTTGCTCGAATCATCGGGCTTCATACCGTGTTGCCCTACTACGCACCGTTTCTCACCCATGACCAAGTGCAGCAAGCTCAGGCCATGATGGCGGTAGATGGCAAAGGGCTGATGCTAAAGTTGGGCGTCAATGCCAGTCGGATCGAGAGTGCTTCGAGAGTGCGGTTCTGTCCCGTGTGTCTCGATGAGGACATCGCCCAGGGGGGAGCCGCCTACTGGCATCGAACTCACCAACTACCCGGTGTCTTGGTATGTCCCCACCACTGCCAATTGTTAAAGATAGTGGATCCCGGCTGGTATAGCCGAAACGCACGACAGCTGAATCTTCCAGACGATGACGAGGTACAAGCTCATTCAGTCCAACTCGATGTTGCCCAGGAGTACCTTCCTAGGCTGCATCAGGTCTCAGTGAATTCACAGCAACTGCTCAGCTCGGACCTAGGTCCGCTTCCTGCAACCGTACTGCAATCCTATCTTCTGCAAGGCGCTGCAGCTCTCGATCTGGCTTGCGGTGAAACACTCCGGTTGGATCTGTGCCGCTTGGCTGCGCATATGAACAGCTTTTTCGACGAGCTCCCACTTGCAGCGGAATATTCGATTCTCCGCGACGCTTCTCCAGGATCACCTGCGACTTGGGTTACCAAGCTGCTTCGAAGGCCCCGAGGCACCCACCATCCTCTCAAATACATTTTGTTGGCCAGCGCTTTGAAAGTTGGACTGGTAAGCATCCCAAACACAGGGGCGCTGCTGCTGCCCGAGGAGGAGAGAGCGTTGCCAATTGAGGTTCGCTCATCACTCGTGGGGGCTTCGGATCCCAGAATTGAAGAGCTGCATGGTTTGCCTGCTGCAGTTTGGAAGCTAGCGCTTGCCGGACACGATGCATTGAGGATCGCCGACTCGCTGAATGTGTCGGTGGTATATGTTTATCGGGCCATCCGCGCTGTGGAAGGTGGTCCGAGCGCGTGGCGAGACGCGAGATTTCTGAGCGAGCGCCGACAGCGGCGAACAGCCTTCGAGGACGCCTATCGGCGTCTCCATGCTCACCACTGTCGGGATTATGCGTGGCTCTATCGGTGCGATCGAGTTTGGCTTGCGGACTGCGTCGCGAAGCATGGCAATGCCCACGGAGGTCGGGCGTATAGTGCCGGCGTGTTGGCTATCCTCGACCCGGAGCTTGCCGAGCAGATCAAATGCTGTGCACAGCGGCTCCGAGCCGGGTCTGGAAAACCTGTCCGAATATCGCGTACCAGGATTGGCAGGGAGCTCAACGCACTGTCGCGCTTCGAGAAGCAACTCGCCAAACTCCCACTCTGTGCGAGAGCGTTGGAGCAGGAATGCGAGTCTGCTGAACAGTTTCATCGTCGGCGTCTGCAATGGGCCGAGGCGAAACTGGTGTCAGAACAAAGAAACGTGACTCGATCGGCGTTGTACCGCACTGCTTGCATCAGGCCTCGGATGTAATCCAAAAAGTGCGAAGGCTGCTAGCCGGCAGGTACCGCTCGCGAGTTTGAGGTTGACGGGGTTCGTCCCCATTACGGCATGAAATTGATCCCACTCCGCCATGGCGAACTCTAGAGCAAGTCCAATTCGACTGTACCTTAGAGGTTTCTGGTACTTGGCCTTGGTACGCGCTGGCCGGCACTGTATGAAAAAAGGCCAGCGATCCGAAGCGTTTTTTCCGTAATCGGCCTCCTCCACGCGATGTGGCCACAGTAATCACGTTTGTTAAGCCGGGCGGAGCCTGAGCTACGATGCGCTTGGGCATCACATCCGGTGGGCATTATTTTTAATAAAGTGTTAAAGCTTTGGAGCGTGGTGTATCGCGTCCAGGCCTTGAAGTCCTGCGTTATACGTGATCTGTATCGAATAGATACTTGCCACAACATCATTTGAAAAAGTGTTAATGGCTTATAGCTAAGAGCCACCTGACTTTTGCAAATTTTTAAAAGTCCTACTCCTGATACAGAATTTCGTGTGTTACAAGTATGGCGATCACTGGATGCGCGTCCTTTACGAACCCTACCTTGTAAGTCGGTAACTGATGTCTGATCTACTTTTTTTCCCTATGTCGATGCCGGACGAGATGCTGCATTCTCGTATCACTCGCTACCATTTCCTTTCAGGTAACAAAACTGCGGGAGAGACATTCCGCGACCTCTTTGGATCTGAGCCTTTCAGCGTAGGCATGCTGCCGAAGCAGATCGAGGTGCTTGCCGACAGGTTGCCTGGTGACACGGCGAGCAATCTTGACGAACTGATTTGTACCAACACGACGTTTCCCGCTTACAGGCCGTTTTTGGGGATAGGCCAGGAATTGGAAGGCTCTGCTTTAGGCCGAAGCTTTTCCGGGGTTGTCCGTGTTCCACGCCGAGAAGGTGCAGTCCACGGTAAGGCGAAACTCTGTCCCACCTGCGTGCAGCAGGACCTGCTTGAGGTGGGGTATGCCTACTGGCATCGATCGCACCATTTGCCTGGTGTGTCTGTGTGTTGGCGTCATGGCGACCCGCTGATCCACTCCTGCCCCAAATGCTTCCACCCTTTCTTCCGGAAGTTACGGATGCTTCCGAGTCTTACCGAGCCATGTGTGTGCGGTTGGAGCGTCCTTGCTCCTGCGACTGTGAATAACGGTACTCATCTCGAAAAGAAATTTGCGGAATTTGCCCACGAGCTTCTTCAACGCAATATGCCACTTATGAGCAGTGAAACGTTAAGTTCTAGCTATGTCAGGCAATGTAGAAAGCGGGGATTTATACATGGAAAATTTGCTGGTACCGCAAAGCTATTTGACAGTATTCGAGATAGGTACGGAGATGAATATTTATCGAAAATTGATAAGGCCTATGAAAATGGAAAGCATAATCAGTGGATCAGGTTTAATGCTAGCAAGGGGCAGCTTGATATGCCCCTTACGCGACATATGATCATTGCGCTACACCTGTTCGGTAACATTGATGAGTTTGAAGGCTCCTTGAGGAAAGAGGCAATTCTGAAGACTAATCTTGATTCTAAGCCGTCTTCTCTTCCGAAAAATTCGACAATGAGTATCAAGGAGAAATATCGCCAGAAAGTCTCAACCGTTATCTCCATTCGAACGGACGCCAGCTTGGAGATGCTCTGGAAGAACGCATATCAAGCTACCCGATGGCTTTATGAAAATGACAACGCATGGCTGGTGGCGAAGCTCAGCAAACCTGGGCGTGGGCCGTATAAGGTTGAAGATTCTAGCGACCCCAGAGACAGCACGTTTGCTGCCATCTTGCTAGGGGGTGTTGAGGACCTTTATAGGATTTCGAGAGAGCAAAAGCGAGTAAATATAACCAATCTGCAAAAGCTACTTCCTACTCGTTTGCCTCCAGATCCGTCAACGAGAAAGCGCAGATTCCCTATTGCATCTCAGCAAATGGAGCTCCTCCAAGAGTCTGTCTGGCACTTTCGACTGAGGAGGCTAATTTGTGCCTTCGACGACTTGAACAAGTTAAATCTTCCAGTTAATAACACTAATATCCGGGTGGTTTCTACCGTGCCCCCGCTGATTATTCCAGTGATAATTAGCCTTTTTGAGTGGGACATAGAAAGTTTTTCAAAGAACGGAGTTGAACCAGAAGCGTTGCTTAAGTCGACCGGCGTATCGAGAAACTGGCAGGGCCCTCCAGGGTTCAACTCGATTCTTGGAGGCTCAGCTTACGTAGCAAAAAGCAAAAGTCGCCTTCTTCAAAAGACGCAAATCTAGCTCCAAAGCCGGGTGAGCCGCATCCGACAGTAGTCCTGAAATAGTAGACTTGGACCAGCGGCCTTATCGCTCACCCGTACGGTACTGGAGGAGTAAATGCATCAGGCCTATCGACCCAATAACAACTGGCCAGTCAACGCCGCAATTATATTGTGAATGACTTCGACTTAACCTCGTTGCGTATAACTACTTAGTCTTACCTTAAACGCGTGGCTGACAAGGCTTTCATTCTTCCCAAGGCGGGATGAAGTCTTCGTCGACTATTTCTGATTTTGGTAGCTCTGAATAAAAACTCACATCACCCGAAGGCTTTGATAACTCCTTTCGCATTGACTTGCTAAATGCTATCGACATAGGCAAGTTTTTCGGGTCCAAGTACGCGGCCTCTCCAAGTAGCCCTCCAAGTTTATACTCAAGCTCTTTTTTTGTGAGACCGTGACTTGGCCCTTTGCCAGCTATGGCATCTTTGATTAATCTTATTTTTCTTTGCCTTATGTGAGGTAGCCGAATACCGCCATCTTGAACCACTACGCCAGTGATATGTTTTGGCATACCGGCTGAGAAGATCTTCGTCTTGTCGGTAGCAATTATATGGCCGGACTTTCTGATTCTTTCCTCTATCCGCCATAAGAAAATCCGGCTTATTTGATCTCCTGAAAATGTCAAATCATCTACATAGCAACTAAATGTCAAACTGTGCTCTGTAGCGATGCTATTGATATCTGTGACATTGAGCAATAAATGCAACTGTTGTGAAATAAATGCAACTGGCGAGGCTAAGTACACGATGACTGATTCCCCGCATATCTAGAAAATTTCGGGGTACCAACATGTCCGCAGTGAAGGAGAATTGTTGGCGCTTACGTCAAATCACCCTAGTGGCCGAACATAGTGCCCACCGCCGCTGCGTAATTGCATGGGCTTGACCACCCATTTGCATTCGACGTGACCTGTTGTTTGCATCGGATTTGACAAGCGCACGGGGTGCGCCTTGACCGGCAGAAGTCGACCCGTTGAGGCCATCCGCAGGAGCCACCAGAATCGGGGACTGCTGATGCTGAGGTGACACATGGCGACGATTGAAGTATCAGAAAAAGCCGACTGGAAGCTTTTCGAGGACATGCCCCGGGCTGTTGAGCAAGGGCTGGGCGGTCGCTGGAAAGAGAAGCTCGATGGCCCAGACCAGCGCTACTGGGGATCTGTTGGTGGACGAACACACGCTTACCCTGCACCTTGAGCATTATATGGGCATTTCAATAGTCGTTCCCGATAGCGCAGATGACACAGTGTTATCGCCAGAGCAGGATTGACCCAGTTACCGAAATTTCACTAACCCAGGCTCCTACCTTGTGAACATCTCCAGTGCTGGATTTTTGCCGATTGGTGTTGGGTCAATGTGGTATCGGCCACTGGGTTAATTCGGCGTCAGCGCCAGCAAACATCGTCCGCCGAGCGAAACAACAGCGCCGCCTGCTCCACCAGGTCACGCACCTGCTCGCGCAATTCCAGTGCCTTGGGCGTGGGCACCAACCCACGACCAGCGCGCACCAGGATCGGGTCCGGCTCATGGCGGCCGGGCTCAGGTTCATTCGCGGCGCGGCCCCCACCACGCTTGCCCTCATCGAGCAGGGCGTCGAGGGCGACCACCAGGTTCATGTCCGGGAGTTGCGTGCTGAGCACTCATCGCAGGTCGGAATTGACTGGGGCGCAATCCTAGCAAACCTGTCCAGAGGATGTGGGGCCAGGACCGGCCCTGTCGCGGGCAGCTTGCCCGCGAAGGGACCATCCGCCCCACCGGCAATCAACGCTCGTGCAACGCCTCCGCCCGCGCCTTGATGATCGGCTTGAGCAGGTAGCTGAGGATCGATTTCTTGCCGGTGATGATGTCCACCGAGGCAACCATGCCGGGGATGATCAGCAGGGGCTTTTCATCGGTTCCCAGGTGGCTGCGGTCGGTGCGCAGCTTGATCAGGTAGTAGGTGGTTTTCTTGTCTTCGTCGGTGATGGTGTCGGCACCGATCTGTTCCAGCTTGGCCTTCAAGCCGCCGTAGATGGTGTAGTCATAGGCGGTGAACTTGACGATGGCTTCCTGGCCAGGGTGGAGGAAGGCGATGTCCTGCGGACGGATCTTGGCTTCCACCAGCAGGGTGTCGTCAAGCGGCACAATCTCGACCATGTCGCTGCCCGGCTGGATTACGCCGCCGATGGTGTTGACCAGCAACTGCTTGACGATACCGCGCACCGGCGAGGTCACCAGGGTCCGGCTGACGCGGTCTTCCAGCGCCTTGCCGGTGGCCTGGGCCTTGTTCAGGTCGGTGCGGGCTTCGTTGAGCTGGGTCAGGGCCTCGCTGCGGAACTTGCCGCGGGTTTCATCAATCTTGCGCTGCACTTCCTTGATCGCCGACTCGGCACGGGGAATGGCCAGGGTGGTGGCGTCCAACTGGCCACGGGTCTCGACTTCCGCGCGTTTGAGGCGCAGCACTTCCACCGGCGACACCGCGCCCTGGGCCACCAGCGGCTCGGACATGTTGATTTCCTGGCGTTGCAGGCCCAACTGTTGGCGGTACTGGCCCTGCTTGGAGCTGAACTCGCGCAGCTCTTGCTGGCGCTGGATCAGTTGCTCCTGCAAGCCACCCACCTCGTCATGCAATTGCTGGCGGCGGCTTTCATACAGCGACTTCTCGCTGGCGGCCTGCACCGGCACGGCTTTCATCACGTCTTGCGGGAAGTCCAGCGGGCGCCCGTCGACTTCCGCGCTCAGGCGCTCCACCCGCAGCAACATGGCCTGGCGGTCGGCTTCGGTTTCGCCGGCGTTGGAGACGAACCGCGTGTCGTCCAGGCGAATCAGCGGCGCACCGGCGTCGACGATCTGCCCTTCCTTGACGAACAGTTCGGAAACGATGCCGCCTTCCAGGTTCTGGATCTTTTGCAGCTTGGACGAAGGGATCGCCTTGCCCTCGCCCTTGGTGACCTCATCGATCACCGCAAAGTTGGCCCACAGCAGCAGGAACACGAAGAAGCCAATGATCGCCCAGATGGTCAGCCGCACCACCCGCGGGGCATCTTCCATCAGCGCCTTTTTGACTTCGGGCAATGGCTGGTCGGCCATCGAGTCGTTGCCTTTGAAGTAGCGACCGATCGAGCCGCGTATACCGGACTTAAGCAACACTGATCTGCCCCTTTTTCAACGCTTCCATGACAACGGCTTTCGGCCCATCGGCCAGGATCTGCCCGCGGTCGATCACCAACAGTCGGTCGACCAGCGACAACAGCGAGGCCCGGTGGGTCACCAAGACCACGGTTTTGTTCTCGACCACGGCTTGCAGGCGTTGCTTCAAGCGTTCTTCACCGGTGTTGTCCATGGCGCTGGTCGGTTCGTCGAGCAGCAGGATCGGTGGGGTGAGCAGCAGCGCACGGGCCAGGGCGACGTTCTGGCGCTGGCCTCCGGAAAGGTTTTGCCCTCGCTCACCGACCTGCAACTCGTAACCTTGCGGGTGCAGGCGGGCGAACTCATGGACCCCCGCCAATTCAGCGGCTTGCAGCACCAGTTCGTCT